>Ga0180007_10003695_pt1 | contig 16823 bp, 14 predicted proteins | sample MM_PC_MetaG_FD_121122 | JGI IMG/M metagenome (GOLD analysis project Ga0180007, IMG submission 121122) | Groundwater microbial communities from the Aspo Hard Rock Laboratory (HRL) deep subsurface site, Sweden - MM_PC_MetaG | ecosystem: Environmental > Aquatic > Deep subsurface > Groundwater... | reverse complement strand
GCCATATCAAAGACGGCGGTCTGACCGGCATTGAGGGGTTCCAGCTTGGCCATCATGGCCACGTTGCCGCCCCCGTCGTCGGCATATTCATAATCCCAATCCATCACATGGTTGTCATTCAGATCCTGCCAGCCGTCTGACTGGCCGACAAAGCCGGCGGACATCTTGACAAAGCTGGCCGTGCTGCGCAGGCTCAAGAAAAGTCCATGCCCCTCCCTGGCGTTCAGATAGCCTTTGCCCTGCCGGTCACGGCCCACATAGGCCACATCGTAGCGGCCGGAATTAGCCATGTGCGGATTAATAAGAATATAGGGGGTGATATTGTCTTGGCTGGCGGTGAATCGAACGCGGATAAACAGGGTCTGCCGGTCCGGGTCGGTGAAGATGCTTTTTTCGATGACGTACCTGTTGTCCCTGTCCGTGTTGGTCACCCGGTAAGCCAGGGAGGTGGGCCGACCGGCCGCGTCGGTGGTCAGATACTCTATCTGATGATCGGTGGCTGTTTTTTCCTCTGCAAAAAAACCGGGGCCGGTCACCAGAAACTGCAGATCCTTGATCTGGGCTGCATCGATCCGGCCATAGGCGGTTTCGGTAATGATTCCCTGAGCAATGGAAAACCATACCCTGGAGATGGGCCCGCTGGGCCCGGTGTCACTGTACTGCCGATCCACATAGCGCTCAAACGAGGTGCCGATGCCGGTTTTGCCGGCATAGGTCCAGGTGGCGTTATCCTGGGCCTGTTGCGCGCCCGGCGCACCGCCACTGGCAAAGGCCGACAATGCGGCAACCAATCCCGCAACAACTGCCACCACAAAAGCACAGCATGTTTTTTGCCTCATCATTTGCATCCGTTCTCCTCTCAGCATCTTTATCAATTCAATTCATTGGTGCAGTCCACTCGCTGGGGGCGGAAACACCGGCCCTGCTTTGTCATTACCTTGTCTTAACAGAATGGAATCGAAAATTATAGAGCATTCATACCGGCGTGCGTTTTCGCCACGGAGTCCCCAGAGACTGTGGTAGGGGCGGTTCGCGAACCGCCCCTTGTATCTACAGCATACCCTTTGCTTTCTGCGGAACATTGCAAATATTACGAATCCATCATTCTTTATTCTGTGGATTTCACCCCTGCAATTCCATCACATTGAGCTGTTTGAGTTCCTCCAGGGTGAATACCGGACCGTCTTTGCATACCAATTTATCATCCATGTGGCAGTGGCGGCAGATGCCAACCGCGCATTTCATATGGCGCTCCATGGTGGTGATGATGTCCTGGTCGGCAAAGCCCCGGTCCGCCAGTTGCCCCAGCACCGCCCTGATCATCATGGGCGGCCCGCAGAGCAGGGCCTTGGTCTCATGGGGGGCAAGGGTGCAGTGTCCCAGCAGAGCGGTGACCAGCCCCACCGCACCGTCCCAGCCAGGCTCTGCTCGGTCAACGGTGAGCTGGCAGCTGACATTGTCTCGCTGCCCCCAGGCCTGCAAATCCGCCTTAAAGGCGATATCCGATGGGGTTCTGCTGCCGTAGAGGATGGTGATGCTGCGCTCATGGCCGGTGGCAAGACAGGTGTTGATCACCGACCGCAGCGGCGCAAGCCCGATGCCGCCGGCCACAAACAGCAGATCCCTGCCAACAAGCGATGCCATGGGAAAGGGGCGTCCGTAGGGCCCGCGCAGGGCAAGCACATCCCCCTTATGCATGTCATGCATGGCCTCGGTCAGTTTGCCCGCCCGACGCACGCTCAGATGAACCGTGCCTCTATTGACCGGGGTGGAGGAAATAGAGATGGGCGCCTCACCGCAGTGGGGCACCGACACCATCAGAAACTGGCCGGGCTCATAGGAAAATCCGTCGTTATACTCAGGGTCGACAAAGGCGAGGACAAAGGTCTTGATCTGGGAATTTTCTTCGATCACCTCTTGGATTTCCGCAGCCTTCGGCAGGTAGAGTTCTAGAAGCTGACTTGGCATGATCAGATATTCCCACAGCAGGTCATATTGATAAAACGAACAATATCCGTGCCGCCGAAACAGATATTGACACACCGACCACAGCCCACGCAGCTGGGCCGGTTATCTTTTTTCACATCAAACTGCAGCTTGTGCCGGAACCGTTTCTCAATGCCCCGCATCTGCCGGTCCACCGGATTATGATCACCGGCCATGAGGGTAAAGCCGCTGAAGGTGCAGGCATCCCAAGCCCTGACCCGTTCCCCGTCACTGTCCGAGATCGGCTGGTCGCGGATGGTAAAGCAGGTACAGGTGGGGCAGATGTAGGCGCAGCCGCCGCAATCCTGGCAGCGCATGGACAGTTCCTCCCAGACCGACTCGGGCACCTCATCCTCGGCAAGCTTTTTAACGGCCTGGTCAAGATGAACCTGCAGTCTGAATTTACCCCGGGCCTCGAGAAAGGCCTGATACTGCGCCTTGACGTCACTCTCGGCTGCCTCGGCAAAAAACTGCCGCCAACTGCTGATGATCTCCTGCCCCCGGGACCGGTCGTACTCCACCAGAAAACGGTCGCCCAGGTCGGTGAGCTGCAGATCAAAGCCGAAATCGATAAATGGGCCGTTGCGGGTGGCATTGCAGAAACAGTTGGCAAAGGGCTCATTGCAGTTGAGCCCCACCAGGATGTTGTTCTGCCGCTTGTGCAGGTAATTCGGGTCCCTGGCATTTTTCAGGAAGACCACATCCATGTAAAGCAAGGCGGACATGTCGCAGGGCCGCACCCCGAAATAAAGAGTCGGGGCACTCTCGTCAGCCACCGTTTCAAAGTAATAGCTGTCCCTGGCCGGATTGTGATAGGTGAAGAGCACCTCCTGCTGGGGGAAGAAAAAGCGCTTCAGAGAGTTCTGAGGTTGATTGTCAAGATCAATGTGGACCTTATCGAGGTTGTCGATCTCGGTAAAAAGCGTGTCACCGTGGCGGTTCTGCACCGGGGCGACGAGTTGGTGACTTTTCTTAAGCTTGCGAAGAAACGGCTGAAGATGATCTTTTTTGAGAATATATTTTTCCGTCATGGGGTCAGACCTTTTCTAAATGAACTGCGCAGACCTTGTATTCAGGGCATTGGGAGAAATGATCCTTGGCGCTGATGGTCAAGAGATTGATCGGCATCTCGCTGAAATGGAAGGTGGTATAGACCTCCCCAGTCTTCACCGTCTCGGTGAGCTGGGCCTTAACCTGCACCTCTCCCCGCCGGGAACGCATGCGCACCATGTCGCCGCTGCGCAGCCCGAGACGGCGGCCGTCCTCGGGATGGAGTTGCAGCAGGGCCTCGCCTGCCTCGCGGGACAGCAGCGGGCTGTGGCGACTCATGGTGCCGGTATGGTACTGATGGTAAATACGGCCGGTGATGAGCAGAAAGGGGTAATCGTCGTCCGGCAGCTCGGCGGGCGGTTCATGGACGGCCGGGACAAAACGCCCCCTGCCCCTGGTAAAGTAATATTTGTGCAGAAAGGGAGTGCCGTCGTGTTCCCGGTCCCAGCAGGGCCACTGCAGTCCCCAGGAGTTTTCCAGCTGGTCATGATGCATGCCGCCGTAAATCGGTGCCAGCATGGCTATCTCCTCCATGATCTCCGCCGGGCCCTCATAATCCATGACGTAACCCAGTCGCGCGGAGAGATCCATGATGATGTCGGCATCGGTGCGGCTCTGGCCCAGGGGCGGTATCACCTGACGCACCATCTGCACCCTGCGCTCCGAATTGGTGAAGGTGCCCGTTTTTTCGGCAAAGGAGGCGGCGGGCAGCACCACATGGGCGCGCCGGGCCGTCTCGGTGAGAAAAATATCGGCAACCAGGAGAAACTCCAGGTTGTCCAGGGTCTCTTCCACCTTGCTGATGACCGGGTCACTGAGCACGGGATTCTCGCCCATGATGAACATGGCCTTGAGCTGACCATCCTTGCCGCCGTGGGTCATCTGCATGAGGGTGAGCCCGGGCTTGGGAGGCAGGGAAACATTCCAGGCCCTTTCGAATTTCTCCCGATAATCATCGTTATCAACCTGCTGGTAACTGGGAAAGACATTGGGCAGCGCCCCCATGTCGCAGGCACCCTGGACATTGTTCTGCCCCCGCAGGGGATCGACACCGGTGTCCTCCTTTTCCACATTGCCGGTCATCATGGCCAGGTTGGCTATGGACTGCACGTTGCTGGTGCCGCAGACATGCTGGGTGATGCCCAGGCAGTAGCAGATCACCGCCTTCTGGGCTCGACCATACAGCTGGGCCGCCGCACGGATCCGGGCCAGATCCACCCCGCAGATGCCGGCCGCCTCCTCCAGATCGAGCCGGAAGAGCATATCGCGCAGCCCGTAGAAATTCTCGGTGCGCATCTCGATGAAAAGATCATCGGCCAGGTTCTCATCAAGGATAACGCGCATCATGGCGTTTAACAGTGGGATGTCGGTGCCCGGCCTGATAGCGAGATGGATATCCGCCCGCCGGGCCAGCAGGGTTCGACGGGGATCTATGACGATCAGCCTGGCGCCCCGGTCCATGGCCGTGAACATACGGCGGGCCACCTGGGGATGGGCCTCGCTGGTATTTGAGCCGATCACCAGAATCACCTGGGCGTTTTCGATCTCGTTGATCGAGTTGGTCATGGCGCCGCTGCCGAACGTGGTGGCAAGACCTGCCACGGTGGGTGCGTGTCAAAGCCGGGCGCAGTGGTCGATATTGTTGGTGTGCAGCGCGGCCCGGGCCAGTTTCTGCAGCAGGTAATTCTCCTCATTGGTGCACTTGGCCGAGCTGAGCAGACCCACGGCACTGCCGTTACTTTCACCGGCGACTCTTCCCAGTTCACGGGCCGCATAGGACATGGCCTCATCCCAACTGACCGGCGTGAGCCTGCCGTTTTTGCGCATGAGGGGCTCTTTGAGTCGAGACGGATGGTGGATGAATTCATGCAGATGCCAACCCTTGACACAGAGATTGTTTCTGGAAACAGGGTGATTTCTGCTTGGCGATGAGCCCACCACACGACCGCGTTGTTCATGGAGATAGACGCCGCAGCCGCAACCGCAGTAGACACAGGTAGTCAGAATGTCGTGCATGGGGTGCTCCGAAAAAAGTCGATTAAGCCTTTGTAATAAAATGATATCATCGTCTGGTTATCAAAGACGGCATAAAGAGCCGTAACGCAATGCACAAAAGTGAAGAGGTTATTCCGTAACGACTCCTAAACAGCAAGCGGGATCTGCGTTTCAGGGTGCTGCAACTGAGTAAGGCTCCTTCCTTAGTGTAGGCCGGGAGGAGACCCCTTTGTCAAGTTTTTTGACGGAGCAGGCGAAATGATCTGCCACAAACATTGGTCATAAATATGCTTGTTTCAAAACGTTTACCGATGAGACAAATTGCCGCATTAACTTCCTAGCAACCAAGCAGTACGGAAAAATAATTCAGATGGCTTGAAATAGTCAGCAAACAGTGCTAGCGTGAAATAAGATTTTAAAACCGCACCTTAAGAGATACAAACATATTACCATTATGGGAACCCCGCTTTTCATAATGAGTGCCGAAAGGAGGTGAAGAGGACTATCAAAAAGAAATAAACTGCAAACAATCCGCTTTATAATGAGATGAAGGCGGAGGGTACCAATCATTCTTCATTTTCAAAGATTCTAACATCCAAGAATCACGTCAACAATTAGAGGTAATAAAAATGAAAAGAGTATTTTTTTGTCTTGCTTTGATGTTGTGCTTTTGCGCCATATCAACCGTTTCTTTTGCTGATACCAAAGAGGGGGAAAAGGCGTTCGTGACTGAGATGAAAACGGCCATTCCCGCTGACAGAATCATATCGGTCGATGCACTTCATAGTAAATGGGAAAAAGCTGAAGGCAAAATAATTCTTCTTGATGTCCGCACCGAAGCGGAATTTGATTGTGGCCACATTATTAACTCGAATAATATTGATTCCGGCCATGCCTACACCATGCCCAAAATATTCCCGGATGCAAATACCGAAATATATGTATACTGCAGGACCCAGCATCGGGCGACCTACTTCACAGGCATGCTGTACAAATATGGCTACAAAAATGTCTACCTGGTTGAAGGCGGCATTGTCGGCTGGGCCGAGAAGGGCTATCCCCTAGTCAACAAGTACATGGGAGAAATCAAAGTTACAAAGTATGAGAAAGAGTTGAAAGAAGAATACCAGCATAGAGACGACAAATAAATCTCTCTAACCGAAGAACTCAACTTTCTGATAGAACGATTTTCTCATGGCGGCTTACTGACCGCTACAGGCTGTTGAAAAAGGGGGGATGCCCCAAAAAGGTAACCTCTGCTGAGACAAAACTCATGGCCTTCAGGGGAAACATGAGGAGACTCGGAGCAAAATACAGTTTACCTGACGTAAATGAACATTTTGCTCCTCATTTTGCCACAGTATCAGCGTAGTACGATAATCTTTCAACAGCCTGTTTCATACCGGCGCTCAACATGATGGGAACTCACCCCGATTGCTTTCCGTTTTTTCAGCCTGATACCATTATCAAAAGAGGCTGATCCCTGAGGGATGTCCGGCGGGTTGTTTCCACCGTCAGAACGGTTGACTGGCGGACAGAATTCTCTATCGCACGTTGCAAAGTCAGAAAGTTGAGGTTAGAATATAACCCATCAATAATTATAAAGAATTATTTTGTCCTGGGATCAGGATTTTGTCGTTTTTACGAGAGGAAGATATTCCTTGACCGATAAGACTGAATCATTTGCTGCACCCTTTATCACAAAGCATTATTACAGTGATGCTTCGCCATCGAATTCTTTCCTCATTTCCTATTCAATATTTTCTTTTGATCACCTTTCTTCAGGCTTTTTTCATTTCCTGGCGATAATTGGCAACATCCTGCATCGCGTTTGTCATATACCCGCACAAACATACAGAGGAGGGAAAAGGAAGCACCGGAGACATATATTCCCAGTATAATTTTAGATGATGACAATAGCAGATGATGAAAACCGGGTCGGGCGGTTGCCTGTGGGCGGGATTTTTCCCTGCCAAAAAATAACCGTCCCGCATCTAAAAAGTAAGGTAAGGAGAGAAGCAATGAAAAAAACTGTCCGCTTGATGCCATTTTGGATGGTCTTCCTCGTATTTTTATTCCTCACTTCAGCGCGGTCAGCCAACGCGCAGACTCCTGCTGCGCCGGATGCCGCACAGGTTGAGCAAAGCGCCGCAGCAGCAGAGCCGGCAGCTCCGGAAATGGCGCAACCGGCATCAACTCCATCCAAACCCACAGTACAGATCGACAAGACCAGCCTGGAAAATGGCGGAGAGATCATCGTCACCGGTCAGGCCCCGGCCGGCAAGCCGGTCTTTCTCGAGGTATGGGCGGCGGACAAGACCGTCAGGGCCAATCGCTTCGATAACAAGAAGGATGCCAAAACCGGCAAAATCCCCTATGTTTTCTATCTTACCTACGATATGCCGGCCTATTACAAAATCTTCGTGCCCAAAACCGAGCAGCCGCAACTTGATGCCATTAAAAATGACGGAGACGGCTGGAGCTATTCAAAGGCTCTGGAGACACTCGGCGCCGGCGCGGCCTATTCGGTGCCGGCCAAGATGTCCATTGAACGCTACAAAGCGACCATCATGGCGAGCATCATCGGCAGCCGCGGAACCCAGATGCCCGCCATGGATGCCAAAGATAACAAAAAGAGTTCCATGCAGCTGGTCAAATCCCGCTTCAAGAGCGCTGACAAGGTTCTGGGAGCGGATATCGAGGTAAACCCGGACGGTACCTATCGGGCAGCGATTAAAATCCGCACCGGTCTTGCCCCTGGAAAATACAAAATCATGGCCGTGGTGGATAAAGACCTGCGCAGTGACCCGGCTGAATTTGAAAATAAGATTAACTTTCCACTGGTTTATCTCAGCGTCGCCGGCACCAGCCAGAATATCTTCTGGCCATTTCTTCTCACCCTGGCCGTGGCCATTTTCGGCGTGCTCATGGGCGCGGGCGGCGGTTTTATTCTGAACCCCCTCCTGGTTTCTCTCTTCCCGCTTCCCCATACCGTGGTGGCGGGAACCGTCATGCCCACCGTGCTTTTTTCCCAGGCCAGCGGCATCTATAACTATTCAAAAATCAAATTCATCAACTGGAAACTTGGCTGCACCATTGGCGCTTCAATGCTGCTCGGAGGATTCATCGGCCCGAAACTCACGGAACTCATTACGCTCGATCAGTTTAAGTTTGCCTTTGGCTGGATACTTCTCGTGCTGGCCGCCTTAATGTTATGGCAGACAACGCCCGGTTACCTTGCCAAAAACAAAAAAGAACAGGCCATCCTGAAAGAGTTCAAAAAAAGAGCCGAAAAAACGGCAAAAGCCAAACAGGCATAATGGGAGGATACAGCGATGAAGATTGATTTCTGGGAACAAGAATTTGATGCAAATATGATCATAGGCTGCATCGGCGGTTTTCTCATTGCCGTCATGTCTTCCATGTTCGGATTCGGCGGCGGCCCATTCATGGTGCCGCTGATGACTGTTGGTCTCCGACTGCCCATGTACATTGTCGTGGGGAGCTCCCTGCTGGCGATTTTCTTTAATACATCCATGAGCAGCATCAGACATTATCAATTCGGCAACTTCGATCTGATCCTGTTTCTGTGCATGTTCCCTGCCGCTCTGCTCGGCGGCTACATCGGACCGCAGATTGCCAAACGGGTAAGCCCTACTGTGGTCAAGCGGGTTGCCTGTGTTGGTCTCGTGCTGCTGGGCCTGAAACTGCTCGGACTTTACTAGCCGCGAGATTGGCTGCTTTCGATGCTAAAACGGCGATAAGAGTTTATGACACGACCTGAAACGGAGGAAAAGTAATGGTCAAGAAGTCAGTATGGAGCATGTGCGGCATGTGCACTGTTCGCTGTCCGATCCGGGTTGAAACCGAGGACAACAAGGTAACGTGGATCGAAGGAAACCAGCATCTGCTTAAGGGTGCCCTGTGCGCCAAGGGATCGGCGGGAATCGCGCTGTTAAATGATACGGAGCGTCCTTTGCGCCCCCTTATCCGCAAAGGCGGGCGGGGAGCTGGCCGCTGGGAAGAGGTGAGCTGGTATGCCGCGCTTGATTATGTCGCCGACAACCTGAAAACCATTATCAAGAAACATGGCCCGGAAAGCATCATGCTCAGCTGCCGGGGAGGCCCTTTCATCGATCTGCTCAATGCATTTATCCATGGCCTGGGCTCGCCTAACTTCACCAATCACGACAGCGGCTGCGGTCGCAATGTGCATCACGCCAGCCTTTCAGTCTATGGTTTAGGACGCAAGGGCTTTGTCTACGACATCAAAAAGAGCAAGCACCTGGTGCTCTTCGGGCGTAACATCCTTGCCTCCCTGCGTATCGCCGAAGTCAATCAGGTGCTCGACATGCTCGATGCCGGCGGCAAGATGACCTATGTTGACGTCAGGCAGTCCCTGACCGGTATCAAGGCCACCCGTTTCTTCCAGGTGCGACCCGGCACGGACTACGCCCTTGCCCTGGGTATTATCCACGAGGTGTTGAAGGAAAAGACCTATGACAAAGAGTTTATCGAAAAATATGTCAGCGATTTCGATAAACTCGAGGAATTCGTGGAATCCTATACCCTGGAGTGGGCCGCCAATGAGTGCGGCATCAAGGCGGGACGGATCAAGGACTTTGTCCAGGAGATTGCCGTAGACCGTCCCAAGGTTGTCTTTCACCCCGGCTGGATGATGTCGCGTTACCGGGATTCCTTTTACGCCAGCCGGGCCTTGCACATCCTCAATGTGCTGATGGGCAATGTCGAGGTCGAGGGCGGACAGATCTTTGCCAAGGGACCGGGAGATTGCGGCGTAAAGGAAATCAGAAGTCTGGACGCCCAAGTGCCGAAACCCACAGCCAAAAGGGCTGACGGCGTGGGGTGGAAATACACCCACTTTGACAAAGGTCCCGGACTTTTCCCCCTCTTCTATGAGGCGATGCAGACAGGTGAACCGTATCCGCTCAAGGCCCTTATCTGCGTACGGCATGATCCGTTTACCTGCTTCCCCGACCCCCAGGCGCAAAAGGAGGCGCTGGACAAACTCGACCTGCTGGTGTCCCTGGACACCCATTACAGTGAATTCGGCTGGTACAGTGACGTTATCCTGCCCGAGTCCACCTATCTTGAACGCGACAGTCTCATCGCCACCCAGAAGGGACCGAAACCTCGTTTCATCATGCGGCGCAAGGCGGTGGAGCCCCAGCATGACACCAAGTCACTCAATGAGATCATCAAGCTCCTGGCCGACCGCCTGGGCATCGGCCAGTACTTTCCCTTCACCACCACAGAGGAGCTATGGAACTGGCAGCTGGAACCCACCGGCTTTACCCTCCGTGATTTTGATGACAAGGGTTTTGTCTCGCTGGCGGACAAACCGGTTATGTTCGACCGCGCCAACCTTGACGGCAAATTCAAAACCCCGTCCGGCAAAATAGAAATCATCAGCCGGGTGCTGACCGATGCCGGCCTGCCTTCGCTGAAACCTTATGAGAGCCCGGAAAAACCTGACAAAGGCCAGTTCCGTCTTGTCTTCGGCCGCTCGCCGCTCCATGCCCACAGCCACACCATCAATAATCCGCTGCTGCATGAACTGATGCCGGACAACACTTTGTGGATCAACAAACGGCAGGCAGCAAAACTTGGCGTCACCGAAGGGGACTGGGTTGATGTCATCAGCGATGGCGTTACCGGCACCATCAAGGCACATGTCACCGACTTCATTCATCCGGAGGCGGTTTACATGGTACACGGCTTCGGCCGCCAGGTGCCCCTGCAGACCAGGGCCTATCACGCAGGCATTGCCGATCAGAAGCTGATGAAAGGGTTCTTGACCAAAATGGATCCCGCCGGAGGGGGATTATGCCTCTGCGAGTGTTTCGTCACCGTGCGGCGTAGTTCGAAAAACCCGAAACGAATGGTGGAATTATGAAAAAATACATGATCTATCTTAACTCGAAGCGGTGCATCGGCTGCCACGACTGCGAGATCCACTGTAAGACCAATAAGGGACTGCCGGTGGGCCCCATTCTCTGCGAGATCAGCCAAGAACCCCTCAAAATGGTGGCAGGAGTACCCAAGACCGAGTTCCGGTTCCGTTCCTGTTACCATTGCGAGGATCCAGACTGCGTGGCGGTCTGCCCCACCGGCGCCATGCAGAAACGGCATGACGGCATTGTTCTGGTTGACCAGGAGAAATGTATCGGTTGCATGGCCTGCATCGGCGCCTGCACCTGGGGCGTGCCCCAGCTCAATCCGGATACCGGCAAGGTGGTCAAGTGCGATTACTGTATGGACAGGATTGATGCCGGCCTTAAACCCGCCTGCGTCACCCGGTGCGCCACCCATGCCCTCAAATTTGTCACATTGCAGGAGATTTAGAGAATTCCGTCAAAAACGGCCTGTGTTTAGCAAAAATTCATAAACCTTCAACTAACCATTTTCAGTTTTTCAGACAGATCCAGTTCGTTTTCACCAGAAGCTGCGGAAGAAACATCTTCCGCAGCTTATTCCGTTTCAATTCGTTTCGATCAGATCAATTGCCGATCCCACCAAAACTAGAGATCAATTACCTGTCCTTTAGAACCATAAGGCACAGGAGTTAACTCGTTGTATTACGGCTATTTTCTTTTGCATATTTTCCAGGTTTATGGTAATGTTAATGAATGGCCGTTCATTCATTAACATTAAGGAGACCAGGAGAAACTTCCATGAAAAAGATTTTGTCCACCGTACTTGCCTTGAGTGTATGTGTCGTGCTACCCACCATAGCCGACGCACAGAGCACATCACAAGATGATATCAAGAAGGAACTTGAGGCCATGCGCGCCCAGCTTGCCACGCAGATGGAAAAAATCACAGCCTTGGAGAACAAACTTGAACAGGTGGAAAAACAAAAGGTTGAGGGGGCTGTTGTTGAAGAAAAGGCTGCAGGCAAGGTTGCGCTGGCCAACAAGTTCATTGACCAACTGACCCTGAAGAGTGACCTGCGCGTCCGCTATGATCGGCGTAGCAGAGACGCCTATAGCGAGTCCTCCAGCTCTGACGAGGACCGTGATCGCTGGCGGACCCGTTTTCGTGTTGGTTTAATCTGGGACAACCAGGAGGAAAACTGGCAGGTGGGCGCAGGCCTGATAGCAAATGACCAGAATATGGCATCCAACTCCAATGGAACCTGGAGTGAGGATACAACCTTTGGCCGCCAGTATGTCAGTCTGGATTATGCCTATGCCAAGCATAAATGGGGTGATTTCACCATCACCCTTGGCCAGCAGCCAAATCCCTATGAAATGGCCTGGGTCATGTATGACGGAGACGTACGTTTTGCCGGCTTCACCGGCCAATACGGCCAGAAGACCGGACCTTTTGCCACATTGGGAGCCTATGATGCAAAACTGGTTGATGATGACAACACGGCAATGCTCTATTATGGCCAGGCCGGATACCGGGGCCAGGCAGGTGATGTAACGTACACCCTGGCCGCCGGCTACCAGACCTATGATCAATCATTTATTAACGACATGGCCGACAGCCCCTATGAATACAATGAGGATAAAGCTTATAACTACCAAATTGATCCCGACAAATACGGCCTCGATATCGGCGATCTCTACGGAGAGGTTTCATTCCCGGCCGGCAGTGCCAAGGTCACTGCCTATGGCCAGGTCTGGAAGAATTTCGGCGCCGATGGTGATTATAGCCAGATCTATAATTTCCCAGAAGAGCCGGATGATGCCGACATGGGCTGGGCTGTCGGGGCTAGCGCCCAGATAGACAAATTCACCCTTGGTCTCGACTATTCGGTTATCGAGGCAGACGCCCTCTTAGGCCTCCTGGCCGATGCCGATTTCGGCAGCGGAATATCCTGGACCAACAAGAAAGGCTACCGGCTGCAGGCTGGCTATGATTTTACCAAAAACTGGTCAGTCCTTATCAGCTATCTCTGGTACGAGCAGGAAGAAGATTTTTATGATTCAACCGCTGCAAAGTGGGAGGATGCGGACATAATTTTTATAGACGCCAAGTATAAGTTCTGATGGGGCGGAGATCTGCTGAGGTCTACTTGCTGACTTCCACTCTCTATGCATTGACATAACACACAGTGCCTGAAACAGCGGGGCGATCCGGAGCATCCGGGTCGTCCCGTTTCTTTATTAATCGGCTGTTAGTGTTATGGTAACGGCAAAACCCGAGGGTTGCCTATTGCGGGCAGAGACTGTGCCTTTGCATGCTTCGATGCAGGTCTTGACAATGGCAAGGCCAAGGCCCACGCCGCCGGAATCCCGATCACGGGAGGGTTCGGGGCGAAAGAATGGTTCGAAGATGCGCTCCATCAACTCCTCGGCCACTCCCGGACCGGTGTCTTTTATTTCAATAGTTACCCCATCATTTTTTCTCTCGGCAGCAATGTAAATCGGACCCGCCTTGCCGGCGTATCGCACGGCATTTCTGATCAGGTTGGCAATGGCCCGGGTCAGCAGCTCGGGTGCCGCAACCACGTTAATTCCCGCATCTATCTGCACATCAATCTCTACGCCGGGTACCCCTTCCCGCTGCACCGCGCCCTGAACCAGGGGCAGCAATTCCGTTGCCGTCAATCTGATCCTCGCCGGATTCATTTCAGCCCGTGAAAATGACAGCAGTTCGTTCACCAGGTTTGACATGTGGTCCACATCCTCCATGACATCTCTTGTCCGATCCCGGTTATCCCCCTCAAGACGCTGCTCCAGGATGCCGAGCCCCAACTGAATCCGGGCAATGGGCGAGCCGAGTTCATGGGCCACGTCGCCCAGGAACCTTTTCTGCCCCTTGACGTAACCGCCCAACCGGGAAGTCATATGGTTGATGGCACTGGCGAGACGGCCGATCTCGTCGGCGCGGTGTTCCTCGATTCGCACGTCAAACCTCCCCTTGGCCACCTCTTCGGCAGCCCGGGTCATGCGCGTCAACGGACCCGTAATGTTGCGTACCAGAGGGAGCCAGAGAAGGACCGAAATAAGTACCACCGCCACGGCAACGATCATCCACGGCAGGGGATCGAAAAAAAAGCCGTTGCCGGTCATGGAGTCCGAAACAGCCAGCAGCATAGCGCTCGCCTGGGGATGCCGGGAGTCCAAAGACACCGGAATGGGGATGCCGGCCCAGTAGCGGGAGGGATTTTCCGTGTGGACCATCAAGCGCTGATAGGGCCGGTCGTCATCTCTGTCGTGATATTTATGTTGTCCCTTGCTGTCATGCAGGTCGTCAGCGTCATCATCATGGCCCTTTCCCCGCTCCTCATCCTTATCATGGGATGACTTGCCGGAAAACAAACGCCAGGGCGGCGGAGGCGGCCGGTTGTTCTCCGCGATCTTACGCATGACCACATCGGGTATGGCGAGATTCTTGGCGGAGAACCGTGATCCGTCGTCAAGAACCAGCGCAAAATCCACCTGATTGAGCTCCCCGTGCCGAGCGAGCACATCAGGCCACTGCGGCTGGGGAGTCTGCTTGAGATCGTGGGCGATGAAACGGCCGGCAACCCGCAGACGGTCAGCGGTCTGATGGCCGAAAAATGCATGCAGATCCATGTGGGACTGAAAGGCGAAAAACACCAGCAGGACCGCGGCAATCAGGGCCATATTCATGAAGAACCAGAGCAGGATCCGGGTAAACAGCGAGGAAAAGGGCTTCATAATGTCTGACCGCCCGGCGCTTGAAACATGTAGCCCGCGGAACGTACGGTTCTGATGAATCTGGGGCTTTTCGGGGTATCTCCCAATTTACGCCGCAGGGAGGAAATATGGACATCAATGGAACGGTCAAAAATTTCGTAACTGCGGCCGGCAACGGCATCCAACAGCTGGTCCCTGGACAGAACCCGTCCCGCGGCCTTGGCCAGGCAAACCAGAAGATCGAATTCCAAGGGAGTAAGGGGTAGGGATTTCACCCCCAGGCGGGCCGTGCGGGATGTCTGGGATATCTGCAGATCACCGATGGTCAGCGTTACATCGGACTGCGGGGGCTTCTCCGGCTGCTCTGTTTTGAAATATCGCCGGGTGACCGCCCGCAGACGGGCAAGCAGCTCGCGGGTGGAAAAGGTCTTGGGCAGATAATCATCAGCGCCCATCTCAAGGCCCACCACCCGATCCGTCTCATCGCCAAGCGCGGTGAGCATCAATACCGGGATATCGGACTCCTTGCGCAGCCTCTTCAACACCTCGAAACCGTCCATGCCCGGCATCATGACGTCGAGAATCACCACATGAAAATCACCGGCCAGGATCCGTTCAAGCCCGTCCGGTCCACTGTGGGCGGCCTCCACCTCATAACCCATGGGCCCCAGATAATCACCCACCAGTCTACAGAGTTTCCTGTCATCATCGACAATCAGCACCCTGATTCGCGAAGGTGTATTCTCATTGTTCATCATGCCCGCCATATTTTTTGATGTCTGAACCGGACTGCTTTCCTGCTCCAATTGTCCATACTCCCTGCCGGCCCTGCAACCCTTTTTACATAAACTTTACAATTTCCCTGCCGGATCAACATAAAATCTTAACATCCCTCCTTTATGCTGGGAAGCAACAGAAGAAAAACTCCGGCAGACAAACCGGCACCTTTTCACACACAACCAACAAGGAGGTACAACATGAACACAATTCACCAACACAAACCGGGCGCACTAATAATTTTTCTGGTACTCACTTTCTTTGCCGTCCCGGCCATGGCCGGGTCACATGCCCAGGACAACCGGCACGGCGAAGACTTCGGCAGGCACGAGGAGCACAGGGATCACCAATCATTGTCTGGCCTGTGGCAGAATCCTGAAATTGCTGAAAAGCTGGGGTTATCGGACAAACAGATTACGGAGCTGAAAAATGCGGATTTCACCTTTCGCAAACAACAGCTGGAATTAAAAGCCCAGCTTAACATGCTGCACCTGGAAATGGAAAAGGCATTCTCCGAGCAAAAATTAAATGAAACCGCCGTGCGTGAACTGGCCGGAAAAATGGCTGACGTGCAGGGGAAAATGTTCGTTCAGAATATTGAATCACGATTGGCGGCAACCAAGTATCTCACCGAGGAACAGCTCATAAAATTCCAGGCAGACTTCCCGCGACATCATGGGGGCAAGCCCCAGGACCAACAGCATGATATGGCACATCACGGCAACGAAAAAAGCCGATAAATAAGAGAGGTTACATCCCCTCTAATCCCGGCGCATAGCCATGCGCCGGGCAACAAAAGGAGAATTTACTATGAACAGGATGCAGAAGAGCGGTTTCGTATTACTCTTTTTCTCCCTCATGTCCCAATCCGGCTGGAATTCCTGCCTGGCTGATGATAATTCCCATCATGATACGCACCGCAAACACACGGAAAAGGAAAGCAAACATCATCTCCCCCCTGTTGCCAACCCCATTTATCAAGAAAGCTGCGGGGCCTGCCATTTCGCCTATCAACCGCAATTGCTGCCTGCGGCCTCCTGGCAGGCAATCCTCGACAACCAGACTGATCATTTCGGCGAGTCGCTGGAACTTAACTCAAACGCCCGCTCAGCCATTGCCGCCTATCTGCAGGCAAACAGCGCGGACAAATCCGGGGCCAAACGGGCGGTCAAGATCATGCGCAGCCTGGGAAACGGGGTGCCGCAGCGCATTACCGATATCCCATATATCAGGGAAAAACATCACGAAATCTCGGCACAGGTCTTCGCCCGCCCAGCCATCGCTTCCCCGGCAAATTGCCCGGCATGCCATACGACAGCCGAACAGGGGCTCTATGACGATGACTCGGTGATGATCCCACAATAGCGAGGTTTGCCG
>Ga0180007_10003694_pt1 | contig 16823 bp, 17 predicted proteins | sample MM_PC_MetaG_FD_121122 | JGI IMG/M metagenome (GOLD analysis project Ga0180007, IMG submission 121122) | Groundwater microbial communities from the Aspo Hard Rock Laboratory (HRL) deep subsurface site, Sweden - MM_PC_MetaG | ecosystem: Environmental > Aquatic > Deep subsurface > Groundwater... | reverse complement strand
GCCCCAGGTGGATTACATCACCTCCCCCGGCTGGGGGCCCCACCCCGGCTGGCGCCAGGAGCAGGGCCTCACCCGAGGCGGCCCGGCGGCGCTGATCACCTCCCTGGGGGTGTTCACCTTCCCCCAGGGCCGGGCCGAGCTGACCAGCCTGCATCCGGGGGTGAGCCTGGAGCAGGCGGCCCAGGCCACCGGCTGGGAGCTGACTTGCCTCCCCGATCTGGAAACTACCCCGGAACCCACCGCCGAAGAACTGGAAATAATTAGGCGTTTCGACCCCAAGCGATTCTGGACCGCCTGATTTTTTGGTTGACAATTTTCCGCTGCTGACCTATCGTCACAATGTAGCTATAAACTAGTTATTATGTAGCATAGATTCTTGGCCCACCATTAAGGCTGGCCAGGGCCCCAACCCAACTACCGCCGAGGGCCTCAGGAGCATGAGCGAAACTGACAATGCATCCCGCCGGGAGCGTTCCGGACCCGAGGAACGGACCTCCGATCCTCGTCACAAGGCCAAATTCGAGGTCTACGGTGAAGAGATGATCGAGAAAGAGGTCAAGCAGAGCGGCAACTCCGGCAGGGTATACCTGCCCCCGGAGTGGGTTGGCAAAAACGTTAAAATCATCCGCATTGACTAAAGGCGAGGCGACAAGTGCCCTTGAATCTACGCCCCATGACTCAAGACGACCTTGGTGAGGTCCAACGCATTCAGGCCCGCATCACCCGTCAGCCGGTCCCCCAGCCCTGGATGGACATGCTGGCCGAGCACATAGACAAGATCTACCGCCTGGCCTTCGTGGCCGAAGAGGGCGGCGCGGTGCTGGGCTTCATCCTGGGTGAGATCAAGATCGGCGGCTTCGGCACCGAGCTCTCCGGCTGGCTGGAGCTGGTGGGGGTGGAGCCGGACAACATGGGCTCCGGGGTGGGCGCGTCCCTGGTGGAGGCCCTGTTCGGCGCCCTGCGCGAGCGCGGCGTGCAGGAGATTTACACCGCGGTGCGTTGGGACTCCGGCGACATGCTGGCCTTCTTCAAGAAGCTGGGCTTCGACCAGAGCGCCTTCATCAACCTGCGCCTCAAGACTTAAGCATCCTTGCGGGCCGCCCTGCCTCGCGGCCGGGCGCCTGCGATAAAAAGCGCCGCCCGCAGGTGCCAAGCTCCAGTTCTTGCCCGGTATCCGGCAACCTTTCCCGGCCTGCCCCCAAAACCAGCAAACCCTAGGCAGGCAATCAGCATAACCAATAGATAATTCACTAATTATTCAGCCATACCCATGGGGGGGCGCGAGTGAATTTGTTTGTTTTGTTATGTCATAAATGACATACTGTCTTTGCTATACCAAAAATGACATATTTTTTCGAGGTCAACTATGAGGGTAATCATTTGTAAATATTGATGATCCAAGTTTGCACCCGCCGAGCGCCCCTGCCGGGGAAAATTTCCGGTTGACATCTCTCCCGAGACCTATATAAAGTCACATTATAGCTACAAAATAGTTATTTAGTAGCGCTTATATAATTACTATGTAGCTATTCAAAAGGGCTATGCCACAAGGCACCCGAGGGAAGAAAAGGTCATGAACCCCAAACGAAACCCAGCCAAGCGACCCCGCCTCCAGGGGCAATTCGCCGCGGAAAAGCCCGGCGTCTTTGGCGGCAAGACCAAGTTCGAGGGTTACGGCGAAGAGATGATCGAGAAGACCGTGAAGCAAAGCGGCAACTCCGGGCGGGTGTATCTGCCCCCGGAGTGGGTCGGCAAAAACGTGAAGATCATTCGCATCAACTGAATATATGGCGAGGAGCCTAGCCGTGAATCTGCGCCCCATGACACAAGAAGACCTGCCCGAGGTCCAGCGCATCCAAAGCCGCATCACCCGCCAGGAGGTGCCCCAGTCCTGGATGGACATGCTGGCCGCGCACGTGAACAAGACCTACCGCCTGGGCTTTGTGGCCGAAGAGGGCGGCACGGTGCTGGGCTTCCTCCTGGGAGAAATCAAGATAGGCGGCTTCGGCACCGAGCTTTCCGGCTGGCTGGAACTCTTGGGAGTGGAGCCCAAGCAGATGGGTTCCGGCGTGGGCGCGGCCCTGGTCGAAACCCTGTTCAAGGCCCTGCGGGGGCGCGGGGTGCGCGAAATCTACACCGCCGTGCGCTGGGACTCCGGCGACATGCTGGCCTTCTTCCAGAAGATCGGCTTTGACAAGAGCCCCTTTATCAATCTTAAGTTCGAGCAACCACTTTAGCCTTTAACCGGCCCGGCCATCCGTCAGGCAACGGACGACCAGGGCAAACCACCGCGCCAGCCCCCCTGATCTGCGGTTCAAGCAAATAGTGCAACCTACGGGTTGCCCAAGCGCCCGGCCCAGGCCGGGCCCAGGGATGAACCGCCGCGCCCGCCCCCCCGTTCCGCGGCCCAACCGACCCAGTGACCAAGGACCAGGCCCTCCAGCCGGCGCCGGACGCCTGAGCAACAATCGGCCCCGCACTAAGCGCCGTTCTCCGGGCCAAGGGGACGCGCCGGAGCGGGGCTTCAGAGACCACCTAGGAGGTTTGGCCATGATCGAAATGTTCGAGGAGTGGTACAAGTCCCGCCACGAATACGCCAAGGAGTGGAAGGACAAAACCGGCGGGAAAGTCATGGGATTCTTCTGCACCTATGTGCCCGAGGAAATTCTCTTGGCCGCCAACGTGTTGCCGGTGCGCATCCTGGGCTCCCACGAGCCCCAGAACGTCACCGAGCCCCACATTTTCGGCATGTACTGCCCCTTCTGCCGCGACTGTCTGGCCCAGGGGCTGCTGGGGCGCTACGACTATCTGGACGGCATGATGATCGCCCAGAGCTGCCTGCACATCCGCCAGGCCTTCACGTCCTGGAAAAAGCACATGCCCCCGGAGTTCACCTATTACCTGCCCATGCCTCACCAGGTGCAGAGTCCCCGCTCCATCCCCTTCCTGCGCTCGGAGCTGGAGACCTTCAAGACCGCCGTTGAGCAGTGGGTGGGCAAACAAATCACCGACGCGGACCTGGACCGGGGCATTGAGCTGATGAACGCCTCCCGCCAGGCCATGCGCGATCTCTACGACACCCGCAAGGGCCCCAACCCGCCCATGACCGGCCTGGAGGCCATGTACGCGGCGGTGAGCAATCAGTGGATCGACAAGGCCGAGCACACCGCGGTGGTTCGCGACGTAATCCAAAAGGAATTGCCGGGCCGCAACCTGGGCCTGGAGGGCAAGACCCGCCTGATGATCCTGGGCTCCGAGGACGACGACACCGCCTTCGTGAACATGGTGGAGGGCTGCGGCTCGGTCATCGTCACCGACGACCACTGCACCGGCAGCCGCTATTTCTGGAACCAGGTGGAGCCCGAGGAAGACCGTCTGCTGGCCATCGCCAAGCGCTACATCACCCGCCCCGCCTGCCCCACCAAGGACTGGCCTCAGCGCACCCGGCTGGACCATGTGCGCATGCTGGCCAAGCAGTGGGACGTGGCCGGGGCCATCATCATCCAGCAAAAGTTCTGCGATCCCCACGAGCTGGACATCCCCGAGCAGCGCAAGAGCCTGGACGGCATCGGCGTGCCCACCCTGTTCCTGGAGCTGGATGTCACCGTGCCGGTGGGCCAGTTCAAGATCCGCGTCGAGGCCTTCCTGGAAATGCTGGCCGAAGACGATCTGTTCTAGGAACAATCCATCTCTGCGTATTGGGAGGTTTTGAAAATGGCCAAATACCCCACGGAAACCCTGCTGTCTTGGAGCAAGGCCAAGGAGATCAGGGAGACCTATTACAAAAACTACGCCGCCGCCCACGACAAGGGCGGCATCCGCTGGGTGGGCGGCGCCTGGACCTTCGACGCGGTGCCCGCCGGGTTGGGCGGCGACGTCTACTCCCTGACCAGCGAGCCCTACGGCGCTTCCTGCGCCTTTAACAAGGACTTTTCCACCCGGGCCATGGAGGCGGCCGAGACCGCCGGTTACGCCCGGGACCTGTGCGCCTACATGCGCAACTACTGGGGCTCCATCCTCATGAACGAGTACGCCTTTGGCGGCCCCTTCCCCAAGCCGGACTTCATCTGGCAGGACCACATCTGCTGCTCCCACGCCAAGTGGTATCAGGTGGTCAGCGAGCTGGAGGGCGGCATCCCCATGTTCTGCGTGGACGTGGCGGTGGGCCCGGCGGAGCCCTTCGGGACGCTCACCGAGGCCAAGATCAACTACGTGGCCGGGCAGATTCTGGACGGCATCGAGTGGCTGGAAAAGACCACGGGCCGCACCTACGATGACGAGCTGTTCATCGAGGCCTGCTGGAACGACTTCCGCAGCACCTCCAAATGGGCCCAGGTCTGCGAGCTGAACAAAGCGGTGCCCGCGCCCCTGGACGAGAAGACCATGTACTCCCTGTACGTGCTGGCCACCCTGCAAAAGTCCTGGGGCGTGGTGGCCGACTACTACGACGAGCTCTATGACGAAGTCAAGGACCGGGTGGAGCGGGGCATCGCCGCGGTGCCCAACGAGCAGGCCCGGGTAATGAGCGACACCCAGCCGCCCTGGAGCGCCCTGAAGCTGTTCCGCTATCTGGAGCAGTACGGCGTGGTCTCGGTGGGCAGCCTTTACACCTTCGGGCTGGAGGGCATGTGGGACTTCGACCCCGCCAGCGGCGACCTGGTCCCCCGTCCCATGCCCTCGAAAAAACCGACCACCCGCGAGGAAGCCGCCCGGGAATTGGTGCGCTGGCATTTGCACAAGCCCGAATACCAGCACTTCTACGACTGCGACTACAAGAGCCAAATGATGATCGCCATGTGCAAGAACTATGGCCTCAGCGGGGTGATGCTGCACTACAACCGCGGCTGCGAGGGCCTGAGCCTGGGCATCGCCGAAAACCGCCTGGCCATTCAGGAAGCCGGCTATCCGGTGATGACCTTTGAAGGCAACATGGGCGACGAGCGCGAGTTCGACCTGGGCCGCACCATGCAGAGGGTGGACGCCTTCATGGAAACCCTGGGAGTCAAGAAGGTGGCGGCCTAGGGCCGGACCTTCGGGAGGACAAACCAATGTATACCGCTGGAATCGACGTCGGAGCCAAGACGGTCAAGATCGTGGTTACCCAAGACGGCAAGATCGTGGACCGCCAGATAGTATCCGCCGGGCAGGACGCCCAGGCGGCCATCGAACAGGCCTGGCAGAGCCTGGACACCCCCATTGCCGACATCGGCCTTATCGTGGCCACCGGCTCTGGCCGCAAGAGCACCAAAAGGGCCAATGGCTACGTAACCGAGGTGGCCGCCGCCTCCAAGGGGGCCATCAAGACCGACCCCGAGATACGCACGGTCGTCGACGTGGGGGCCGAAGAGGGCCGGGCCATCCGCATCGACCAAAACGGCAAGGTGGTGGACTTCGCCATCAACGAGAAATGCGCCGCCGGAGCCGGGGCCTTCACCGAGGCCATGGCCCGGGCCCTGGAGGTGGATCTGCCCACCCTGGCCGCCATGAGCCTGAAATCCACGGGCAACGTGGCCATGAACGCCCAGTGCGCCGTGTTCGCCGAGAGCGAGCTGGTCACCCTGGTGCATTCCAACACTCCCAAGGAGGACATGGCCAAGGCCATCCACGACGCCATCAGCGACCGCATCGTGTCCATGGTGCGCCGGGTGGGCATGGCCGAAAAGGTGATGCTCATCGGCGGCGTGGCCCTGAACGACGGCTTCGTGGCCTCCTTGGCCAACGACCTGGAGACCTCGGTGATCGTGCCCCAAGACCCCCAGCTGGTGTCCGCCTACGGGGCCGCCATCCTGGGCGAGGAAGGCAACTACGCCGAGTCCCTGTCCGAAACCATGGAATAGCTGGCTTCCCCACGGGAGGATGAAAAATGGCTGAAGAATATTGGAGATGGACTGAGTCCCGCTGGACCAATCCCGACATCGACTGGAAAAAGGGAGACATCATCACCGGCGGAGTGGACGTGGGCTCGGTGAGTTCCCAGGCGGTGGTGTTCGTGGACGGCGAGCTTTACTGCTACGGCAACACCCGCACCGGCTCCAACAGCCCCGACAGCGCCCACAAGGCCATGGGGCTGGCCATGGAAGACACCGGCATGAGCCTCACGGACCTGCAATACACCGTGGGCACCGGCTATGGCCGGGTCAACGTGCCCTTCGGCACCCGGGCCATCACCGAGATCGCCTGCCACGCCAGAGGGGCCAACTTCATGTACGGCCCCACGGTGAAGACGGTGCTGGACATGGGCGGCCAGGACTGCAAGGCCATCCACTGCGACCCGCGCGGCAAGGTGACCAACTTTTTGATGAACGACAAGTGCGCCGCCGGCACCGGCCGGGGCATGGAGGTCTTCGCCGACCTGTTGCAGGTGCCCATCACCCAGATCGGCGAGCTGAGCCTCCAGGTGGAAAAGGAGCCGCCCCCGGTGTCGAGCACCTGCGTGGTGTTCGCCAAGAGCGAGGCCTCCTCCCTGCTGCGCGAGGGCTGGCCCAAGGAAAAGGTCATCGCCGCCTACTGCTCGGCCATGGCTCACCGGGTGGTCACCCTGCTGGAGCGCATCGGGGTGGAGGAAGACTTCGCCATCACCGGCGGCATCGCCAAAAACGTGGGCGTGGTGGGGCGCATCGAAAAGGAGCTGGGCATCACCGCATTGAAGCCCAAGATTGACACCCAGATAGCCGGCGCGGTGGGCGCGGCCCTGTTCGGCGACGCCCTGGTCAAGAAAGAGCGCAAGAAGGGCTAGGAAACCATGATCGCCAACTACGGCTATAAGGACGGCAGCGGCGATTACTTCATCGCCATCGACACCGACAGATGCGACGGCTGCGGCGCTTGCGTGCCGATGTGCCCCAGCTCGGTGTTTATGGTGATGGACGAGGACCCCAACGACCCAATGCGCGAGGAGCCGGTGGCGGTGGTGGCCGACGATCAACGCAAGAAGATCAAGTACGCCTGCGCCCAGTGCAAACCGGGCGGCGACCGGCCGCCCCTGCCCTGCGTGGCGGCTTGTCCGGTGGATGCCATCACCCACTCCTGGTAGGCCGCGCCCAAGTTGAAGCTCCACGGGGGGGCGGCCTGGTCCAAAGGCCGTCCCCCTTTTTACCTCGCACCTACGCGCCGGGGCCGCGCCGCCCCCTGGGAGGAGCCATGAGCCCGATCAATATCAGCATCGACGGACAGCCGGTGGAGGCCCAGGAGAACGACACCATTCTGCAGGCCGCCCGCCGGGCCGGAATCTACATCCCCACCATCTGCAACCATCCCGACCTCCCGCCGGGCAAAAGCAAGAAACCGGCGGCGGCGGTGTGGCAGGGCGGCGTAAAAATCGAAAACGCCAAGGACGAGCAGCTGGGCGGCTGCGGCCTGTGCGTGGTGGAGCTGACCGGCCAGGCAGAGCCCCAGCCCGCCTGCGTCACCCCGGTGGCCGAAGGCATGGAGATCACCACCAGCAGCGAGGCCCTGAACAAGCTGCGCAAGCAAAAGCTCATACCCATCCTGGCTCGCCACCCCCACGCCTGCCTGGCCTGCGCCCAGGCGGCGGGCTGCTCGCGCACCCAGTGCTCCTCCAACGTGGCCGAGGCCGAGCGCTGCTGCGAGCAGTTCGGCAACTGCGAGCTGCAAAAGGTGGTCAACTACCTGGGCATCCACCAGGACACCCCCCGCTGGATTCCCAGCGACCGGCCCAAACTCTTAGACGACCCCCTGTACAAGCGCGACTACAACCTGTGCATCGGCTGCACCCGCTGCGTGCGGGCCTGCGAGGACCTGCGCGGGGTGGGGGCCCTGGGCTTTGTGTTCGATGCTGACGGCCTGGTGCAGGTGGGCACCCTGGCCCAGGGCCTGGCCGAGAGCGGCTGCCGCTTTTGCACCGCCTGCGTGGAGGTATGCCCCACCGGGGCCATCCTGGACCACAAGCTGCCCAGCGGGGACAAGGCCAAGGCCCTAGTGCCCTGCCGCAGCGCCTGCCCGGCGGAAATCGACGTGCCCGATTATCTCCGGCTCATCGCCGCCGGGCAGCCGGACCAGGCCCTGGCGGTGATCCGCCAGCGGGTGCCCCTGCCCGGCGTGCTGGGCCGAGTGTGCATCCATCCCTGCGAAGACAACTGCCGCCGAGGCTCGCTCAACGATCCCATCGGCATCTGTTTGCTCAAGCGCTACGCCGCCGACCAGGGCGGCGCGGCCTGGAAACAGCGCCTGGAGCGGCTTCCCGCCACGGGCAAAAAGGTGGCAGTGGTGGGCGCGGGACCGGCCGGTCTCAGCGCCGCCTTTTACTTGGCCTGCAAGGGCCACGCGGTCACCATCCTGGAGGCCGAGGAGCATCCCGGCGGCATGCTGCGCTACGGCATTCCCGCCTACCGCCTGCCGGTGGAGGTGCTCGAGGCCGAGATAGGCGACATCGCCGCCCTGGGGGTGGATATCAAGACCAACGCCAAGGTGGACTCCCTGGAGGAGCTGACCACCCAAGGCGACGACGCCCTGTTCCTTTCAATGGGAGCCCAGCTATCGCGGCGTTTGGAAATAGAAGGCGCTGAGCTGCCTTCGGTGCTGTGGGGCCTGGACTTTTTAAAGGCCATCCGCCGGGGCGAGAACCCCCGCGTGGGGCCCAAGGTGGTGGTGGTGGGCGGCGGCAACGTGGCCATTGACGTGGCCCTGTCTGCCGTGCGCCAGGGAGCCCAGGAGGTGGACCTGGTCTGCCTGGAAAAGCGCGAGGAGATGCCCGCCCACTCTTGGGAGGTGGCCCAGGCCGAGGACGAAGGCGTGCGGGTGCGCAACTCCTGGGGGCCCATCAGGGTGGCCCCGGACGGAGCAATCACCTTCCGCCGCTGCACTGCCGTCTTTGACCAGCAGGGCCGCTTCAACCCCAGCTACGACGACGCCGAGGCCATGGAACTGCCCACGGACCAGGTGATCCTGGCCATCGGCCAGGCCACGGACCTGGGTCTTCTGGGCGCGGGCGGCGGGGTCGGAGTGGCCCGTGGGCTCATAGCGGCGGACCCCGACACCCTGGCCACGGGCATGGCCGGGGTGTTCGCCGGGGGCGACGCGGTGGTCATGCCCGGCGCGGTGATCCTCGCCATCGCCGCCGGGCGCAGGGCGGCCCGGAGCATGGATGAATACCTGGGCGGCGACGGGGACATCGACTTCAGCCTGGGCCGGCATGAGCCCCCCAGCCCTTGCCTGGGCCGGGTGGAGGGCTTCGCCTGGCAACCAAGGGTGGCTCCGGCTGAGCTGGCCCCGGAGCAGCGCTCCCAGGGCTACGACGAAATATGCCTGGGCTTCAGCCCCGAGCAGGCCATGGCCGAGGCCGGGCGCTGCTTGCAGTGCCAGCTAAGGCTGATGATCGGCCAGGTGCCCGGCCCGCCGGAGCATTTGTTACCTTTCAGCGCGGAAGCAGTGGACGAGGTGCCGGAAAGCGAGGGCGTGTTCATCCTCTTTGACCAAGAGAAAAACATCCTGGTCATCCAGGGAACCATGAACCTGCGCGAGGATCTGGCCGAGCGCCTGGAGGGCGGCTCCAGCGCGGCCTATTTCGAATACGAACCAGACCCCATGTACTCCAAGGCCGAGAGTGAGCGCATCCAGGCCTATCTCCAGCGGCACGGCTCCATGCCGCCGGGCGACGGCTCCGGCGGCGGGGACGACCTGGACGATCTGTTCTAGACGCCCCTTGGGGGCGGGACTATATTTGCAACAAGCCGCCGAGGCTCCCCTTGCCCGCGCGAGGGCGGGCCCGGCGGCCCAGGAGGCTTCCCGTGACTTGCTCATCCCAGAGAGAGGCCCAGCTTTTGGCAAAGGGCTGGGTCAAACAATTCATGGCCGACGAGCCCCGCCTCAGCGAGATGGTGGAGGAGTACATCGCCCTGGGCTTCCAGGTGCGCCTGGAACCGGTGGACCCCGCCGCCTGCGCAAGTGGCTCGGGCTGCACCGCCTGCTTTGAAATGCCCGAGGTGGCGGCCAAGTTCAAGATAATCTTCACCCGCCCAGGACCGGATAAGCCCGGAAAAGACGAGGGGTTCTAAAGCCCAGGCCACGGTTGTTTCCTGGCCCTTGGCGGGCTATGATTCCTCATGCTCCACCGCAAACTCATAACCCCTGCCGCCCTCATGCTTTGGCTGTTGGCCTGGCTGGCCGCCGCCCCGGCTTTGGCGCAGGAGGCTCTGTTGCCCGCCTGGCAGACCCTGGGCCCCAAGCTGGAGTTCGCGCTGTGGGAAAACCTGGTCCCCTCCCGCAGCGGCAGCTCCTTGGTGGCCCTCTTGCGGGTGGACCCCAGCCGCTACAGCTTCAAGGTGCTGGCCGCCCCCAAGGGCGAGGAAGGCTACACCGCCGGGCAGTGGCTGGAGCAGAGCGGGGCCCTGGCCGTGTTCAACGCCGGGCTCTACACTCCCGAGGGACGCCACCTGGGCTATCTGCTGCAAAACGGCAAGGAGCTTAGTCCCCTGCTGCCCCAACAGGACGGCCTGTTCCTGGCCGGGCCTCGGGAGCGGGAGCTGCCCGCCGTGCGCATCCTGGATCTGCGCTACACCCCCTTCGACCCCCGCCTGAACCCCTACAGGCAGGCGGCCCAGTCCCTGATGCTCCTGGACCGCTTCGGCATGATTAGGGTGCGCCGCTCGCCCAAGGTGGCCAACCGCACCGCCCTGGCCATCGATGAAAAGGGACGTATCCTGGTGGTGGTCACCGAGGGGGGGCACACCCTCTGGGAGCTGGCCCAGGCGCTCAAAAACAGCGGCCTGGCTCTCAGGGAGGTCATGACCATGGACGGCGGGGCCGAGTCCCAGCTGGCCGTGGCGGTGGGGGAGTTCACCTACGAGCATTACGGCCGGACAAGCCCGGCCCCGGACCTGCCCTGGACCCGCCAGGCCCTGCCCGCGGTGCTGGCCGTCTTCAATAAAAAATAGATAAAAGCCAGCCCAGACATTTCATGAAGGTTGTGGCGTTGATCAACAACGCCTTCGCATCTATGAGCTCTTCATGAAAAAACTTGCACGCCGTCAAGGCAAGGTGGGGGCCGCCGGGACCGAGGGTGCGGCCCCGGCGGCCGTGGGCATGGTGTCCCGGCCCGGGCACGCGCCGTCAGCGCGGCCACTGGGCCGGAGGTTGGGCTTATCTAAGAACGCTTAGTCCGCCTGGCGGCGCAAGAACGCCGGCCAGTCCAAATCGCTGCTGTCGCTATTCATGCCGCGTCCCGCCTGGGGGCCGGGGGAGGATATACCCCGGAGAGACGCGCTGTTGCGCTTATAAACGCGCACGTTGCCCTCATCGATCTCGCTGATGTCCATCTCGCGGCCACCGCCGCCGCCGGCCACGGCCACCCGCCTTACCTCGCGGACCTCCTCGGCCTGGCCGATGCCGGTGGCGATCACGGTCACCCGCATGCGCTCACCCATGGTCTTGTCGATGACCGTACCCCAGATGATGTTGGCGTCCTCGTGGGCCGCCTCCTGGATGAAGGTGCTGGCCTCGCTCACCTCGTCGATGGTGATCTCGTCGCTGGCGGTGATGTTCACCAACACGCCGCGGGCGCCGTCGATGGTGATGTCCTCGAGCAAGGGGTTGTTGATGGCCCGGGTGGCCGCCTGCAAGGCGCGGTCGTCGCCGCTGGCCTCGCCGGTGCCCATCAAAGCCACGCCCATCTCGCCCATCACCGTGCGCACGTCGGCGAAGTCCAGGTTGATGAGACCCGGCGTGATGATGAGATCGCTGATGCCCCTGACCGCGTAGAGCAACACCTCGTCGGCCTTTTTGAGCATGTCCTCAAAACGGGCGTTCTTGGGGGCCAAGGAGCGCAGGCGGGTGTTGGGGATCACGATCAAGGTGTCCACCACCTTTTTCAGCTCATCGACCCCGTACTCGGCCTGCTTGAAGCGGCGCTTGCCCTCGAAATCGAAGGGCTTGGTGACCACGGCCACGGTGAGCGCGCCCACCTCCTTGGCCACCTCGGCGATGACCGGCGCTCCGCCGGTGCCGGTGCCGCCTCCCAGACCGGCGGTGACAAAGACCATGTCGCTGCCCGAAAGCAGCTCCTTGATCTTGTCCCGGTCCTCCAAGGCGGCCTGGCGGCCCACCTCGGGATCGGCCCCGGCCCCAAGGCCTCGGGTGAGGTTGTGCCCCAACTGCAAGTGCACTCTGGCCTTGCTGTGCTCCAGGGCCTGCAGGTCCGTGTTGGCGGCGATGAATTCCACCCCTTTGAGACCCGCGGTGATCATGTTGTTAAGGGCGTTGTTACCGCCGCCTCCGACTCCCACCACGCGCAACTTGGCGTTGGCGTCGAGGTTGTCAACCATCTGGATTTCCATGCTCATAGCAACCTCCCCCGTGAGGTTTTCTAAATGACTTCCTTGAACCACTTACGCATACGCTTGGTGATCCGGTTGAAGATCTTCTGGTCGCGTATGCGGAACTTTTCCTCGTCGCGGTTGTGCACGCCGTAGAGCAGCAGGCCCACCGCGGTTGCGTACATCGGACTTTTGACTACGTCGCTCAGCCCGCCGGTGCCATGGGGGTATCCCAGGCGCGCGGGCATGTTGAATATCTGCTCGGCCATCTCCTCCATGCCCTCGATGAGCGAGGAGCCGCCGGTCACCACCACCCCTCCGGCCAGGGCCGAGCCGGGGTAGTTTTCGGCTATCTCACGCTGGGCCAGGACGAGGATCTCCTCCACCCTGGCCTCCAAAATCTCGGCCACCAGGGCCCGGCTCACTTTTTGCGGCGGGCGACCGCCCACCCCTTCCACCAACACCGCGTCGTCGCGCCCGGCCAGGGAGCTCAGGCAGCAGCCGTAGTTCCGCTTGAGCTTCTCCGCCGCGGCCACCGGGGTGCGCAGCCCCATGGCCAGGTCGGTGGTCAGGTTGTTGCCGCCCAGGGCCACCCCGCCGGTGTGCTTGATGGCTTGGCCGGAGAACAGGGCCAGGTCGGTGGTGCCGCCGCCGAAGTCCACCAGGATCACCCCCAGGTCGCGCTCCTCGGGGGTCAGCACCGCCTCGGCGCTGGCCAGCGACTGCAGCACGATGTCGCCCACGTCCAGCCCGGCGGAGTTGCAGCACTTGATGAGGTTGTGCACGCTGGCCACCGCGCCGGTAACCAGGTGCACGTCGGCCTCCAGGCGCAGGCCGCTCATGCCCACCGGGTCGGTGATGCCGCCCCGGCCGTCCAGGATGTACTGCTGGGGCAGGATGTGGATCACCTCGCGGTCGGTGGGGATGGCCACCGCGCGGGCGTTGTCCACCACCCGCTCCTTGTCGCGGACCGTGACCTCGCTGCCCTTGACCGCCACCACGCCGTGGGAGTTGAAGCCCTTCACGTGCCCACCGGCGATGCCGGTGTTAACCGAGGTTATCTCCACCCCGCTCATCAGCTCGGCCTCTTCCACCGCCTTTTTGATGCTGGCCACCGTGGTCTCGATGTTGACCACCACGCCCTTGCGCAGGCCCTCGGAGGGATGGCTTCCCATGCCCAGGACCTCGACCTTGTCGCCCTGGATCTCGCCCACTACCGCGCAGATCTTGGTGGTGCCTATGTCCAGGCCCACGATTATTTCGCCGCCCTTTTTCATGCCTTCTCCCGGCCCAGGCGCACCACTACGCGCCGCCAAGACTCCAGGTCGATGAGCCTGGCCCGCTCCAACTCGCCGCGCCGGGCCAGATCGCCGCGCACCTGCTCCAGGCGGGCCAGGCGGCGGGAATAATCCTTGAAGCCCAGGCGAACCACCGGGGCCGTGTCGTTGAACACCAGGCTGAGGCCCCACACCCGGTCCAGGTGCACCTCGGCCAAACGCCCGCCCGGGGCCAGGTCCGCCGAGGGCAAAACGGCCAAAAGTTGCTTGACCGCCTCCACCAGGCTAAGCACCTCGTCGTCGGGCTGGGCCAGGTCGGCCCGGCTGAGCCCCGTGATTACCGGCATGTCGGGCAAGGCCCGCCGCCGGTGCACCGAGATGGGCCTCAAATTCTCGTCCAGGTAGAACAGGCGGCCTTCCACCAGGGCCATGAGCATGGGGCGGCGCTCGGTTACCCGAATCACCACCGTGTCCGGCAGGCGGCGGCTCACCTCGGCCTGTTCCACCCAGGGGATGGCCCGCACCCGCGCGGCGATCTTGCCCACCGGCAGGGCCAGCAGGTTGCTGTCGCTGCCCACCTCGGCCGCGCTGAGGATGTCCAGGCGGCTGAGATGGCCGGTGCCCTGCACCACCGCCCGCTGCACGGCCAGGGCCCGGCTGGTGCTCAGAATCCCCCAGCCGGTGAGTAGCGCCGCGCTTACCAGCAGGAACAGGCACCCGGCCAGCACCACCCGGCGGGCCAAGCCCTTGGCCGCGGCGGGCAGAGGCTTAGCCTCCTTCACCGCCGGGGCGCGCTTGGCCACCCGCTGGGCGGCCAGGCTGGCCTTCACCGGCTTGGCGCGGCCTTCCTTGCGGGGACGCCGGGTATTTGGACGGCGGTTAAACACCGACCACCTCCACCTCGGGCTCCAGACGCACGCTGAAGGCGTCCATGACCTTGAGCACCACCGTGTTGATCAGGCTGAGGATATCGGCCGCGCTGGCCCCGCCCCGGTTTTCGATGAAATTGGCGTGCACCCGGCTTATAACCGCCCCGCCCACGGCCAGGCCCTTGAGCCCGGCGGCCTCGATCAGCCGTCCCGCGTGGTCGCCCGGCGGGTTCTTGAAAACGCTGCCCGCGGTGCGCGCGGCCAGGGGCTGGCGCAGGCGCCTGAGCTCCAAGAGGGCCTTGCGTCGGCGCTCCACCTCGGCGGGCATGGTGGCCTTCAGGCCCAGGCGGGTGTCCAAAACCATGGCCCCGGCGGGCAGCACCCGGCGACGGTAGCCCGAGGGCAGATCCTTGCCCGCCGCTTCGATAACCTCGCCGCTGGGCAAAAGCAGGCTCACCGCCAAGGTCAGCTCGGCCATGTCGCCGCCGTGGGCCCCGGCGTTGGTGGCCACCGCCCCGCCCAGGCTGGCGGGAATGCCCGCGGCCCACTCCAGTCCGGCCAGGCCCCGGCGGGCGGCCAGGCGCACCGCGCCGGGCAGGGGAGCCCCGCCACCGGCCAAGAGAGTGTTGCCTTCCAGGGCCAGCTTGCCCAACTCGCCGCCCAGGCGAATCATCACGCCGGGGAAGCCCGCGTCGCCCACCAGAAGATTGGAGCCCCGGCCCAGGGGCTTGTAAACCACCCCGGCCTCGCCGCAGGCGGTGACCAGCCAGGACGCCTCGGCCACGCTGTTCACCCGGGCCAGGCACCAGGCCGGGCCGCCCACGCCCCAGGTGGTGTGGCGGCTCATGGGCTCGTCGAAGCGGGCCCTGGAGCCCAGCCGGGCCTGAATCAGCTCTTTAAGCTCAATCGGCATGGCTCTCCACCAGTTCCTCGCCCAGGCGCCATACGTCGCCCGCGCCCAGAGTTAAAAGCACGTCCGTGGGCCCAAGCAGCCGGGCCAGCTTGGCCGCCGCGTCCTGGCGGCTGCCCACGTATTCCACCGAGCGGTGGCCGTGGGCCCGGATGGCCTCGGCCAGGCCCTCGGCGCTCACCGAGGGGTCTTCCGCTTCCCCGGCGGCGTAGATATCGAGGACCAGAAGCTCGTCCGCCCCGTAGAAGGAGGTGGTGAACTCTTCGAAAAGGTCGCGCAGGCGGCTGTAGCGGTGGGGCTGGAAGGCCACCACCAGACGGCGGTCCGGCCAGCACTCGCGGGCGGCGGCCAGGGTGGCCTTGATCTCGGTGGGGTGATGGCCGTAGTCGTCCACCACCAGGCAGCCGCCGGGGCCGGCGCCCTTGGCCTCGAAGCGCCGCCCCACGCCCTGGAAATTGGCCAGGGCCTGCTTGGCTGCATCCAGGTCCACGCCCAGCTCCAGGGCCACGGCCAGGGCGGCCAGGGAGTTTTGCACGTTGTGCCGCCCCGGCAGGGGCAGCTCCACCTGACCGGCGGCCTCGCCGCGCACATATAGGGTGAACTGGGTGCCCATCCCGGCGGGGCGCGGGTCCCGGGCCTGGATGTCGGCCTGGGAGGATAGCCCGTAGGTGATGGTGCGCTTGTTGACCCGGGGGATGAGCCCGGTGAGGCGTGCGTCGTCCAGGCACAGCACCGCCGCGCCGTAGAAGGGCACCTTGTTTATGAACTCCACGAAGGCCTCGTCCAGGGCCTGGTCCGAGCCGTAGTGCTCCATGTGCTCGCGGTCCACGTTGGTGACCACCACCACCACCGGGCTGAGCCGGGTGAAGGAGCCGTCGCTCTCGTCGGCCTCGGCCACCAGGAACTCGCCGGAGCCCAGGCGGGCGTTGCTGCCCAGGGCCCCCACCTTGCCGCCCACCACCACCGTGGGGTCCAGACCGCCGGCGGCCAGCAGGGTGGCCACCAGGGAGGTGCAGGTGGTCTTGCCGTGGGCCCCGGCCACGGCCACGCCGTACTTGAGGCGCATAAGCTCGGCCAGCATCTCGGCCCGGGGGATCACCGGGATCAGGCGCTCGCGGGCGCCCTGCACCTCGGGGTTGTCTCCGTGCACCGCAGAGGAGACCACTACCACGTCGGCCCCCTCCACGTGATCGCGGTGGTGGCCCACCTCCACCCGCGCCCCCAGCTTGGCCAGGCGGCGGGTGGTGTCGCTTTCCTTGAGGTCGCTGCCGCTCACCTGGTGGCCCAGGTTGATGAGCACCTCGGCGATTCCGCTCATGCCGACGCCCCCGATGCCCACGAAGTGGATGCGCTGGTGCTTGTGATACATCAGGCCGCCTCCTTCATGAGTTCCAGGCAGCGCCCGGCGATGTCCCTGGCCGCCTGAGGCCGGGCCATTTGGCGGGCGCTCCGCTCCATGGCCAGGCGCTCATCGGCGTGGTCCATCAGTTCGGCGATG
>Ga0180007_10003693_pt1 | contig 16825 bp, 14 predicted proteins | sample MM_PC_MetaG_FD_121122 | JGI IMG/M metagenome (GOLD analysis project Ga0180007, IMG submission 121122) | Groundwater microbial communities from the Aspo Hard Rock Laboratory (HRL) deep subsurface site, Sweden - MM_PC_MetaG | ecosystem: Environmental > Aquatic > Deep subsurface > Groundwater... | reverse complement strand
CTTGACCGGACTTATCTGATCATGTTGATGAAGTATGGCATCACCACGGCAATCGTCAATTCCTATGATGTGGAACTGATGGCCATCTGCAAGGGCGAGCGCCCTGAACTGGTGAACATGGTGCATGGCATGATGGACGGGAATGATCCCGACCCGGCAAGCCTTACCGGTACCGCACTCCAGCATTACAAGACCTGCAAGGTTCTCTCCGGCCAGAGCATTTTTTCCGAGTCATGGCTTGAACTGTAAAAAGAAAGCGGATTGACAAGACGGGAAAATGCGAACAAGGGGCCTGATGGCCCCTTTTCTGTTTGGTTCTGCAGGCGAGCATGCCTATGGCTGATATCCCTTTGCATCACATTGTTTATGGTACGTGCACGGATTATGTCACCGGAGAAACGCTGACTGACACCGATGACGAACGTATCCGGCAGCAGATCGCCCGGTTCCTGGTCGAGGAAAAGGGTTACCCGAAAAGCGCCCTGGAGATGCGGCGCAAAATCGAAACCCTTTATGCCGGGCAGTTTGTCGTGTCAAACATAGACATTACGGTGCATCACGCCGGCAGGCGATTCATGATCATCCGTTATGCGCCTGGTTCGCTGGTGACCAGAGAGCGGCCCGTTATCGCGGCGGCAAGGGTGCTGGATAAAGAGTACAGAATCCCGCTGGCGGTGGTGACAAACGGCAAAGATGCGGAGCTGCTTGATACTGAAACCGGCGAGGTGCTCGGCGCCGGCCTTTCTGCAATCCCGGCAATGGCAGAAATTGTCAAAATGTTTGACAAATTGCAGTTTGTCCCATTTCATGATGAGGCGAAATGTGAGCGCGAACTGCGCATTCTCAACGCCTTTGATGTCGAGATCTGCTGTGCAGGGGGACCATGCGCCTTGCCCAGCGCCCCGGAGGGAAGAGGCGGGGACTAAAAGAGCTTATTTACGGACAAGCTCTATTCGCTGGACTCGTAAAAACTCTTGCAACAAGCTCAGACAACACGATAATGTAATAAGCTTCCCTGTTCGGAGCACAGGCACCCCATGAACGGGGGAGGTGAAGAGTTTTTTGCGAAACAGCCAATTAACGGAGAAATCAGATGTCTGAGTGGACGAAATCAAGCTGGCAGAAATTTACTGCATTACAACAACCAAAATGGCCTGACCAGAAGGCTTACCAGGAGGCCGTTGATACCATTGCCAAATTGCCGCCCCTGGTTTTTGCAGGCGAAATCAGGGATCTGAAAAAACAGCTTGCCGCTGCGGTGGAGGGCAAGGCCTTTCTGCTCCAGGGCGGCGACTGCGCTGAGGATTTTACCCACTGCACCGCGCCCGGCATCAGGGAGTTACTGAAGGTCATTCTGCAGATGGCCGTTGTTTTAACCTATGCGGGCGGCAAACCGGTGATCAAGGTGGGACGCATGGCCGGCCAGTATGCCAAACCCCGTTCCTCTGACACGGAAATGGTGAACGGCAAGGAGATTTCCAGCTACCGGGGCGATATGGTGAACAGTCCCGAGCCGACCGAGGAGGCGCGTCGTCCTGATCCACAGCGCATGGTCAAGGGATATTTCCTGGCGGCCACCACCATGAACATCACCCGCGCTTTCACCAAAGGCGGCTATGCGGCCCTGCACCGGGTGCATGCCTGGAACAATGAGTTTGTCAAGTCCTCGCCCATGGGCCGTTCTTATGAGCGGCTGGCCCGCAACATCGATCAGGCCCTGCATTTCATGGAAGTGATCGGGATCGATACCGACATCCCCCAGCTGAATCAGGCCCTGTTCTATATCTCACACGAGGCGCTGCTTCTGGGTTACGAAGAGGCGCTGACCCGCCAGGATTCCATCACCGGGCAGTGGTATGACTGCAGCGCCCATATGGTGTGGATCGGCGACAGAACCAGGCAGCTTGACGGCGCCCATGTCGAGTTTCTGCGTGGTGTCTTGAACCCCATCGGCATGAAGATCGGCCCCAAGCACGACATTGCCCTGATCAAAAAGCTCATTGAAAGGCTTAATCCGGAAAATGAGCCGGGCAGAATGACGCTGATCACTCGCTTCGGCGCCAAGAATGTGGATAAATATCTGCCGCCCTTGATAAGGGAGATCAAAAAGGAAGGCTATAAGGTGGTGTGGAGCTGTGATCCCATGCATGGCAACACATACACCGCCGAGACCGGGCTCAAGACAAGAAATTTTGATGAGATTCTCCAGGAACTGCAATGTTTCTTTGAAATCCACTGGGCCGAGGGGTCAATCCCGGGCGGAGTGCATTTCGAACTCACCGGTGATAATGTTACCGAGTGCACCGGCGGCGGCAGAAATATTCTTGACCAGCATCTGCAGCGGAACTATCTGACCAACTGCGATCCCCGCCTGAATGCCGAACAGAGCCTGGAACTCGCTTTCCAGCTTGCGGAATTGATTCGCAGCTGAAATTTTGCCGATCTCGCAAAAGCCGCTCGACCGCCTTACAGTGCATGATAACTCTCTGATTTATCGTCACGAGAATCTGGCGCCAGGACTTTTTACCCAAGGGCATAAATACGAAGCTATCAAATTTTCACGCTCAATTTATTTTACCCCGCAGCGGCTATGACACAATGTTGTAGCCGCTTTTTATTTTTTTATGGGTATTTTTGCCTAGCATGTGTCAAGAATATTCTTGACGTTTATGCTACGATGTAGCATTAGTTCATATATTTTGTTCAGAAAGGCAAAAATTAAGATTGATGCATCATGGATAAATTAGAATTTGCTAAAGTGCGGAAGCAGCTGGCGAAAACCCAGAAGGAGCTTGCCTCTCTTCTGGGTGTTTCGTTAAAGGCCATCCACAGTTATGAGCAGGGCTGGCGGACGATCCCTTCCCATATCCAGAGGCAGATATTCTTTCTGCTTTCCAGTCAGCGGCGGCAGGATAAGAACCGTAAGCCGTGCTGGGAAAGAAAGAATTGTGACCGGAAGGAGCAATGCCCGGCATGGGAATTCCAGGCCGGCTATCTCTGCTGGTTCATCTGCGGCACACTCTGTGAGTGCACCAACGCGAAAGGCAGCCGGGAAAAGCTGAAAATCTGCCGGCAATGCGAGGTGCTTACCTCGCTCCTCTGAGGTGAATCAGCAGAAATTGAAGCTGGGCGGGCCTTTGACAATCATCTCGGCAAGGGTCATCCTGACTTTGGGCAGGATGCGCCGTTTGGGGCCCAGCCATTCCATTTCAATGCCGACAAGCGTCTGATACATTTTCGTCCGGTCAAGATGGGGGATATCCTCCCGGCCGGCAACGATCTCCTGGCAGCGGAAGCAGCCGGGAAATTCCATCCGTTTCCCATCCGGCCTGGTCATGGCGGATGGGACGCCATGCAGACGGCAGATCATCAGCCGGTGGGGATACAGGGCGCAGAGGCCATCCTCATTGAGTGGGCACATGAGATTCGGCAGTTGCTCCCGGGCCTGCATGGCGTTGCTTTGCCTGATATACTCCTCGGCTTTTTCGATAAACCTCTCTCTTCCGTCCTCCGTAAGCTTCTGCAGACCCTCCCACAGATAGGCCCATTCGGCATAGGTGTGATGCTGGAAATAGCTGTCGCAGCAGTTGTCCGGGCATCCGGCGCAGGAAAAATGCAGGCCTTGCGCCAGTTCATCATAGGCCTTTTCCATCTCGCTGTACAGCACTGCTATCCGGCGGGATATGTCTGCCGGTAAAATTTCTGGATTCATTGCCTTCCCTTTTTTAAAATTGACAAGCAGGTCCTGATAATGGTCAATTAAAAATCTTGTGTCAATTTTTTCCTGGGTTTCTGATATTTTTTTGCGGGAGTAAACATATGACGGACCATCTTGCATGTTTCAAGGCCTATGATATCCGCGGCCGGGTGCCGGATGAGCTGGATGAACAGCTTGCCTTTCACATCGGCCAGGCATTTGCCGTCTGTTTCAAGCCGCGGAAGATGGTCATCGGCCACGATATCCGCCTCTCCGGGCCGGCCCTGGCCAGGGCCCTGGCCGATGGCTTCCTCGCCGCCGGGGTGGATGTGGTCGATCTGGGTCTCTGCGGCACCGAGGAGATTTATTTTGCCGCCTTTCACCTTGAGGTGGATGGCGGCATTATCGTCACCGCCAGCCATAACCCGGCTGATTATAACGGCATGAAACTGGTCAGAAAAGGGGCGGTGCCGGTGAGCGGGGATACCGGCCTGCGGGATATTGAGCGGCTTGCCGCCGCTTGGGTCAAGGTTAACGCGCCAGTCCGCGGCAAGATGGAGAAAGTTAATAACCAGCAGGCCTATATTGACCATCTGCTCACCTATGTCGACCCGCGTACCTTGAAACCGCTGAAGATTGTGGTCAACGCAGGCAACGGCTGCGCCGGGCCGGTCATCGATCTGCTGGAAAGAGCGCTGCCCTTTGCTTTTGTCAAGATTTTCCATGAGCCGGACGGGACCTTCCCCAACGGCGTGCCTAATCCGCTGCTGCCGGAAAACAGGCAGATCACAGCCCGGGCCGTACTGGAGCATGGCGCGGACCTGGGGATTGCCTGGGATGGTGATTTTGACCGCTGTTTCTTCTTTGATGAAACCGGGGCTTTTGTCGAGGGCTATTACATAGTCGGCCTGCTGGCCCAGACCATGCTGCGCAAGACGCCTGGGGCGAAAATCATCCATGACCCGCGCCTTACGTGGAATACGGTTGACATCGTCCAGCAGGCCGGAGGAATTCCCGTAATGAGCAAAACCGGACATGCCTTCATCAAAGAGCGGATGAGGGCGGAAAATGCCCTGTATGGCGGCGAGATGAGCGCCCATCACTATTTCAGGGATTTTGCCTACTGTGACTCCGGCATGATTCCCTGGCTTTTGGTGGCTGAACTCGTCGGCACAAGCGGCATGTCCCTTTCTTCCTTGATTCGTGATATGCAGAATGCCTATCCTGTCAGCGGTGAAATCAACAACCGGGTCAGTGATCCGGACGTGGTGATTGCCCGGATTGAGAGGAAATTTGGCAAGGAGTGCCCGCTGCGGGATTATACCGACGGGCTCAGCATGAGCTGCGAGGCCTTTCGTTTCAATATCCGCAAATCAAATACCGAGCCATTGCTTCGCCTCAATGTGGAAACGCGCCATAACAGGGATCTGCTGGAGCAAAAAACGGCTGAGCTGCTTGAGATTATAGCGGAGTATCAAGAAAAATAGGCGGTTATTCCCTTGTAATCCAATGGGAATAAAATGGGCGGAACAGGATGGTTCCCACGCGGGAGCGAGGGAACCATCAAGAGGATCGCTTGTTTGTCTTTAAAGGGCGTCGATAATGCTGTTAAAAGTTGCGCTGGGACGCATGGCGCGACTGGTCTTTTCCGCATCCGGATGGTAATAGCCGCCCATATCCGTGGGGCTGCCCTGGGCGCTGTTCATTTCAGTAATAATTTTTGCCTCATTGTCGCCAAGCTCTTTTGCCACCTTGGTGAAACGTCCCTGTACTTCCTTATCCTTGTCTTGGGCGGCGAGGCTCTGCGCCCAGTAGAGCGCCAGATAAAAATGGCTGCCCCGGGTGTCGAGTTCCCCCACCTTGCGGGAGGGCGACTTCCCGTGTTCCAGAAATTTTCCTATGGCCTGGTCAAGGGTCTCGGCAAAGAGCGCTGCCTTCTCATTTTTGCATGTGCTGTAAACATGCTCGAACGATGGGACAAGGGCACAGTACTCGCCCAGGGAGTCCCAGCGCAGATGGCCTTCCTTTAAGAACTGCTCAACATGCTTGGGCGCTGAGCCGCCCGCGCCTGTCTCGAACATGCCGCCGCCGTTCATCAGCGGCACGATGGAAAGCATCTTCGCGCTGGTACCCAGTTCCAGAATGGGGAAGAGGTCGGTGAGAAAGTCACGCAGGACATTGCCGGTAACGGAAATGGTGTCTTCACCCTGGCGGATTCGGGCAAGCGAAAAGCGCATCGCTTCCACCGGCTGCATGATGCGGATATCAAGCCCGCCTGTATCATGCTCCGGCAGATATCTGTTTACTTTGGCTATGATCTCGGCATCATGACCACGGTTGGCATCCAGCCAGAAAATTGCTGGAGTATTGGTTGCCCTGGCCCGGTTGACCGCCAGTTTGACCCAGTCCTGCACCGGGGCATCCTTGGTCTGGCAGCCTCTGAAGATGTCCCCTTTTTCCACCCGCTGTTCAAGCAGGGTCGCTTCGGACGCGGCATCAACAATGCGGATCATGCCGCTTTCGGGAGCAACAAAGGTCTTGTCGTGGGAGCCGTATTCCTCGGCTTTTTGCGCCATCAGGCCGACGTTGGAGACACTGCCCATGGTGGCCGGATCATAGGCGCCATGCTTTTGGCAGTCTTCCACCACCTGCTGATAGATGGTGGCATAGCACCGGTCAGGCACCATGGCGATGGTGTCGTGCAGCTTGTCGTCCGGCCCCCACATCCGGCCGCCGTCCCGGATAACGACCGGCATGGAGGCATCGACAATTACGCTGTTGGGGACATGGAGGTTGGTGATTCCCTTGCTGGAATCCACCATGGCAAGTTCGCAGCTGGTTTTGTAGACTGCGGCAATGTCTGCCTCGATTTCCGCTCTTTTTTCTGCAGGCAGGGACTGGATTTTTGCATAGAGGTCACCCAGGCCGTTGTTGACGTTGACCCCTAGTTCTGCCAGAACCGCCGCATGCTTGGCAAAGACATCCTGGTAAAAGACGGAAACGCAATGGCCGAACATGACGGGATCGGACACCTTCATCATGGTCGCCTTGAGATGGAGCGACAGCAGGAGGCCGTCGTCCTTCGCCGCCTTGATCTGCTCGGCATAGAATTTCCGCAGGGCGGCTGCGTTCATGACCGAGGAGTCAATGATTTCGCCCGCCAGCAGGGGAAATTTTTCCTTGAGGACAACGGATTTCCCATCCGGGCCTACAAATTCGATGCGGACATCGCATGCAGTTTTCACGGTGAGAGATTTCTCGCTGCCGTAGAAATCACCGCCAGTCATATGGGCGACCCGGGATTTCGAATCATTGGGCCAGGCTTTCATCATTCGGTGAGGTTTCTGCCGGCCAAACCGTTTAACCGATGCCGCAGCCCTGCGGTCGGAGTTTCCTTCCCGCAGAACCGGGTTGACGGCGCTGCCGAGAACCTTGGCAAAGCGAGCCTGCAGCTTTTTTTCGGCGTCGTTTTTCGGCGCCTCGGGGTAGTCCGGGATGTCATAACCCTTTTCCTGCAACTCCTTAATCGCCGCTTGCAGCTGCGGGATGGAGGCACTGATGTTGGGCAGTTTGATGATATTGGCCTCCGGCAGCTTGGCAAGTTTTCCAAGTTCTGCGAGGTAATCCGGGATTTTCTGACTGTCGCTCAGTTTGTCGGGGAAATTAGCGATGATGCGCCCGGACAGCGAGATTTTCTTTTTTTCAAAGGTGATGCCGGAGCCCTTTGTGTATGCCTGGAGAATGGGCAGCAGAGAGTAGGTTGCCAGGGCAGGCGCCTCATCAACCTCCGTGTAAATGATCTTTTGTGTTGCCATAATTTCCCTTTGGTTTAATGCTGGTATCAATAAATTCGTTATAATAAACAAAAACGTTTTCGCCTCAGCAGGTGACAGCCGCAATGTGCAGAAAGCATTAGCATATACGGTTTGGGATTGCAAATATCATTATAGTCCGGGAAAGAACTGATCATTTTTATCTCCTGAGGCAGAAAGAGCAATGGCCTTGATCAACATAGACACGGCGATAAAACGGGTGCTGCAGATCGTCGGTAAAATTGAGCCGCCCCGGGGCGTTGAAATTCTTACCTACAAACGAAATCGCGGGGTCTCCATTATCAGGCTGGCGGAAGACAGCTTCCTGGTCAGGGAGCGCGGTTATGAGGAGCATGAAATGCAGGTCTGTTTTGCCGATCTCGCCAGGGTGCTCAAATCGATGGCGAAAAGAGAGTTTCCCCGCAGCAGACAGGTGCGTATCTATCAGCTTGAAGGGCCGGATTTTCTCGACCAGGTGCGCAAAAGAATTTGACGGACTTTGGTTCTTATGCTGAAATAATGAATAGGAATTTTTTGTCAGGACATCTAATGATGGTCTCGTAAAAAGTCGTCACCCCGGTGAAAACCGGGGTCCAGAGAGTACTTAACTCATTGAAAATACTGGATTCCGGCTTTCGCCGGAATGACGAAAAACGAGGAATTTCGACTTTTTACGAAACCATCATCAATGCTTTGTGTTGAATTTTCCTCTGATGAACAGATAAGCCGTTGTAATAAAAAAATATCGTCGTCTGGCTGTCAGAGACGGCATAAAGAGCCGTAACGAAATGCTCAAAAATGAAGAGGCTATTTCGTAACGGCTCCTAAATAAATAAACCGCAAGGACACGCCATGAGCTATACCGATCTTGATCAACTGCCTTCTTACGCCACCTTGAAAACATTGGCCCGCAATCCCTTTGATCTGACTGCCCGTGGCGCGGTCGGCGCACAACGCATCACAAGCCATGTCTGTGCCGCTGCCGGCTTTGATCTTCTCTACGGCGCCCAGCGGGTGGATGATGCGGTGCTTGATGCCCTGCAGAAACTGGCGGACGAAGGCGGGGCGGTGGATCAGTTTCTGGCCATGAAAAATGGTGCGGTGATGAACCGCATCGAAGGCTATGAGTGTGAGAACCGCCAGGTCCTGCACACGGCCACCCGCGATGTCTTCTCCGCCTCTCCCCTGGAGCCTGCGGCCTCGGCCCAGGCCGCACAAGAACTGGAGAAGCTGAAGCGGTTCCTGGATGATCTGGCCAATGGCGCCATTGTCAACAGCCGGGGGGAAACTTTTTCCGGCATGGTGCAGGTCGGCATTGGCGGCTCGGATCTCGGTCCTCGGGCGCTTTATCACGCCCTTTCCGCCTTCCGCATCAGCGGCCGGCGGGTTGATTTCATCTCCAATGTGGACCCTGATGACGCAGCCGCCGTGCTGCGTGGCCTTGATCTTTCCCGGACCCTGGTCAACGTGGTGTCCAAGAGCGGCACCACCCTGGAGACATTGACCAATGAGGAGCTGGTCCGGCAGGCCTATATCAATACCGGACTTGATCCCAAGGCCCATTTCGTTGCCGTGACAGGCGAGGGGAGTCCCATGGATAATCCCGCGCACTATCTCCGTTCCTTTTATATGTATGACTATATCGGCGGCCGCTACAGCTCCACTTCCATGGTGGGCGGGGTCATGCTCGGCTTTGCCCTGGGTTATGAAGGGTTTGTCGAGATACTGCGCGGGGCGCAGGAGGTGGACGTGGCTGCCGAGCAGAGGGATATCCGTAAAAATATTCCCCTGCTTCTGGCGCTCCTCGGCATCTGGAACCATAATTTCTTAAACTGCGAGACCCTGGCCGTCCTTCCTTACAGCCAGGGCCTGGTCCGCTTTGCCGCCCACCTGCAGCAGTGCGATATGGAGAGCAACGGCAAGGGGATCAACCGCCAGGGCAGGAAGCTGGCCTATCAGTCCGGCCCCGTCATCTGGGGTGAGCCCGGCACCAACGGCCAGCACGCCTTTTACCAGCTCATCCACCAGGGCACCACCGTCATTCCCGTGGAGTTCATCGGCTTCCGCCACAGCCAGTATGACCAGGATACGGTGGTCAAGGAGACAACCTCCCAGGAAAAGCTGCTGGCCAATCTGCTGGCCCAGTCCCTGGCCCTGGCCACGGGGCAGGAGCATGAAAATCCCAACCGGCGTTTTCCGGGCAACCGGCCCAATTCCATCCTCATGGGGCAACGCCTGACCCCGCGCAGCATGGGCTCCCTGCTTGCGGTTTATGAGAACAAGATCGCCTTCCAGGGGTTTCTGTGGAACATCAACTCTTTTGACCAGGAGGGCGTGCAGCTCGGCAAAAAACTGGCCACCCGGCTGCTCGGCCATTTTGCCGGCAGCCGTCGGGATGCGGCCTATTCCGCCGCCGCTGAGGATGAGGCCGGCTGGGCCATGCTGCAGGCGGCGGGCCTGCTGGATGATTAGGTTCTTGATGGGGCAGCTTTTTTCGGCGCTGCGGGTTAAGATTGTCTGGTTGCCGTATCTGGTATGGCGGCAGGGGTGGAAATTGAGCAAACAGAGCTTGCTATCCAGTTGGTAAAGAATGATATCAGGTTAGGAATTAACTTAGGGACTTGGAAAATACTAATATACCTGGATCGCGCCCGGATTTGGGTCAGATTTGGCTGCGCTGATTGAGCAAAACCGCAGGCATAGCAGGGCTACGTCGAGGATTTTGTGATTGAGGCGCGGCCAAAGACCTCGGTACCCCCTGTGGGGTGTGGCCCGAAGACGGGATGCGTTATGGTATATTAGTATTTTTCAAGCCCCTTATATGGCTGAAATTACGTTGTCAACATTTTAGATTTTGTGTAGACATCAAGAAACTTGATACTAACTTGTTATGTGCTGAGGAGCAGTAAATGAGTCTCTTGAGATACCTTGATCTCGCTAAGTTCGTGTCCCTTCTGCAGACAAGAGCGATTCACTTTACCCGTGGCGATCAGTTCGAAGACCCATTTGAAGGTTCATATCCGCTCAGTGCCATTGACGTCTTCAAGGGGGACAACAGCGGTTATAGCACTAAGGCATGGAAAAAATTTGTAGCGGTTTCGTGCTGGTACAACAGCGACATCGAATCAGACGCGATGTGGAGGCTGTATACATCACACAAACAGGGTATCGCGATCAAAACTACGTGGACCAAGCTCGACGCCGCCGTAAAAGATCACGCGTACTTGACGTCTGTCAAATACATCGACTTTGAGAAGGACCGAGCGAACATCTGTATCCCTTCCGACGTATTTGAGTACAAAAGCAAAGCTTATATCCATGAAAACGAGGTTCGAGCAATTATTACTAAGTATCCCAGAACGGGGATCGTAAATGGCGTGCCTTCGAATTCGAGGCCCATCAGGGGGCAGGAGATACCTAAAGGTGGCATTCCCATAGAGGTGGAGCTATCAAATTTGATTAACCAAGTTGTTGTCACCCGACTTCGCACATCTTGGTTTCTCGACGTTGTCACCGGGTTGTGTGAAAAATATGGTTTGCCAGCGGGCATCGTTGTGGAATCTGAACTGAAAGCGGCCCCTGTCTATGCAAAGATATAGCGCACATAACAATTTTTTGCACCTGACTGGTGTTCCGCTGTCACTACACACCTGCAGGTGAGAAAATCGATAAGCTCGCCCGCTGGACGCGGGCGAGCTTATCGTCGCTGTTGAGTAAACAGCGACGTTCGGCGGAATAACAATCAACAGAATTAATCTAGGAGTGCGTTATGTTTGGATTCGGCAAAAAACCTAAAAAAGAGGAGGCTGGGGACATCCAAGAGAAAGTGTTAGACATGTGGATGGAACTTGCTGTCAACGGAACGTCTATAGGTATTTGGGCAGTCGATCCAAATGAAGTAAAGAAAGATAATAGGAAATTAAAAATTTTTCTGGCATTTTTCTTTGGCACGGCTGATACGTTATGCCGTAATGCTAATTTATCTCAGGATATAATGATGAAAATTTTCTTGAAATGCGTAGCAAAGCACTTGGAATATACGTCCAAAGATGAAATTGAAAATGCGCACCAAACTATTCATGGCATTAGTGAAGACATGGACTATGTGAAAATAATGCGTGATGGAATTACAAATTTTAAAAGTTGCATTATAAACAGAGAAGAGGGAGCAATGCCTTTGCTTTATTTACTGATAAAGTAAGAAGAAATATTATTATTTATTTTAAATATGATGGAAGGGTGGAAGGGGTCAAGTCTGCCGTTGACTTTTCTAATTCAAAAAAGGCTAATTAAAAGCCAAAAGCAGATTTGACCCCTTTTCTTACGTCGCGCCCCACAGCTTGAACGATAAGCTCGCCCGCTGTTGAGTAAAGAGCGACGTTATGCTTTAATTTCTCATCAACATAGAACTAAATTTTAGGGCCAAATCCATGCCGAAAAAAAATAGTATGAAAAAGCTATATTCTGGATTTGTCCTTACATTTGAACCTGAGAGGACTCAATGGCTTGCGGAACGGCTATACCCTGACGCAGAAATCTCAGAGTCGTTTTCTGCCATCGATTGGGACTTTGAGCGGAGAGAATTAGTTTTGTTGGTGCTCAGCACGGACCCTCTATCAATTTCTGCAATGGCGTTAATGGAACGAATGCATGGAAGCGGAGGTTCCGGCAAAGTAAAAATGCGAATGTCAAAGATGGTTGTTTTTTATGACCCTATCGCTGGCTATGAGTTAAATTTTAAAAATTTTGTTTCTTCCGTATCAACTCCTGAAAGGTTAAAACGCACAGATTCCGACACTTGGGTGTTGCTGCTCGGAAAAATCCGTGAACTTCGTCCTGATACTGCTGAATTAGTTGACCAGCTTATTCTTTATCGCGAGACGGAACGTCGTTTACTAGGGCAATCCGATCGTGTGACGAGATTAAATGAACAACGTGATGGCCTTGGCCTAACACTTGACATAGCGCAACTTGACCGATCATCAGTGCTCAAGGAAATGAAGATCGATAAAGCTGATGGGGCAAATTCAATTCTTGATCTGTTGGATACGATCCCAATTCAAGAGCGTAGTCTTCTTGAACATGACGCTCGTCTTTTCGAGTTATTGCTTGGGGAACAACCCTATCATTCTGCTTTTTTTTCAAATGGTGCAGACAGATCCGTGCGGGTTCACGTAGTGGACCAAACAGACATTGAGACAGTGCTGGGTGTCGATTTAATTATTTACAGCACATGCTTCGAAAATTTCTTACTCCTACAATACAAGAGGATGCTTAAGGGGAACAAAGGTTGGTTTTACCAAATTAGCCCGACATCGAATTTCAATGATCAACTTGTCTCGATGGCCTCTTTTCGTTCTGCCGCCGCATCACATCCCTCTTCTCCGCCAACGCTCTGGAGTTACCGCCTCAACGACAACCCGTTTTATTTCAAATTTTGTGAGCAATTTCGTCCTGAAGCCCGCGATGATAGTCTTATTCAAGGTATCACCATGTGCGAAACCAATTTGCGAGAATTTTTGTCTCTACCAGAAGCTCATGGACCAAAAGGTGGTTTGTCTGTCGGCTATCATAACTGCCCACGCTACTTCAATAACACAGAGTTCATTCAACTAGCACGAGCAGGATGGATTGGGGCTGGAATGCAATCGGTGTCATTGCTTAAAAAAGTCCTTGAAGGAAACCAGAAAGGTGGTCGCACTGCAATGTTTGCAATAATTGATAGCGAGAAATCTCAATCGGCCATCGGTAGAGGCCGGAATTTTAACCAAAAAATCGCATAACCATCGTCTCAACCAGACAGCGGGAACGTTGGCGGCGCTACGCGGCAAGTTCATTGGCGCGGTCTGGTTAGACGGGACGTTACCTGACCGATCTTTTGAAAGTGAGCACCGCGGTGGTCAGCATCAGGATGGTGAAGCAGGCGAGAAAGGCGAGATCGGTCGAGATGCTGCCGATTCCCGTGCCTTTAAAAAGGATGGTTTTTAAGGCATGCACCGCGTACGCTTCAGGATTCACCTTGGCAAAGATCTTCAGCCAATGGGGGAAACTGGCGATGGGGTAGACCGCGCCGCTCGGGAAAAACAGGATGACGTTTAAAAAACCGCTCAGGATGCCAACGATGCGGGGATGACTCAGGCGGCCCAGCAGCACGAACATCATGCTGAGCAAGCCGAGGGTGGTCAGCACAATGACCAGCAGGATGGAAAAACCCCGCTCAAACCAGTTGGTAAAGGGGATGCCGGTTATCAGGATGCTGACGATAAAAATCAGGGTGGCGATACAGGTGGTGACGATGAGCCCGCTGATGATCAGGCCGCCGACGATATCCATCTTGGACAGCGGGGTCAGCATGTAGCTTTCATCCACCCCGAGAAAGCGGTCCATCACCAGATTGAAGGCGCCGGTGGTCAAGGCGCCGAGGAAGATGGCCATGATGACCACGCCGGGGACAAGCGACTGAAAATAGTCCACCTTCCCGTACAGATTGATGTCCCGCAGCCGGACCTCATCCGCTTTGTCCCTGATCGCCACATATTCCGCGTTCATGGCGCGGATGGCGCCGTTCACCGCCCCCCGGATCGATTCCGCCGAGATGCCGTCGGTATTATCCAGGAAAAGGCCGATTTCCGGCACCGCCTGCATGGCGACTTTTCTGCTGAAGTCGTGGGGGATAATGATCGCCGCCTTGTAAGTGCCGGCTTTGACCCCGTCAATGGCCTGCTGCTGGTCCTGCAGGGTGATGATGCTGAAGGTCTGGGGCCCGGCTTCGATGGCGCGCAGGTTTTCCATGGACACCCGGCCGGGCAGATGATGAAACAGGGGAGATGGCATTGTCAGGTGCGGCGGCTAAAAGAGGAGACCGAGTCCGGCCTCCACCTCGTACTGGTTCATTTCCCGCGCGCCGGCCTCGCCTTGCTTTTGGGGCCGTGGCCATGGGCCCAAAAGCCGTTGGTGGCATGGGCCTACATCGACAGCTTTCCGCTGCCCCGGCGGCGGGGGATTCTGCCGATAATCCAACCCAGGAAAAGAACTCCGGCGCCGGCACAAAACCAGTAGATATTGGCTTTTTTCTTGAGCGCGTCATTTTCCTGCCTGAACAGTTTATTCTGAACTTCCAGCTGGCTGTATTCCGCCTGCAGGCGTTTGAATTGATCTGCAATCTCCACGGCATTGCCTGATTTTTCGCTGATATCTCTGTAGGCGGCTTCCATGCCCTGCAACTGGGCAGCAAGCTCATCCCTCTCAGTCTGGAGCCGGCTTACGTTTTCCTCGAGCATTTTTACCTGCTCGCCCAGCGGGCCCCTTTCCTTGGATAACCGGGTGAGGTTTGCTTCCAGTCGTTTAATCTCCGCCTCCAGGCTGTCAATAATGGTCTGCTTGGGAGGATCTGTGGTGGTGTACTGTTCCTCCACCCAGCCTTCGTTTCCATCCTCGGTGCGCACCTTCAGATAGTTCCCGCTTTTCCCAAGCAGCTGCAGGGGCGTGTCTGAGAACAATTTGGCGATTTTCTCGCCGCCTCCCTGTTCACTGCGCAGCATCACCAAAAGCCGGTCGGTTACATAAACGACCTCCGCATGGGCAGTGGCAGCAAAAAAGAAGAGAAACAGGAGGAAAAACAGGACATTCTTACAGGCGTAAACATCTTTTCTCATCATCGTATCAACCGGTTTTTTTTCATCTCTATATCAGATAATCAGTGTTACTATTATTTCTTTAGCAAAATCAACGGGAAAAGTAAATCGGCTAATCTTTTTCCATTTATTTTCAACCTGAACATTGCTGCGGCCTTTACTGTCAAAGGTACGCTGGGGGGGTAATGTGTTGTGCGGCAGGAGTTTGCGGAGACGTGAATTTGTTTGACTGTCATTTTTCTTTAAATTATTGTCCGATCGGTCTGACCCCTGAATTCCGGCTTTTTTGGCAAAACAATTCGCAATATGTAGATAATTTTGTTGTTTCAATAGGTTATAGGATAGCGTAATGCATATCGGACAATCTGTGCTTTGCCGGGCTTTGACGGCAAGGAGGTCTATTGTGTCGTCGGGGAGCGTGGCGAAAAAACGGGAAACGGGCCTGACGCAGAGTCTGCCTGCAGTTGACGCGCCTGTCCGGCATGCCGGATGCCCCTGAGAGTCGGGCGGCTACCATCGCCAGTCTGAAGGATGAAAAAATGGCAAGAAAAGAACGAATAGAGAAGCAGTCATGGAAGCCGGGCAATGTCCTGTCGCCGCTGCCGGTGGTTCTGGTCAGCTGCGGCGGCACGGAGAAATGGAAGCCGAACATCATCACCATTGCCTGGACCGGCAGCGTGTGCAGCGATCCGCCCATGCTGTCCATCTCCGTCCGGCCTGAACGCTATTCCTACGAAATCATAAAGACCACCGGTGAGTTTGTCGTCAACGTCCCGTCCCTGCAGCAGGCCAAGACCACGGACTGGTGCGGCATGGTCTCTGGTCGCAATGTGGACAAGTTCGCCGAATCCGGGCTGACGCCGGCCCCGCCCCTTAAGGTGCAGTGTCCCATTATCCTGGAATGCCCCATCAATATTGAGTGCCGGGTGCGGCAGTCATTGCCCCTCGGCACGCACACCCTGTTTCTGGCGGAGGTGGTTGCCGTGCAGGTCTCTTCGGCCCTGCTGGACGCCAGGGGCAAATTCCGCCTGGACAAAGCCGGGCTGCTGGCCTACGGCCTCGGCCAGTATTTCGCCCTGGGGCCGGTCATCGGCCGCTTCGGCTTTTCGGTGCGCAAACGGAAGCGCAAAAACAGGTCCGGCTGAAAATGTGATAAAATCTCAGTCGTCCACAAGAGCCTTGCCTCATATTTTCGCAAGTCGGCCAAAGAAAAAAATAGATCGAAAAAAAACTATGTGCTATAGAGAGGTTGAAACAATATAGAGACCAGGAACGGGCGCATTATCTGTCAGCTCTTTCTGCGTGGTCACATGATCGGTGCAATCCGGCAGCGGATTGTACTTCAACGAGGGGAACCAAATGAAAATCTATGTAGGCAATTTGTCGTACCAAGTCACGGAAGAGGAATTACGAGGCGCTTTTCAGGCATTCGGAGAGGTTGAATCAGCCACCATTATTAAAGATCAGTTTACTGGTAAGTCGAAAGGATTTGGTTTCGTCGAGATGCCCTCCCAAGCTGAAGCCCAGGCAGCGATCACTGGCCTTAATGAAAAGGAACTCGGGGGAAGAACGCTCACCGTGAATGAGGCCCGGCCCCGCGCGGATAAACCGGCGCGTGGCGGACGACCCGGCGGCGGCGGCGGACGACCCGGCGGTGGCGGCGGACGTTCCGGTGGTGGCGG
>Ga0180007_10003692_pt1 | contig 16826 bp, 11 predicted proteins | sample MM_PC_MetaG_FD_121122 | JGI IMG/M metagenome (GOLD analysis project Ga0180007, IMG submission 121122) | Groundwater microbial communities from the Aspo Hard Rock Laboratory (HRL) deep subsurface site, Sweden - MM_PC_MetaG | ecosystem: Environmental > Aquatic > Deep subsurface > Groundwater... | reverse complement strand
TATTAAGTTCGTTTTACAAGAACCGTTTACTCCATTTTTATCGAGCTTAACATTTGGTATATTACCAGAACATATTTGGGCTGAAATTTCTCCAGATTCTGCCTACCTTGCAGAATACAATTTAAAACCTATCGGTTCGGGGCCGTTTGTCTTTGATAATTATACGAAAGACAAAAATGGAAACATCAAATCATATGAGTTAAAAAGATTTGATGACTATTATAATAACAAACCTTATTTAGACCAGATTTCATTTAAATTTTATTCTGACCCGATTTCAGCACTAGAAGCTGCTAAAAATAAGCATGTAGATGGCATAAGTTTTGTGCCAAATGAGTCTAAGGAAGATATTCAAAAACGGAACGGGAATATTGAATACCATTCTTTGCGCTTGCCCCAATATACTGCAGTTTTTTTCAATCAGAAAAACGAACTACTAAAAACAAAAACAGTAAGAGAAGCTTTGGCCCACGCAGTTGATAAAGTATCAATTGTCCAAAATGCTCTGGGTGGGGAAGGTGAAATAATTCATGGACCTATTTTACCTGGATATGTTGGTTACAATCAGGAGATCAAAAAATTTGAGTTTAATCTTGAAGAAGCAGAAAAAATCTTGGAGGAAGATGGCTGGGAATATCCAGAGGTTGAAGAAGGTGAGCCAGCCTCTACAGTCCGTGAAAAAGATGGTGCTGAACTTGCATTTGCTATATCTACGATTAATTCACCTGAATATTTGGCAACAGTCGATGTAATTAAACAAGCGTGGGAAGGCATTGGTGTTCGTTTGGAAGTCAAAGAGTATTCGACAAAAGATATTCAAAAACGGGTAATCAACCCTCGGGCCTATGAAGCACTTTTGTTTGGAGAAATAGTTGGTACTGACCCGGACCCTTATCCTTTTTGGCATTCTTCTCAGAGTAGAGATCCAGGTTTAAATCTCGCAGTGTTTTTTAATAAAGACATTGATCAACTATTAGAAGAAGCAAGAAAAACTAATGATGAAGAACAACGTAGATTGAAATATCTGCATTTTCAAAATATTCTTGCTGATGAGCTTCCTGCGATCTTTTTATACAATCCGGTGTATACATACGGAATAGACAAAAAAGTTAGAGGGCTAGAGGGTCATTATATTTCAGTGCCATCAGATCGTTTCTCTGGTATTGAGGATTGGTATATTAAAACCAATCGTAAATGGGGCAAAGAGTCCTAACAATGTAAAATTGATGGGGGGATGTGCCATGAACCCTTTTGTAGTTCATAGCTATATTGCACCCTTTGTGGTGTGGGATAGTAGGTTTAATAAAATGCCGCGGTGGTCCCGCCATCCGGCGGGATAAACTCCACTGGCAGACTTAATCCTAAATTTGTCAGATAATAATCATTAAGAACTGTATGTATGCCGAAGTGGTGGAACTGGTAGACACGCAGCGTTCAGGACGCTGTGAGCTAAAAGCTCGTGGGAGTTCGACTCTCCCCTTCGGCACCAAATTAAAAATTCCAGACATATTATTAAGAATTAATTATAAGTAATTTATGAATCCAAAAAAAACAAAAAACCGTCCAAAACCAGGCAACCGGATAAGGGTGTATCGGTCAGGTACTTCTGTTTTAAAGCAGGACAATAAAGAAGAAGACGGTAAAAAAGGCAGTCCCACTCTTAAAGTTACAGTTTTAGGTGGAAATGAAGAGGTTGGACGCAATATGACTGTGCTTGAATATGGGAAAGACATTATTATTATTGATATGGGCCTGCAGTTTCCAGAAGAAGATATGCCGGGAATTGATTATATTATCCCGAACATTTCTTATTTTAAAGGTAAAGAAAAAAATGTTAAGGGAGTAATTATTACCCATGGTCATTATGATCATATTGGCGCTATCCCTCATCTAATGGATAAGCTCGGTAGTCCGCCAATTTATGGCTCGCCATTAACACTTGGGATTATTGCTAAACGCCAGGATGACTTTAAACAAAGTGGAAAACTGAATCTAAATTCGGTTGACAATAATGATACCATTACAATTGGTAAGTTTAAGATTGAATTTTTTGGCGTGAGCCATAATATTCCCGGATCTTTAGGAGTGGTTGTGAATACACCGATTGGTCCTATTGTGCATACAGGAGATTTCAAGCTTGATCTTCAACCGGTTGGTGACGTTGAACCAGATATTGCTAAAATTGCGAAACTTGGAGAAAAAAATATTGTTGCTTTATTGTCTGACAGTACAAATGCGACCCAACCAGGACATCAATTCACTGAAACTGAGATTCAGGGGAACCTTGAAGATATTATCCGAGTTGCTCAAGGAAGGATTATCATTGGAACATTTGCATCACTCCTGATGAGAGTACAGCAGATTATACAGTTGGCAGAAAAATATAACAGAAAAGTAATAGTAGATGGCTACAGTATGAAAACCAACATTGAAATTGCGCAAAAACTTGGGTATCTGAAAATCAATAAGGGGACATTACTACCATTGAGCGAGATAAGTAATTATCCTAGTCGTCGAATACTGGTTCTTTGTACTGGTGCTCAAGGCGAAGGAAGAGCGGTGTTGATGCGCATAGCCAATCGGGAACACAGAGTAATAAGAATTGAGCCGGAAGATACAGTTGTATTTTCCTCCTCAGTTGTTCCAGGTAATGAAAGATCAGTGCAACGACTGGTTGATACTCTGTATCGTGAGGGTGCAGAAGTAATTAATTACAAAATGATGGATATTCATGCTGGCGGTCATGCAAAGCAGGAAGATCTCAAGCTTATTATTAAATTAATCAATCCAAAATACTTTGTCCCAATAGAAGGCAACCACTCGTTCTTGAAAATTCATGCTAAGGTTGCAGAGTCCGTTGGTTTTGATCCGAAGAATATTTTTGTAGCGGACAATGGACAAATAATGGAATTTACCAAAACAACCGGACGATTAACTACAAAGAAGGTTCCTTCGGACTATGTGTTTGTTGATGGTCTGGGTGTTGGTGATGTTTCTAACGTTGTGCTGAGAGACCGTAGAATGATGTCAGACGATGGGATGCTGGTAGTAATTGCTACAATTGACTCAAAAACCGGCAATCTTATAGGAAATCCCGATATTATTTCCCGTGGATTTGTTTATATGAAGGAGAGTAAGAAGCTAATAGCGGATACCAGGGAAAAAGTAAAAAAACTACTCAAAGATAAAAACCCGAATTCTTCAGCAAATGATGCCTATATTAAAAATAAGATCAGAGACGACATAGGGCAATTCTTGTTCAGTAAAACTAAACGTAGGCCGATGGTATTACCGGTGGTTATTGAGGTATAGTAAAATATGATGGTCGAAGTTGACAATAATCGATATTTAGTGTACAATGACTAGGTAAACATTAATATTACCTAATGTTTAAGGAGGCAAACATAAAAATAAACAATTGGATTCAGATCCTTTTGTTATAGAAAATAAGCTGCTTTTAGCAGTTTTTTTAATTAATAAATAAATTAGTGAACATCATAATTAATAACTTTACAAACAAATATATGCAAAATCTTAAGAAAATCGCCAGGTTTGGCGTTATTGGGTTTTTTGCGGTCGCTTTGCTCTTTTCAGGGGCAAACGCAGTATCTGCAGAGGATCCACAAGACCCTCCCTCAGACGATCGCGTAACCTCATTCACAGTTACCCCAAGCGTAACTACTCTGGGGTCAACAGCAACCTATGCTGTTACATTCACGACAAATACAGCTATTACAGGCCAAGGTAATCCAGGTGTTTCTTTTGGTTTAAACGTAAATAGTTCAAGTGGATGTCCTAATGGGGCAAATTGGGAAGATTGCAATCCTGATTTCTCTAATGTTGCGGTCACCGGATTAGCTGGAACAGTTGGTAATAGGTATAATGGTGGATTTGATTTTATGACTACTAGCAACCTTGCTGCAGGCACATACACTTTTAATGTAACCGGTGTTGCTAATCCAACGGCAGGTGGGGGATTTTACAATGGTAATTTAACTATCATGACTGGACAAGAAAATCCACTACCAGGTGAGCCAATGCCTAGAGCAGAATCAGCACCATTCCTAATGGGAGATATTTCATTTTACGGTAAGGTACTAACTCCAAGCGGAGCTCCAATTAATGGGACTGGTGTTAATGTCCGTAGTGAAGACTTTTCTTTTAACTATGGATCCGGAACTGATCCGAATGGTAATTTTGCTTTTCCAACATCAGGTATGGTAGCCGGGACAAGTTACTTTATTGAAATATGGATTCCAAATGGTACACAGGGATTCATTGCTCCTGATGCTGTCCAAGTAACATACGCTGGTTCAGCTAAAAATGTTGGTACAATCACTCTAGCCACAGCTTCCAAAACTATTACCGGAACTGTTAAATATGATTCAGGCGGGGCGGTTACTACAGCAAGCGTTAGAGCCTGGAAACAGGGTGGAGCAGGTGTACAAGCAAATGTTAATTCAAGTGGTGTATACACATTAACTATTGGCGGTGGAAACTGGGAGATTAATATTGATAGACAGTGGTCAGAAAATGGACCAGTTGCAACTGACTGGGTGTATAATGAGCAACCAAAACAAGTATCATTTACAAATAATAATGCTACTGAATCACAAACTGTAAACCTTACAGTACAAAAGACTAACGCAATTATTAAAGGATGTGTAAAGACTCCTGATGGTGATCCACTGGGAGGCGGTTGGATTGATATTAGAGCCGGCGAAGGTCAAGGAAACGGAACAGGGATTGATTGGCAGACAGGTTGTTTTACTGCAAACGTTAAAGACGGTAAATACAAACTGCAGATATTTCCAGACAACCAGGATCCAGATATGGCAAGATATTATCTTCCTGAAATGAATGTCGATGTAGGGGATGGAGTAACCAAAAATCTTGGTAATCTGACATTAAAAGAAAAAACTTCCCGAATCAAGGGTAAGGTAATGCTAGCAAGCGGAACTGGTGTTGAGGGAATCCGAGTTGGTTGTTGGCAGCAAAATAACCCAGGATGGGGTGAAGCACAATCAGCCTCAGACGGAACTTACACTCTCTGGCTCCAGCCAGGTAAATGGCAGTGTGAAGCCCAAACTTGGGGTGATTCTGACTATATTCCAATTCGCGCCAGCGGTCCTATGAATGTATATAATTTGGATGATGATGAGACAATTTCAAAGGTTAATCATGTTGTACAACTTGCTGACGCCACATTGACAGTTAAAACTGTTGATGAAAATGGTAACGCTATCACTGAAAATGCCATGGGTTGGACCTATGCCCGCGTCAAAGGCGCCGGGTGGGGGCCGGGATCTGAATTTGGTGGCAACCTAGATAGAGGTACAGCTACAATTAAACTAATTGGTGGAAGCACATTTGTTGTTGGTGTTCATATGCCTCCTGACCAGAGCGGATATCTACTTGATAAAGAAGTAGAAATAACTGTTCCTAAGAACGGATCAAAAGAAGTAAGTCTTACCCTTGTTGAACCAGATGCTGAGATTTATGGATTCTTGAAGGACCAAGATGGTAAGGCAATAACAGGTGTTGAGGCTGAGATATTTGCTGATGTTGCCGATAAAATGGGACCAGGTGGAGGCCCAGGCGCCTTTACCAGAATTGATCCAAAAGACGGAAGTTATAGCATGAAAGTACGTGGTGGAAAGAAATATGTAATGGGATATTGGTTTAATATGAACAATGAATTCGTCCAAACCCATCCAGATTTTGCTCCATTCACAGTCCCAGTGGATGGAAGGGTGCCAAAGATTCTGACCGCTTTCCGAGCAAATACATATGTTGATGCAACACTACTTGATCCAGATGGAAAGAAAATTGATTTTGGATTCGTGTGGTGTTCTAACCATATGTTCTTAGAAGACAAAGTAAAGGGTGATTTTGAGGGCGGTAAAACAATTGATGCAGGTGGAGATTTAAGAAATGGATCAGCACATATTCCACTTATTTCCGGTGAATATGAATGTGGAGCAGGCATGGGTGGTGGAGATAATTCATTTATGCCTCCCGAATCTGTAGAAGTGTCGGTAACGGCTGCTAATCCAGAAAATATTACTCTAAAATTTCGCGAAGCTGACGCCACAGTAACAGGGTCTGTTACTCGTGATGACGGTGGAGATGTTCCATTTGGATGGTGCCATGCTTGGCAGCCAGAAGGTGGATTCTCCGGTGGTGAAGTATTTGACGGTTCTACTAGCATTCCACTAACAATTGGTACATGGTTTATTGGATGCGATTCTCACATCCCAGAAGCTGATAAATTCTTCCGATCTGAAGAGGTAATGGTAGTAGTTTCTGAAAAGGGAGAAATTAGTGAAGACTTTGTCTTAACTGAAGCAGCCTTTAGCTTTCCAGAAGGATTGACTGAAGTGTTTGATTCTACTGCTCAGAAGGTTATGAATCTTCCTGACGGAACAAGCCTTACCATTCCTGCTAATGCGTTAGCAACTGAAGGAAACGTAACGGTAATTGCTTCTCCAAATGTAAACGTGTTCCAGACATCAGATACAAAGATTCCAACTTACGCTTGGGACTTTGAAGCACTGGATAGCAGTCAGCAATTGATTTCTGAGTTCAACAGTAATGTTCAGATCACGATTCCTTATGACGAAGCTATGCTGACAGAAGCAGGAATTTCTGAAGATAATATAATAGCTAAATACTATGACGATACTGCAGGGGCATGGAGATTGCCTACGGGAGTAACACAAGACATTGAGAATGATGTAGTCATTATCCAAGTGAATCATTTCACCAACTACGCAATTACTACTGGTGAATCATCCGGTGTTGCTGCTAGATCATCTAGTAGTGGCCCATATAATCTAGTTGCTACTCCTATGTCAGCAGGCGGTCCACAGGTTGGTGTATTTGACAAAGATGGCAATATGATTGCTACATGGTTTGCTTATTCTTCGAACTTGAGAATGGGTCTTACTACTGAAGTAGCAGATCTAGATGGTGATGGTGATCCAGAAGTAGTTACTATTCCGGGTGAAGGATTTGACGCTCAATTACGTATCTTCGACAAAAATGGAAACATCTTAAGTCAATTCATGGCTTATCCTGCAGGATTTAGAAACGGTGTTAATGTATCACTATTTGATCTGGACGGAGATGGTGAAAAAGAAGTCATCACTGTTCCTAAAGATACGTCTGCAGATGTAAAAGTGTTTGATCGCAATGGTAACTTAATAGCTCGCTTCAATGCCTATGGCTCCATATTTACCGAAGGAGCAGAGGTAAAAGCGGCTGATCTAGACGGTGATGGAGTCGGCGAAATTGTTGCCTATCCAGCTGCCGGTTCTGGACAGATACGTGTGTTCGATAAAGATGGAAACGTTATAACACAATTCGACACATATGGTGCCGGATATCGAAACGGCGTACACGTTACCCTTTCTGATCTAGATGGTGATGGGACAGTTGAAATTGTTACTTCGACCAAAGAAGCTGCAGCCCATATTAAGGTATTTAGCAAAGACGGTGGTCTATTAGCTCAGTTTATGGGCTATGCAACAACCTTTAAGGGTGGTGCAAAGACCTACGCCGGTGATGTTGATGGAGATGGTAGCAAGGAGATTGTGGTACTACCTGGCAACAATGGTTCAGCACAGGCAAGAGTGTTCGACAAAGATGGTAACTTGCTTTCTCAATTCTTCGCTTATCCAGCTGCAATAAGGGGTGCATACTCCGCTACAGTTGGTGACCTAGACAGCGATGGAGTAGCAGAAATCAGCTTTGGACCAGGTTCAGGTCTTGGACCACAAGTGCGTGTGTTCGACAAAGACGGTAATGCGCTGTCTCAGTTTTTCACACTCCACTCTGGTTATCGAGGTGGTATTAACGTATCATTAATCAACCAATAAAACTTAGCTCTCTCCTGGGAGGAGAGAATATAGAAATAAAAACCCCGCTTGTACAGCGGGGTTTTTTCTTTATCGTAAAAATATGCTAAACTATGTTGTATGAAAGAGAAGAAATATATATTTAGCGGTATCCAGCCTTCAGGGGCTATTCATCTCGGTAATTATTTTGGGGCCATTAAGCAATGGGTAGAATTACAGAAAGAATATACAGGTATTTTTAGCATTGTTGATTATCATGCAATAACTGTTAATTATAATCCACAGAAGCTTCAAAGGAGAATCTTAGAGGCGGCAGCTGACTATATTGCTGCGGGAATTGATCCTAAAAAAAGCATGATTTTCGTTCAGTCCGATGTTCCGGAACATGTAGAACTCGCATGGTTGTTTAACACCATAATTCCGGTTTCTGAATTACGCCGCATGACCCAGTATAAGGAAAAATCCGGACAGCAGCAGGCCGCAAGTGCAGGACTATTAAACTATCCCATTCTAATGGCGGCAGATATACTGCTTTATAAAGCGATTGGTGTCCCCGTGGGAGAGGATCAAATACAGCATGTAGAATTAACTCGAACGATCGCCCGTAATTTTAACAGAAAATTTGGCAAGGTGTTTATTGAACCGAGTGTTATCCTATCGCGTGGATCGCGAATAATGTCATTGGCCGATCCAAAAAAGAAGATGAGCAAAAGTCTGGGCGAAAAGCATTATATCGCACTTTCGGATAGCCCTAAAGTAATGCGAAAGAAATTTATGAGTGCAGTTACTGATACCGGAGTAACAATGCACGAAAAGAAAAAAAGTCTGGGGGTATACAATTTATTTGAATTGTTGGATTTGATGACAGATCCTAAAACTGTGGCAAAATTTGAAAAGCAGTATCAATCAGGAAAACTTTCGTATAAGGAGCTTAAAGAAACATTAGCAGAAGCTTCAGTCAGAATGTTTTCATCATTTCAGGAAAAAAGAAAAGAGCTTTTATCAGATGAGAAGAAGCTTAGAAAAATTCTGGAAGACGGAGCAAGTAAAGCGCGCAAAATAGCCCAGAAGACTTTGCATGAAGCAAAGGAAAAAATGGGGATTGTATAAAACGGTATTATTAAAGACGTCAGTTAAGACGTCTTTTTGTTTTAATTAATGACGTGTATTTTAATGATGCAAAAATCAGATTAATTCAATTGTTTTTGCTTGTATTTTACGACCTATGTATTTTTGTGCTGAAGCTTCGAATCTAGTATTGCTTTCAGTAGTAAAGAAAATTCTTTTTGGTGGCATGACCATTGCGTTTTGGGCAAATTGCGGATGTTTTTGCAAGTAGATTACCAATTTATCAGATACTATTTTTCCACTGTCCAATACTTTGATTCTTTTACCGAAGTAATTTTGAATATCTTTTTGCAACCAACCATAATGTGTACAGCCTAAGATTACAGTATCGGGCTGGTAATTTTTCAGAGGTCTTATGTATTTTTTTAAGATCATTTTAGTCTCTGGACGTTTTTCCCAGTTTTCCTCAATCAAAGGTACGAGCAAGGGGCATGCTTGCTGGACTACTTTTATTTTACTGTCCTGTTTTTGTAATTCTCTTATGTAGGATTTAGATTCCACTGTACTGCGTGTACCCATGACCGCTACTATCTTTTTTTTGGTAGCTATTGCTGCTTCCTCAACGAGTGGCCGGATTACACCCAGTACGTTTTTATTTGGATATTTTTTTGGCAGATACTCTTTTTGTAATTTTTGCAGAGCTTCGGCAGAAGTTGTGTTGCAGGCTAGAATTACTAAATCGCATCCTTGATTAAACAAAAAATCCACTGCCTGTTGGGCATATTCATAGATTACTTCTTGGCTACGGTTGCCGTACGGAGCACGTGCATTGTCGCCGAGATATACATAATCATATTGTGGCAGGGCTTTTTCAATGCTTTTATAAATTGTCAGCCCGCCAAATCCTGAATCAAAAATTCCTATCATATATTTATATTTTCTTTACTAAAGACCTTATTGTAATAAGAATAAATACTGTAGAATCCCCGCCAGTCATTCGACCCTGAAGGGTCTCAGACCCTGAACGGGAGGCGGGTCCGCCTTTGGCGGAAAATACTCCAATCATATTATTTTTCTATTAAACTTATACCAGTCATCTCCTTTGGTTTATTAATGCCCACAATGTCTAATGCAGTAGGGGCAATGTCTTTAATTGCGCCTAAAAGAAGCTTACAGTTCTTTAGTTCCTCTCGTTCGGAAACAATTATAAATGGTACATCGGCATCAGTGTGGTGCGTGTGTTCCATGTTCTTTTGATGATCAAAGATGATTTCACCATTTCCGTGATCAGCTGTAATCATCACATCAGCTCCTTTTTCCTTAGCCTTTTTTAGCAGTTTTGCTAAGTGTTTGTCAATAGTGGCTACTCCCTTGATTACAGCTTCTTTTATGGCAGTATGACCGAGAATGTCCGGATTTGCATAGTTAATTATAATTACATCATAAATATTTTCATCTAACTTTTGCAATACTGTTTCAGTAATTTCTGCTACTTTCATTTCTGGCTTTAAATCATAAGTGGCAATTTTATCTGAAGGAATTAAAATTCTATCTTCACCTTCAAAACTATTTTCATTCAATCCATTAAAAATCTTTGTTAGGTACACCCATTTTTCCGTTTCAGTGATTCTAAGCTGTTTCATTCCTGCATTGCTCAGTACCTCGCCAAGACTGTTTTTTATAGTTTCTTGTTTAATAGCCGCTTCTGCCAGACTGTCTTTGTAGTATTTGGTAATACCTACGTAGTGAATATTTGGTTTGTTTTCCCTTTTGAATCCGTCAAATTTATTTTCAACTAATGCTTGAGTAATCTCTATCTCCCGATCAATCCGAAAATTGAAATTAAAAACAGTATCTCCATCCTTAATTGTAGCAACTGGTTTTCCGTCTGCCATAATCACTGTTGGCTTAATAAATTCGTCAGTCTCTTCCCGCTCATATGCTTGTTTAACAGCTTCCTCTATTGAGTCTGTTTCATATCCTTTTCCTTCGACAAGAAGTTCGTATGCTTCCTGAACTCGCTCCCAACGTTTATCACGGTCCATTGCCCAGTAGCGTCCTACTAAGGAAGCAATCTTACCAATTCCGAACTTTCTAATTGCTGCGTGCAATCTTTCCAAATAGATTTCCAATTCTTTTGGTGATGTATCACGGCCATCCGAAAAAACGTGAATGTATACTTCTTTTAAACCATGCTTAGCAGCAAGCTCTATTAACGTATAGCATGCAGTATCATAACTGTGCACTCCTTCGTTGGAAAACATTCCCATCAAATGCAAAGCGCCGCCGTTTTTTTTAATTTTTTCTATTGCTTCAAGATAAACCTTGTTTTTTAGCAAGTCACCGCCAAGAATTGCCTGCTTAACTTGCGTCTGGGGTAAGAGAGCATTCCTTCCCGCCCCTATTATCAAGTGACCAATTTCAGATGATCCCTGGTGTCCATGTTCAAGCCCAATTCCTTCACCAGCCGCCTTTAACTCGGTATAAGGTCTAGTTTTTTCCAAATCATCCATCGTCGGCGTTGATGCCAAAAATATAGGATTGTGTTCATTCTTTTTTCCGATTCCCCACCCATCAAGAATAATAATGATTAGAGGGTTTTTGGTTTTCATGAGAAACGATTTATGAATTAAACCCAGCCCAAACGGCCAGTTAAACTCATTACTTCTTTTCTGTCTAATTTATCTTCGATTTCCGGAAACTGTTCCAAAAAGTCTGCAACAATATTTTTCATCTCCAGCACACGTTCTTTGGTATCTGCCTCAAAACGGACGGTAAGATAAGGACTTGTGTTTGATGCACGAACAATTGCCCAGCTTTTTTCATCGAACTTCATCCGGACGCCGTCGATAGTTATTGTTTCGTATTCTTTCGAGAAATGCTCTTGGACTTTTTTAATCACATCAAATTTAATTTCATCCGCACAGGGAAGTTTGAGCTCGGTAGTTCGAATAGTATTTGGGATTCCTTCAAATAAAGCTGAAAAAGGACCATCGGTCTCTGAAAGGAGTTCAAGTATTCTTGCACCCGCGTACATCCCATCTTCACTTCTAAACAGCTCCTTAACAAAGTAGATATGCCCTGACACTTCTCCCCCAAAAATAATATCAGGATCTTTTCTGAAAGTGTCTTTGATTGGAGCATGTCCTGTAATATGCATCAGCGGTACTCCGCCAAATTTAGGAATCAATTCTTCCATTAGTCTTGAGCACTTCACATCATACAGTATTTTCTTTCCCGGATCCTCTTTTAGTGCCTCTCGTGCTAGGAGCAGTATTATCATATCAGTATCAATATACCTGCCATTCTCATCTACAAATCCTACTCTGTCACCATCCGCATCCAATCCGATTCCGCAGTCAGCTTTTTCTTCAGCCACCTTTTTACCTAAATCTTCCATGTTATCGGGCATTTCTGGGTCTGGCACATGGTTTGGGAAAGTTGAGTCCGGATCACAATAGAGTTCAACTACTTCGCATCCCAGTTTTTTGAAAAATTTTGGTGCAAAAAAACCTGCGCTTCCATTACCGCAATCAATAACAACTTTGAGTTTACGCTTTATATTTATTTTATCGGTTACGAACTTTTCATAATCTGAATATATCTCTTTCTTCATTATTTTACCCTTTTCCGCCTCTATAAAGTCTTCCTTCTCAATCATTTCTCTGACCACTTGCAATTCATCACCATAGATTGGTAGTACATTTTTGCCATTCATCTTGAATCCGTTATAGAAATATACATTGTGACTGCCGGTAACATTTACACCGCCGTCAAATTCATAAAATCCGTTGGCAAAGTAAACAAGCGGTGTAAGAGCGATCCCCACATCAGTAACGTTGCATCCGGTTGAGAGAATTCCGTCGATAAAAGCTTGTGTTAGTTCACCTGAAAACGGGCGAAGTTCCTGACCGACGACGACATTTTTTCCGTTATATTTTCTTTGGATGTAGGTGCCATAAGCTTTGCCGAGTGCTTCAGAGATCTCAAGCGTGATATTGATTCCGGGAAAAGGACCATACCATTTTTCAAACTCTGCTATTGCATCTCTAGAAAATTCTTTTCCCGCTATGCCGCGGATATCATATAGACGAAATATTGTTGGTGATACTTTCATATAGTTTATAGATACAATATGACCAGAAAAACTTCCTAGCCATATTTACTTATTATTTATTGCTTTCTGCCAAATAGTGCTTTTTGATTTCAATTATCGCTCCGAACGCCCAAACTACCGCAACAATATTTGCAAGCCAGCCGATCACAGGAATAGAGGTGACAACATAAAAGAATGTGACACCAATAATCATAGCAAGCAATAGAGAAAAAGATTTATTTTTTTTATCTTTTTTGAAGTTTAACAGCGTCCAACGACCAATGAACAGTCCAACAAATACCTTGCTAATGTACAATATGACCAGATACATAGCCATGACAATTACTGCCAGTGGGACCCCAATAATAGTAAACAGAAGTATGAAACATACGATCGGTACTAAAATGAGAAATACTAACCCCCAGCCAAAGCTTTTGGCCGGCTCCTTTTGCATATAATCTATTATTTTCACGCTGTCTTTTCTCAGGATAGAAATGATTATCGAACCTACAACAAACAAGCCGAATATTCCGATTATTTTGAAAAATGCTCCAGAAATACCGAGAAATCTAGATAGATCACTTTTATTAACTGGTTGAATTATTGAATCCTTCTGAATAGTATCTCCCCCAATCACAGCTAGATTAGAGATGGTTGGAGTAGTGACACTGGAATAAGTAAAATTGCCTCCGATCTTGGCTTTTTCAGTTAAGCTTATTTTTCCATTTTCTTCGTTGGCGTAAATATTAGCATTGCCTCCGATCTCAGCAGAAATATAACTGGCATTCGCCCCGCCATCAACGTGTCCACCAACAGCCCCCTTCAGATTCGTAGTTGCTGCTCCGTATGACAGACTCCAGCCGATTGAATTGGTGGGAGTTGTTGAAAATGATTGAGCCAATATGTTGGTGTTTTTTCCGATAATTGCATCCAAGTCAACAGTATTGCCTACAACTCTGACGTTTCCCAATACTTCTCCTTGAATGTTAATGGTATTGCCGGCGGCAATTATGTCTCCCTGAACGGTAGAATTAATATTAATCGTCAAACCAGCCACAATAACATCACCATTAACCGGACCATTGATATCGATCGTTTCTCCAAATCCGATGAAATTATCATTGATAATCTGATTAGACCCAATGTATATGTCTTTTTGAGTTACTACATCAGAATCCGTAATTGAAGCCAAGGTAGCCTGCGGCAAACCGAAGGCAGCACTTACGCTGACAACAAACATTACCGCAATTATAGAAAAAATTATTCCACGTTTCATATTATTTTTATTAATAATTTGACTTATATTATTGTACCATTTTTTCCCTATAATATAAAGTGATTCGAAGACTATTTGAATTATACTCATAGCTGTGCTAACCTAGTGATAACAATATGATCTAACTTATCAACAATTTTCATTGGACCTTCGCTATATATGTGCGTGGGTTTTATTTATTGTTATAATAAGATATTATTCAGGTGAAAGGAATAGATTTATGAATAAAAAAGACTTAATAGGAACTGACCCAAAAATAGCACAAACATTAGAAAAAGAACTCAATCGACAAAGAAGCGGTATAGAGCTTATTGCTTCAGAAAACTTTGTTTCCCAAGCCGTAATGAAAGCTTTGGGCAGTATTGGTACTAATAAATACTCTGAAGGATATCCAAACAGAAGGTATTATGGCGGTTGCGAATTTGTAGACGAGATAGAAAATCTGGCTATTGAGCGTGCAAAAAAACTTTTTAATGTTGACCACGCTAATGTTCAGCCATATTCTGGCTCACCGGCAAATCTGGCAGTCTACTATGCGTTACTAAAACCGGGAGATACTGTACTAGGTGCCAAGCTTTCTTTCGGCGGTCATATGACTCACGGGCTAAAAGTGAATTTTTCCGGCTCTTTATACAATGCGGTAAACTATACTTCTGACAAAAATGGCTATTTGGATTTTGATGAAATAAGAAGTTTAGCAAAGGAGCATAAACCCAAGTTAATAATTGCCGGCTACACTGCTTATCCTAGAATAATTGATTGGCAAAAGTTCAGAGAAATTTCGGATGAAGTTGGTGCATTTTTTTTGGCTGATATTTCTCATATTGCCGGATTAATAATTGGAGAGCAACATCCTTCTCCGACAAGGATTGCAGATGTAACCATGACCACTTCTCACAAAACTCTCCGCGGTCCGAGAGGCGCGATGATTCTTTCTAACGGTAAAGTTTCAAATTCCAACAAGCCAGTGGAACTATCCAAAGAAAATATTCCTACGCTTATTGATCGGGCAATAATCCCTGGTTTACAAGGTGGTCCGCACAATCATACTACTGCGGCTATTGCTGTTGCGTTGCAAGAAGCGATGCAGCCGGAATTTAAGGATTATGCGAAGCAAGTTGTTCTGAATGCTAAAGCATTGGCGAAATCATTAACAGCAGAAGGCTTAGAACTTGTTACCGGTGGAACTGACAACCACTTAATGCTGGTTGATTTAACCAGTACCGGCGTTACTGGAAAAGAAGCGGAAACTGCATTGGGAGAAGCGGAAATATTTGTAAACAAAAACACAGTTCCATATGATAAGCGTAAACCGACTGATCCTTCCGGTATTCGCTTGGGCACGCCTGCATTAACAACCCGCGGGCTGAAAGAAGATGATATGGAAATAATTGGGCAGTTGATCGCAAAAGTCATAAATAATGCAAAAGATTCATCGATCAAAGAACAGGTAAAAAAACAGGTAAAAGAACTAACAGATAACTATCCGCTTTATCCCGACTTAACCTATTTATAATGGCAAAAGTAATCAACGGTAGAAAACTAGCTGTTAGTATCCGCGAAAATCTAAAAAGAAAAATTGCCAGATCAAACATCTGGCCCGGTTTGGCTGTTATTTTGGTCGGTAATAACCCAGCTTCAGAAACATATGTCGGTTTAAAAGAAAAAGCCTCAGCAGAAGTTGGGGTGTATTTCGAAAAATATTTGTTCCCAAGCAAAACTACTCAAATAAGCATTATCCGCAAGATTCAGGAACTGAATCGGGACAAAAAGATACATGGCATTTTAGTACAACTGCCTTTGCCCGCGCATTTAAATGAAAATAAAATTATTCAAGCAATTGATTCGAAAAAGGATGCCGATGGATTTCATTCAGAAAACATTAAACTTTTTCTTAAGGGAAAATCAATTATCAAACCCGGGCTGGCTGTGGGAATAGTAAAACTGGTAGAGAGTACCAAAGTGTCGCTTAAAAACAAAAGTATTTACATACTGGCAAAGAGCCCGATATTTATTGATCCTCTGGAAAAAATGTTTAAAGAGAAAGGTGCAAATGTGGAATCGGGAAAAAAGATTGGAAATATGAAAAAAACAGACATCATTGTAGTTGCTTTAGGAAGACCTCATTCAATTCTGTCAAAACATATTAAAAATAGCGCAATTATTATTGATGTTGGTTATAATCGAAAAGGAGATAAAGTATTAGGAGATGTTCATCCGTCGGCAAATAAAAAAGCCGGCTATTTTACGCCGGTTCCAGGTGGAGTGGGACCAATGACAGTCGCCATGCTTCTGGAAAATACATATCAGTTAGCAAAATATATCAAAAGCCATTAATAATACCTTTCATCCAGTCGTCCCATTCTTCATTATCATCATTTTCAGCTTGATAGTGGCGCCAAAACTCCTGGGGCGTCACCATTTTTATTTTGTTATATTCTCCTAGAAATAGCAAATCGTTGTCTTCAGTAACAATATAGCCTGCCTTTCCATCAATTGCCGCTTCAACCAGCTTATTATCTTCTTT
>Ga0180007_10003691_pt1 | contig 16828 bp, 13 predicted proteins | sample MM_PC_MetaG_FD_121122 | JGI IMG/M metagenome (GOLD analysis project Ga0180007, IMG submission 121122) | Groundwater microbial communities from the Aspo Hard Rock Laboratory (HRL) deep subsurface site, Sweden - MM_PC_MetaG | ecosystem: Environmental > Aquatic > Deep subsurface > Groundwater... | reverse complement strand
GGATGCCTTGATCAGGGCATAAGCTGATCGTCGGCGAGGGCAGCCAGTTGATAGGCGGGAAGGGAAACCCCTCCTGAAATTCTGCGGTAAAAAAATAAGACAAAAGTCTTGCTTGTTGGGCAGTGAAAAGGCGGGTTCAGACAGAGGTGGCCGGAGATCGATCATCATTCGTCCTGATTTCAGAAGGTCCTACGGAGACCTTACGGATCGGGAAGATTCTGGGCAGAGGACTGAAGGGTGGGGATCTGGTTGCTCTGACCGGAGAGCTCGGGGCCGGCAAGACCTGCCTGACCCAGGGGATTGCCAGTGGCCTCGGCGTTCCCGGCAGTTATACGGTAACCTCCCCGACGTTTACCCTCATCAACGAGTATCCCGGAAGGGAAGCCGCCCTCTATCACCTGGATGTCTATCGCCTGACAGGTTCAGCAGACCTTCAGGAGATGGGGTATGAAGAATACCTTCTCGGCAGCGGCGTACTGGTCATTGAATGGGCGGAGAAGATCCTGGATGCCATTCCGGACGAAGCTCTTTTCATCGTTATTTCCTGGCTGGATGAGAATGTGAGAAAAATAGAGTTTTCCGCTTGCCCGGAGAGGATCGGTTTCTGGGAACGGACCTTCAAAGAAGGAGGATTTGAATAGATGTCTCTTGTGGTTCAGAAGTATGGCGGTACATCGGTTGCCAATATCGACAAGATTGCGAGCGTGGCCAGGAAGGTCATCCGGACGAGGGAAGCGGGAAATGATGTGGTAGTTGTACTGTCGGCCATGGCCGGGGAGACGGATCGCTTGATCAATATGGCACAGAAGGCGGCGGACGAACCTGATGCGAGAGAGTACGACTCCCTGATTTCTACGGGCGAGCAGGTGACCGTGACGCTCCTGGCGATCATGCTCAACGGCATGGGCTGCCCTGCTAAATCCTTCCTCGGTTTTCAGGTCAGGGTCCTGACAGATCAGGCCTTCAAGAAGGCCCGGATCCTGCAGGTGGAGACGACCGCCATTCTGGATGAACTCAAGAAGGGGACCGTTGTGGTCGTTGCCGGTTTTCAGGGTGTGGATCGGGAAAACAACGTCACCACCCTGGGCAGAGGGGGATCGGACACCAGTGCCGTGGCTCTGGCGGCCGCGCTGAAGGCCGATGTCTGTGACATCTACACAGACGTCGACGGGGTGTATACGACCGATCCCAATATCTGCTCCAGAGCGCGGCGGATGGACCGGATCACCTATGACGAAATGCTTGAGATGGCAAGGGCAGGGGCAAAGGTGCTTCAGCCGCGCGCCGTGGAACTCGCCAAGAAATACAATGTGCCCGTGTATGTGAAATCATCATTCACGGATGAAGGGGGAACATTGGTGACCAAGGAGGAGAGAGATATGGAGAAGGAAGTGGTATCCGGTGTAACCTATGATCGGGATCAGGCAAAAATCACGGTGGTTCACGTTCCGGACCGGCCCGGTGTTGCGGCCCGTCTGTTCACGCCTCTTTCGGAACACAATATCGTCGTCGATATGATCATCCAGAATGCGAGCATCGATGGGCATACTGATCTGACCTTTACCGTATCCCGGAAGGATATCCGTGAGGCGACTCGAATCATCTCGGAAGTGCTCAAAGATGTCGGCGCGGAAAAGGTGGAGGTGGATGACAATGTGGCGAAGGTATCCATCATTGGTGTGGGGATGATCAGCCATTCCGGAGTTGCAGCGAAGATGTTCACCACTCTTGCAAGGGAAGGGATCAACATCATGATGATCAGCACCTCCGAAATAAAGGTATCCTGTGTCGTAGAGGCTAAATACACGGAACTGGCGGTTACCGTGCTGCATGATGCCTTCGAGTTGGAAAAGGAATCATAGATGCTGATCAGCGAGGGACAGCGCCTGGGCGCCTTGGTCGTTCTGATCGCCTCCCTGGCCCTCTATGGAGGTCAGCTTCTGAACGCCGGACGTGCGGTTCGAGAATCGCCTCTGCCGTGGGGAAACCAAGGCCCGGGTATGATTGCGGTGGAGGTTGTCGGCTGCAGGGGGGCGGATGGGATCTATTTCTTTCCGGATGGGAGAGCCCTTCCGGAAATCCTCAAAGTTGCGGGGGTGGAGGAAAGGTTGGATCAGGTAGACATTCCGGGCGCCGTGGTTTCTGATGATTCTGCCATCTCCATCTCTGCAGAGGGAGGTGTGCTTAAAATCAAGGATCTGGCCGCCCCCAAGAGGCTTGCCCTGGGTCTGCCGGTTGACCTCAACAGCGTTTCGGAGGAGGAGCTTTTGCTGATACCCGGTATCGGCGTAAAGCTCGCGGCTCAAGTTGTGCAGCTGCGGCAGGAACGAGGGAGATTTGAAGAGATTTCGGATCTTACGGCTGTCCGGGGAATAAAGGAAAAAAGAGTGAACGATCTCAAAAAATATCTGACGGTAAAATCTTCCCCCTGATCCCCGTAAATCTCCGCCCCCAGGGCGGAAACACCCGGCTAAAAAATATGGTTTGCATTGCGCCCCTTATCCCTTCCAGAAGGCGGTGCTTTAGGGACGCACTCCTCCCGGTCAGGGGGTCCGGTTTCCACCGCTGTACCTGTTGAAATAGTCCAGGACCCGTTTTACATAGACCTGTGTCTCCTGATAGGGGGGGATGTGGTTGTTGTAACGAATTACAGAATTTTCGCCGGCGTTGTATGCGGCCAGCACCAGGGGAAGATTGCCGTTGAACAGATTCATAAGATAGCGCAGGTAGCGGACGCCTCCATCGATATTTTTTTCGGGATGGAAGGAATCCTGGACTTGCAGCGTGGCCGCCGTGGCCGGCATGAGTTGCATCAACCCCCGGGCGCCGACGGGTGAAACAGCCCGGTGATTGAAGTTCGATTCCGCCTTGATGATGGCTTTTACCAGGGCGGAATCGACATGATATTTCTCGGCGGTCCTGTTAATCAGATCGTCGTAGCGGGTTATATCGCCCCCCAGTTGAAAGATAACCCGTTTCTCCTTCATAACGAGGATGTAAGGAACATCGGGTTCCGTGGGGACATTGGTAAGGTGGATGACCCCCTCCGCGTCCACATATTTATATATATCCGCCTTGCATTCCGAAGCAGTAGGGACGATAAAGATCAGCAGAAAAAGAAGCGGGAAAATCCATAAAATTTCTTGAGCGCGAAGGGAGCTGATTTTCCAAGCTCTCAAACTATCGATTACCGTCCCTTGCACCATCATATTCCTCCAAAACGCAAGTGGTATATACCTCAACCGCTTTCTTAATTCAAGGTTTATGCTTCATTATCCTTATTCTTGACATGACCCGCTGATGGTGGTAAGCAATTTTAGAAGTGAGGTGATTCAGGTCGGGGCGTGGCGCAGTCTGGTAGCGTATCTGAATGGGGTTCAGAGGGCCGGTGGTTCAAATCCACTCGCCCCGACCAATAAAAAATGAAAACCGCCGAACAGGCGGTTTTTTAATATATTTCAGAGGCCGATCCGATAATGGATGTTGACAATCGGAGGGGTAAAGCATATATAGAGCAAGGATTTTACCATGCGAGAGTGGCGGAACTGGTAGACGCACTGGACTTAGGATCCAGCCCGCCTGAGCGGATAGGGGTTCAAGTCCCCTCTCTCGCACCAATCTCAGGATTATCCGGATAAAATGTCTTTTGATAAAGGAGTATATTGCCGTGAGTGACATCAGTGCCGCCGTAAAGATTGAAGATATCAGTTCCGTCAAGAAGAAATTGTCATTTGATATTGCCTGGGCGGATGTGAAAAATGAACTGGACGCGGTTTACCGTCAGGTGGGCAAGACCGCCAAGATAAGAGGTTTCAGGCCGGGCAAGATTCCGAGGGGGATACTGGAAATGCACTACCGGGAACAGGCGGAAGAAGAGACGCTGTCCAAGCTGATAAACAGATACTATTGGGAGACTTTGCAGGAGAAACAGATCCCCGCGGTGACTCGGCCCGAGATCGAGCAGAAGGGGATCGAAATGGAAAAGGATTTTGTTTTTTCGGCAACGGTCGAAGTGGAACCAATCATCGAGCCGAAAGACTATCTCGGGCTGGAACTCGAGAGAGAAGAACCGGTCGTGACAGAAGAGGATCTTGAAACAAGAATGGAGGAGATTCGGCAGCTGTTCGCCACGATGGAAGAGGTCCACGAGGATCGCGGGGTGCTCCCGGGGGATTTCGTAACCCTCGATTTTGAAGGTTTCCTTGCCGGCGAACCGCTTAAAGAGCTGAAGTCCGAGAATTATTTACTGGAGATAGGTTCAAAGGCGTTTATTCCCGGTTTTGAGGATGAGTTGATCGGCATGAAAAAGGGGGAAACGGACTCTTTCCCGGTCAAATTCCCCGAAACCTATCATGCCTCGCATCTGGCGGGAAAGGATGTCGATTTTACGGTAAGCATCAAAGGGATCCGTATCAAGAAGCTGCCGGAGATTGATGATCAATTTATTAAGAACTTTGAGCGATACGAATCACTGGATGCCCTCAGGACCGATGTGCGGAATAATCTTGAAGAGGAGAAAAAGCGCAAAATAGCTGCGGATTTTGAAAGGCATATCAGTGAAAAACTTCTGGCGAACAATGACTTTGAGGTCCCAACGTCATATGTGGAGCGTCAGATATATTACATGATGGCCGATACGCAGCAGAGAATGGCTGCCGGCGGTATGGATCCGAAGCGGGCGGCCGATTTCAGCTTTAAACTCCATGATCAGTTCCGTGAAGAGGCGATCAAGATCGTGAAAACAACTCTTCTTCTCAAGAACATCGCCAGGAAGGAGGCCTTGACCGTCGGTGAAGACGAGGTGGAAAAAGAGATCCGGGAGATCGCCGCACAGAGGGCTCAGGATTATGGGACTTTGAAAAAATCTCTTGAAAAGGATGACCTGATCGAAAACGTCAGGAGCAAGCTCCTGAGCCGCAAGACCTATGAATTACTGGAGGAAAAGGCCACGATCACTTCAATCAGGAAGGAAAATTCCAAAATCCCGGAGAAAGGAAAATGACCCTTATACCAATGGTGGTGGAACAGGATGGACGGGGAGAGAGAGCCTTTGATATCTATTCAAGGCTCCTGAAGGATCGCATCATTTTCCTGGGAACGGCTATCGACGATGAAGTGTCCAACCTGGTGATCGCGCAGATGCTCTATCTGGAATCAGAGGATCCTGATAAGGAGATCTTTTTTTATCTGAATACCCCCGGCGGGCATGTCAGCTCAGGCCTCGCGATTTACGATACCATGCAATACATCAAGCCCGCAGTCTCTACAGTCTGCATGGGACAGGCGGCCAGCATGGGCGCGCTTCTGTTGGCGGCGGGCCAGAAGGGGAAAAGGTATGCTCTGCCCCATTCGAGAATCCTGATCCACCAGCCGTTGGGCGGGTTTTCGGGACAGGCAACGGACATCGATATTCAGGCCAGGGAGATTCTGCGGCTGAAGGAGGATCTGAACCAGATCCTGGCCGAACTGACGGGGCAGCCCATGAAAAAAATCACCGCCGACACGGAGCGGGATTATTACATGACTGGTGCGCAAGCCAGGGAATATGGTATAATCGATGAGATCATCGTCAAGAAAATTTGACGGCTTCGCAAAAAGAGTCCAAAATCCTGTCACTACCGTGGAAACGGGAGCCCAGAATAACTAACTTAATTCTCTCCTTCGCGGTAATGACAAATGGAGTCGAAATTCGACTTTTTTACGTGAATATCAATGATAGGGGTTTTTACATGGTTAAAAAAGGAAGAGATCAACAGGAAGGACGGGGACTTCTGTTCTGTTCGTTCTGCGGTAAAAACCAGAATGAAGTAAAAAAGCTGGTTGCCGGTCCCACGGCCTATATCTGCGATGAATGCATCGAGCTGTGTCGTTGTATTGTCGAAGAGGAGTGTGAAAAACCGGGTACGGATGAGTTCCGCAAGGGAAACCCGGAACCGAAGGCCATCACGAAATTTCTGGATCAGTATGTCATCGGCCAGGAAAGACCTAAGAAAGTCCTGTCCGTTGCCGTCTATAATCACTACCGCCGGTTGTTTTCCCCTGTAGATATGGGGGGAGTCGATATTCAGAAGAGCAACATCCTGCTCATCGGACCGACCGGTTCCGGAAAAACGCTTCTGGCCAAGACGCTGGCAAAGATGCTGAATGTACCCTTCACGATTGCCGATGCGACCACGCTGACGGAGGCAGGCTATGTGGGTGAGGATGTGGAGAATATCATTCTCAGCCTCCTTCAGAATGCCGATTATGATGTGGAAAGGACATCAAAAGGGATTGTTTATATTGACGAAATCGACAAGATTGCAAAAAAATCAGGAAATCCTTCCATCACGAGGGATGTTTCGGGAGAGGGGGTCCAGCAGGCCCTGCTCAAGATTATCGAAGGGACGATGGCCAACATTCCGCCCAAGGGAGGAAGAAAACACCCGCAGCAGGAATTTATCCAGGTAGACACGACGAATATACTGTTCATCTGCGGCGGGGCCTTCAATGATCTTGACGATATCATCGCCCGCCGGATCGGCGTAAACGCGATGGGTTTCGGGGCCGAGATCAGAAGCAAACGGAAAAAGAGGACGGATCAGCTTCTACCCGAAGTCCAGCCGGAGGATCTTCTTAAATACGGCCTGATTCCGGAGTTCATCGGTAGGTTGCCGGTGATCGCGACGCTCAATGAGCTGACGCAGGAAGATCTTATCCAAATACTGGTTGATCCCAAGGATGCCATTATCAGACAGTATCAGAAGCTGTTCGAGATAGAAGGGGTCAAACTGAAATTTACGGAGGGCGCCCTCCGGGCTGTTGCAAAACTGTCGGCGGAAAGGAAATCGGGGGCGCGCGGATTGCGGGCAATTCTGGAAAATACGATGCTCGAGATCATGTACGATTTGCCGTCGACGAGCGATGTGAAGGAATGCGTGATCAGCGAGGAAGTGGTGCTGAACAAGGAAAAGCCGATCCTCCTATTTGAAAAGAAATCGGAAACCGCTTGAAAAAAAAGCGCAACTGCAGGAAGAAGACATGATGTTTGATCGCGAAAATAAAGTGGAAGTGAATGAGAAAATCATGGACATCCCACTTTTGCCTCTCCGGGATGTGGTGGTCTTTCCCCATATGATTGTCCCCCTTTTTGTGGGCCGGGAAAGGTCTATCGCCGCCCTGGAATTTGCCATGAAGGAGGAAAAGGGGATCTTCCTGGTGGCCCAGAAAAGCGCCCAGAAGGATGATCCCGGTGAAGACGACATCCATGCAATAGGGACGGTCGGAATCATCATCCAGCTTCTGCGTCTGCCCGATGGTACGGTCAAGGTTCTGGTCGAGGGGAAAATGCGGGGGATCATCCGCGAATATCTCCCCTGTGACGACTTTTTCCTGGTGCGCGCCGAAGAAATGGAAGATCTTGTTGGGCTGGACAGGGTCAAGGTGGAGGCCCTGATGAGGAGCATCCGGGACTCCTTTGAAACCTAAGCCAAGATGACAAAGAAAGTGCATCTGGAGATGGTGGGGACCATCGCCTCCATCGAGGACCCGTCAAAAATGGCGGACGTAGTCATATCACAGGTCAATGCAAAATTGGTGGACAAGCAGAGGATCCTCGATATCGGCAACGTCTCCGAGAGAATGGAAGCGATCTATGAGCTGATGCTTTCTGAGATCGAAATCCTTCAGGTTGAGGAGAAGATTAAAAGAAGGGTCAAAAAACAGATGGAAAAGACCCAGAAGGACTACTACCTCAACGAACAGATGCGGGCCATCCAGAAGGAAATGGGGGAGAAGGACGATTTCCGAAGCGAAATCGTTGAACTGGAAAAAAGGCTGAAACAGAAGAAGCTTTCCGAAGAGGCCCACAAGAAGGTCAAGCAGGAAATCAAAAAGATGCAGATGATGGCCCCGATGTCTGCGGAGGCGACGGTGGTCAGAAATTACATCGACTGGCTGCTTGACATGCCCTGGTCCGAAATGACAGAAAACAGTTATACCCTGAAGGAATCGGAGACCATCCTTGAAGACGATCATTACGGACTGAAGAAGGTCAAGGAGCGGATCATCGAATATCTGGCCGTGCAGACCCTCGTGAAGAAGAACAAAGGGCCGATCCTCTGCCTGGTTGGACCTCCGGGTGTCGGAAAGACCTCGATTGCGAAGTCGGTGGCCCGCGCCACCAACCGGAAATTCGTCCGGCTTTCACTGGGCGGCGTCAGAGACGAGGCCGAAATCAGGGGACACAGGCGAACCTATATCGGTGCCATGCCGGGAAGGATCATCCAGCTTCTTAAAAAGGCCGGCACAAACAACCCCGTGTTCTGCCTTGATGAGGTGGATAAACTGAGCTCAGATTTTCGCGGCGATCCCTCTTCGGCCCTGCTGGAGGTTTTAGATCCTGAGCAGAACTATGCCTTCAACGACAATTACCTGGAAGTCGATTACGATCTATCCGATATCATGTTCATCACCACGGCCAATGTGCTCCAGACGATTCCCGCGCCGCTCCAGGACCGGATGGAGGTAATCCGCCTGGCTGGCTATACGGAGCCGGAAAAACTGAATATCGCCAAGCGCTTCCTCGTGCCCAAGGTGATGGTGGCCAACGGGCTTAAAAAGGACGGTGTTCTTTTTACGGACGGTGCGCTGATGACGATCATCCGTCAATATACACGGGAAGCGGGGGTAAGGAATCTGGAGCGGGAAATCGCTTCCATCTGCCGTAAGGTAGCCAAGAAGATTGTGGCGGAGGGTGGAAAAGGCCGAATAAAGATTTCCTCGAGATCTGTTCCGGGCTATTTGAGTGTGCCGAAATTCCGTCATGGGGAAACAGAGGGGCGGGATGAAATCGGTCTCGCGATCGGTCTTGCCTGGACCGAAGTAGGCGGGGAACTCCTGGTGATTGAGGCCTCCATTATGCAGGGAACGGGGAAAATGACCCTGACCGGGAAACTCGGAGATGTGATGCAGGAGTCGGCACAGGCAGCGCTCACGTATGTCCGCGCCCGGGCCGGAAGGTTCGGATTGACGGAAGGTTTCTACAAGGAGACGGATATCCATGTCCATGTGCCGGAGGGCGCCATTCCCAAGGATGGACCTTCAGCCGGAATCACCATGGCCACTTCCATAGCCTCGGCTTTAATTCGGCGTAAGGTCAGAGGCGATCTGGCCATGACGGGAGAGATCACCCTGAGGGGCAGGGTGTTGCCGATCGGCGGCCTTAAAGAGAAGCTCCTGGCCGCACATCGGGGGAATATTCGTACAGTCATTATTCCCAAGGACAACGAAAAGGATCTGGCTGATGTCCCTGCCAATATCCTGAAGGACATGGAGATCATCTTCGTGGATCATGTCGATGAGGTCTTGAAGGTTGCGCTTCTGCCCGAGGAAAAAATAGAGGAGAAGGAAAATTCAAAGCAAGATGATATGATGTTGCCCATTATAGACGCCATTATGGAAAAAACTGAAGTTCCTTTGCATGCATTATTTTCTGACAGTTAGGGGAAAACACGGAGGAGAACTTAATTCTTGACAAGGGGGAGCGTAGCTGTTAGAAACCCACGCAGAAAAGAGGGTGATACGGGCGGGTAGCTCAGCTGGGAGAGCGCCACGCTTACACCGTGGAAGTCACAGGTTCAAGTCCTGTTCCGCCTACCAGGGAAATTGGGAAATCCTGAAGGCTGGCCGGTCCGCATCACGAAGAACGGCAGCATCGAATTTCCATAGTGGATAAAAATATTTTTGGGGTCGTAGTTAAGTTGGTTATAACGCCGGCCTGTCACGCCGGAGGCCGTGGGTTCAAGTCCCATCGACCCCGCCAATAACTTAGGGGGTTTACCATCCATGGTCAGCCCCCTTTTCGTTATGATGAATGGGCTGTCCATCCCTGGTCTGAAGGATTACAGAAGGACGGAAACATCAGGATGATAGAAAGTATCCTGGAAGAGGGGTGGGGGGCAAGATGCTCAAACCTAAATTATTACAGACCCTCTGAGACATTGGCCGCATTGATCCATATGACAGCACATTTGAAAATATCACCCCTTCAGCTGACAATGGCCGTATTATCCGGCCTTCTCCTGTTCCTGTCTTTCCCGAAATTCGGAAGCGGTATCCTGGCCTGGATCGCGCTGATTCCTCTGTTGTACGCCCTGAAGGATACCAGGCCAGCGGAGGGATTCAAAATCGGCTTTCTCACCGGCTTTGTCGCGCATGTCGGCATCCTCTACTGGATCACATATGTTGTTGTGCAATACGGCAATCTTCCCATCTATACGGGGATATTGGCCATGCTGTTCCTCGCCGCATATATGAGTCTTTATATGGCGTGTTTTGCCATGGGAGTCGCATACTTTCGGCCAAAGGGTGTCTTTCTATTTCTGTCGGCGCCCCTGCTATGGACGGTACTCGAATTTGCCCGCTCTCATTTCCTGACGGGATTCCCCTGGGAAAATCTGGCCTATTCCCAGTATCTCTATGGTAAAATAATACAAATATCCGATATCACAGGTATTTATGGCGTCACGTTCGCGATCGTTCTGATCAATGCGGTTCTTTTCGATTTGTTGCTGAGAAAAAGCCGGAAGGGGTATCTCCTGACAGAGGCGGTTGCCGCCTGCGTTTTGATCAGCGCGATCTACGGTTATGGGCATTATCGAACCGCTGATGTAAGGGAGTCCTTAAGCAAGGCGCCCGGACTCGACGTGTCGCTAATCCAGGGAAACATCGATCAGAACATCAAATGGAATCCCCAGTACCAGAAGGAGACGTTGGAGATCTACCGCTCGCTTACCCTGGCGGCGGCGCCTGCCGCAGGGGGATTGATCATCTGGCCAGAAACGGCAGCGCCTTTTTACTTTCAGCGCCCGGATCCGCTGCAGGCAGCGGTAATCGATGTTGCCAGAACTTCCGGGGGGGCGCTTCTTTTTGGCAGCCCAAGCTACGCAGAAGATGAAGGACACATCAATTATATGAACAGCGCTTTCCTTCTCCGGCCGGATGGGACCCTAAGCGGCAGATATGATAAGGTTCATCTGGTTCCTTACGGGGAGTACGTGCCGCTGCGGAGATTCTTTCCCTTCATCGGCAAACTCGTGGCCGGGGTGGGGGACTTCAAAGCGGGAAAAGGATTTTATCCCCTCACCATCAATATACACCGTCTGGGTGTTCTGATCTGCTACGAGGCGATCTTCCCGGAAGGCGCGAGGGAATACAAGCAGAAAGGAGCACAGATCCTGGTCAATATAACCAATGATGCCTGGTTCGGGAGAACATCGGCGCCATACCAGCATCTGTCGATGACGGTTTTCCGGGCGATTGAAACCCGCCTTTACCTTGTGCGGGCGGCCAATACCGGGATCAGCTCTATCATCGATCCTACCGGGGAGATCCTGTCCCGGACGGGCATTTTTGAAAAGACCTTTTTGAAGGGCGAGGTAAAAATCATTGACGAAAGGACCTTTTATGCGGCATATGGGGATCTATTCGTTTATTTGTGCGGGATATCCCTGCTGATAATATTTATTATTTCAACAAGGAAAAGGAGAAACAGGAATGCTGGAAGGAATTCATGAAAGACTGACCGATCTGAAAAGAAGAATAGCCCACATGGGAGAGTGTCTTTGACGTCCCGGAAAAGGAACTGCGTATCCGGGAGTTGGAAAGGGAATCCCTGCGCGAGGGTTTATGGAATGATCCGGAGAAGGCGACCGATATTCTCCGGGAAAAGAGCAGGTTGACAGACATTATTGAAAAATGGAAGAAGCAGAAGAACAATATCGATGATCTGGCGATTCTCACTGAAATGGCCATTGAAGAACAGGATGATCGGGCTCAGCTGGAGATCAGCGGAGAACTGGAAAGACTGCACGCCGCCATCCGGGATGATGAACTGAGGATGATGCTGGGATCCGAGCAGGATTCCATGAACGCCATCATGTCCATTCATGCGGGCGCCGGGGGCACGGAAGCGCAGGATTGGGCGGAAATGCTCCTGAGGATGTATCTGCGCTGGGCGGAAAGAAGGGGTTTCAAAGCGACAATCATCGATTACCTTCCGGGGGACGAAGCCGGGGTAAAAAGTGTGACCTGGACACTGCAAGGCGAATACGCCTACGGCTATGCAAAAGCCGAGATCGGCATCCACCGCCTGGTGAGGATTTCTCCTTTTGATGCCGGAGCCCGCAGGCATACATCCTTTGCCTCTGTTTTCGTGTATCCGGAGGTGGATGACCGGATCGTCGTCGAAATAGATGAGAAGGACCTGCGCATCGATACCTACCGCTCGAGCGGCGCCGGCGGACAGCATGTCAACAAAACCGATTCGGCGGTGAGAATAACCCATCTGCCGACGGGGATCGTCGTTCAGTGTCAGAATGAACGTTCGCAGCACAAGAACAAGGGGATGGCCATGAAATATCTGAAATCCCGTCTTTATGAACTTAAGCTCCGGGAGCAGAATGCCAAGCTTCGGGAGATCAACAAGACCAAGAAGGATATCGCCTGGGGGAGCCAGATCCGTTCCTATGTGCTGCATCCATACAAAATGATCAAAGATCACAGAACAAACGTCGAGACAGGCAACGTCAACAGGGTTCTGGATGGCGACATCGACGAGTTTATAGAGGCCTATCTGCTGTATTAATATTTGGGGAAAGAAAAGAATTATGGTATAGGCGTACGCGGTGGAGAAACGGATTAACCTGCACGCAAGGGGGATGCCATGGTGATCAGGCGTATTTCCGCAGTGCAGATCTGACAGCAAGGAGTCCGGCAAGATGTCCCGAATGATGATCTGTGTAACCCTGATGATCCTGTTGATCGGTTGTGCTGGCCGTCCGATTCCCCAATTATCCGGGGCGTCGGGCCAGAAACTGGCGGGGAATGCAGCGCCGGCTCCGGCGGTGAATGTGGGCAATCCATCATCTCCAGAACAGCGTCTTCCTCGGGCAGAGGAACGGGCTCTGGAGAAAAAGTCTCTTCCCCCTGAGAAGGTAGAGTTGTCAAAACCGGAACAGAATCTTCCCCCGGCAGCGGAGACATCTCTGGAGAAAGCGCCCGCTCTCTCCAAAAAGATCGAGTTGTCAAAGTCTTCTTCTACGGCGGATCAGTCAAAGCCGCCGCTTCATGAAGGCCTTAGAGAGAACGAGGAAGAAGCTGAGCGGGATATCATGGAAGAAGCGGTCGTACTTCTGAATGAATCCAATACTTACTGGGTCAGCGGCAACCTTGAAGATGCCCTGGAAATGCTCGATCAGGCTTATGCCCTCCTGCTCGATACCAACGGCAATCCGGATATCGCGAGACAGAAGGATGACCTCCGTCTCATCATCTCGAAGAGGATCCTCGCCATCTACAATTCGATCCCGGCTGTTGCGAAAGGGAAACGCAGTGAGATCCCGGTCATCACCAATGCCGATGTCGAGAAGGAGATCCGTCAGTTTCAGACCGTAGAGCGCGATTTTTTCATTTCTTCTTATCAGCGGTCGAAAATGTATCGCCCAATCATTCTGAGGGAACTCAAGAAGGCTGGCCTTCCGGAAGAGTTATCTTGGCTACCTCTGGTGGAAAGCGGCTTCAAAATCAACGCATTATCGACGGCGCGGGCCCTTGGTCTATGGCAATTCATCCCCTCCACTGGATATAAATACGGCTTGAACAGGGATGACTGGTTCGACGAACGAATGGACATTGAAAAATCCACCCGGGCGGCCATTGACTATCTCAAAGAACTGCACACGATGTTCGGCGACTGGCTGACGGTCCTTGCGGCATACAACTGCGGCGAGGGAAGGGTGATCAGGACCATAGCCTCGCAGCATGTCAACTATCTCGATCGGTTCTGGGACCTCTATCAGAAGCTTCCCTACGAAACGGCGCGCTACGTTCCCCGGTTTCTGGCAACGCTGGCGGTTATCAGGGATCCGCAGAAATACGGCATTGATCTTGGAGCCGGAGCCGGAAAGATCTCCGCCCTGTCCTATGAGATTGCGGAGATCAACAAATCCATGCGTCTGCAGGACATAGCCCGGAAACTGGACATTTCAGAAGAAGTCCTGAATATCCTGAACGCTGAACTCCGGCATAGAATTACGCCGGATAAACCTTATAAACTGAAGGTGCCTTTGGAGATGGCGGAACAGCTTCTTAAGGTTATAGATGAAATTCCGCAGGCGGAAGCGCCCCGTGCGTCCTTCTTTGCGAAGCGGGGGGCAGTCATCAGGCACAAGGTGCGGCGGGGGGAAACCCTTACCTCTATTGCGAGTAAATATAAAACCTCCGTCGGGGCGATTACGGCCTATAATCATCTGTCCAAGAAACAGCTTCTCGTGGCAGGTCGGCGGTTGAATGTGCCCATCCGGACATCAAAAATGGCTGGGCCTACCGGGAAAACTAATAAGCCGGAAAAGATTGGGCGCCATAAGGTTCAAAAAGGCGATACGCTGACTTCTCTGGCAAGGAAGTATGACACGACTGTTGCTGAGATCAGAAGGTTCAATCATCTGAAAAAGGATGCCCTGAAAATCGGTCAGATCCTTCGGTTCGAGGGGGACGATAACGAAGGTGATAAGGGGCAGAAAAGGAACAGCGGCGAGGAGAGCAAGGGGAAAGGCAAAACGGTGGTAAAGTCTAAATCAGGCAAGGGCACGGAAACAAAAACGGTGAAGAAATACACGGTTAGAAAAGGCGACAGTCTTAACAAGATCGCCCGCAAGAATAACATGTCCCTCGACAAGCTGCTCGATATTAACAGACTGGCGAGAAAGGACAACATCTATCCGGGGCAGGTGATCATGATCCAATAGGGGGTATTATCAGTCCAGATGGTAGCGCCTCAGGAGGGAAAATAGCTCCCGCTCGCGTTTGTTCATCTCCTCAACTTTTGCAGCGCTGGTGTTTTCGTGATTATATCCGAGCAGATGAAGAATACCGTGAATGAGGAGAAACTCCAGCTCATCCATGAGATCGATATGGGCGGTTAATGCGTCACGAGACGTGGTTTCCACGGAAATGACTACATCCCCGAGGATCTGCGGATTGATATGGCCGAAGTCGCCTTCCGTCATAGCGAAAGAGATCACATTGGTCGGACAGTCCCGGTTGAGGTAATATTTGTTTATTTCCCTGATCTGATTGTCATCGACCAGCAGGAGACTGATCTCCCTGTCTTCGTAGTTCAGCTCTTTCAGAAGCCTTTTCAGGCTCCTCCGTATCCTGTTCAAGTCAATCTTGAACGATTTCTGGCGATTTGTTATAGAAACCGGCATATCGGGCATTCTGTCACGCGGAAGATCCGTTCAGGGGTTTAAAAAAAACCGCCCTTCCTGCTACGCTTCCGTACGGCCGCCGTCCCTCCTTTTCCTGCGATCAAGATGGTTGTATGCACGAATGACATCCTGAACCAGGGGATGTCTGACCACGTCAAGCTCCGAGAAGTGGATAAAACGAATCCCCTCCGTTTTACAGAGGAGCTCTTCGGCCTCGATAAGACCGGATATCTTCTCCATCGGCAGATCGATCTGCGTAACGTCACCGGTGATTACGGCCTTGGAGCCGTATCCGAGCCTCGTCAGGAACATCTTCATCTGTTCGGATGTCGTATTCTGGGCTTCATCGAGGATGACAAAGGAATCATTCAGCGTCCGGCCCCTCATAAAGGCCAGAGGGGCAACCTCGATCACCCCCTTGTGAATCAGGGCCGATGCCCGGTCAAAGTCGATCATGTCAAAAAGGGCATCATAAAGGGGACGCAGATAGGGGTTGACCTTTTCCGAAAGATCGCCCGGCAGGAAGCCAAGCTTTTCGCCCGCTTCAACGGCAGGCCTCGCCAGGGAAATACGGTTGACCTTCTTTTCCAGCAGTGCGGAAACGGCCATGGCCATGGCCAGATAGGTTTTCCCCGTTCCCGCCGGTCCGATGCCGAAAACCATGTCCGAGTTCCTGATCGCATCGATGTAGAGTTTCTGGGCGATACTCTTGGGAGTGATGATTCGCTTCTTCGCGGAGATGAAGACAATATCCAGGAAGAGACGTTCCAGATCGGCCATGCAATCCTCGGACAGGATACGATAAGCGTATTCGATGTCAGTGGAAGAAAGGGGATATCCCTTTCCGGCGATTTTATATAATTGCGACAGGAGGCTCCTGACGAGAACTACTGAGAGGCGGCTGCCGGCAAGGGATACGACATTTCCCCGGACGCTTAGCGTGACCGCTGCGAGTCTTTCAATAAGCTTGACATTCCTGTCATGCTCGCCGAAGAGGTTGCGCAGCAGCTCGTTATCGGCAAAATCGATCTTTTCTACGCTGAGGGGTTCTTTAATTTGCTTCAATAAATAGTTACCCTATAAAGAAGTGTACAAGTTTTAACCTGTTATAATTAGTAACGCAAATCATTTTATGGCCGATTCACTTTTTTTCGTCGAGGGACGCGCAGAGGCATCGCCCTGCATGAACAGGTGGGCATACACTTTTGCATTGCCGACCATATTGGCAATCAGACAGTTTTCGTTGGGCTGATGGGCCGTTTCCTGGAGTCGGGACCAGACGGCTGCCGGATAGCCCGCTTTGCGGAAACAGGCGGCTACCGTTCCGCCGCCGATACCTGCCAGTCGTGGTCTAAATCCGTATATGTCCTGAAGTGCATCCTGCAGCGCCCCCACGACAGGGGCATCCGACGGGGTGGGCGGAGGGGCCTGGATCTTTTCAACAGGCGCGATTTCAACGGTTACTCCAAAACGCCTTTCGATTTCATCAGCGATGCGGCGAACCGTTTCGAGGACCTTTTCCAGGGGGTAACAAGGGAGGACACGGCAGTCGGAGAAGAAGATGTCCTCCCCGGGGATTG
>Ga0180007_10003690_pt1 | contig 16831 bp, 17 predicted proteins | sample MM_PC_MetaG_FD_121122 | JGI IMG/M metagenome (GOLD analysis project Ga0180007, IMG submission 121122) | Groundwater microbial communities from the Aspo Hard Rock Laboratory (HRL) deep subsurface site, Sweden - MM_PC_MetaG | ecosystem: Environmental > Aquatic > Deep subsurface > Groundwater... | reverse complement strand
CATACCGGTCAAAACGCCGTAATTATTTCTCTCTCGCAAATCCTCGAGCACTTCAACGGGAACATGGAGAACTTTTTCAACTTCCTCGGCGGTTTCCACGGCTCTCATCAACGGACTGACGAAAATAATTTCAATTTCTTTATTTAAAAGTTGTTTTGCCAATTCACGAGCTTGTTCTATCCCTTTTGCTGTCAAATGATCATCATAATCTCCGCCGAACCGGTCTTCAATATCTCCGGTGGTTTCTCCATGCCGAATTAAATATATTTTCATAAACAATAATCTTAAATTTTACATCGTTAGTATAAGGCATAAACGAAATTTCGCCTACCGGTTTTTCAAAAAATCAACGATTGCTTGGCCGAAACGGGACGCGGCCGCCGGTCCGTTGGCTGTAATCATATTTCCATCGATTACAATATCATCGGCTGAAACAATCGCTTCGCCTTCGACCAAATATTTTTCACTGCCGGCGCAAATCGTCGCTTTTTTATTTTTCAAAAATCCGCCGCGCGCCAAAATCGCCGGCGCAATGCAAATGGCGGCAACAAGTTTGTCTTGTCCGTGAAAATAATTAACCAAACCATTGATTGTTTCATCTCCGATAAAATCGAAAGCTCCCGGTCCGCCGATGATAATTATTCCGGAATAATCAGCTTCAACAACATCGGAAAAAGCCAAATCCGGCTTCACCGTTCCGCCGAGCTTGCCGGCTGCGATGTCATGACTTTTCGCGCACACATCAGCTTTGATTCCATTTTGTTCGAGAACAGAGCGCGTATCAAAAAGTTCTTCGTCGCGAAAATCTTTCTGTGCGATGATCATTAACACTTTCATAAATAATATTGTTTAAGTTTCCGGTATTGCGTTAAAATTCTAGCATTTTTTCCGCTGAATTTCAATAGCGAAATTTATTGATTAAATATTTCCCTCGCAGTCTCCCACATGCTGTAGTCGCCGTAATTTTCCATCAAATAATACCACCATTCCGCGCCCCAGAGATACGCGGAAGAAAAACCGGTTTTTCGAGAATAATCCGCAATGCCCCGAAGATCATCCGCCATCATGAATTTCTTTTGTTCTTCAATGGATGAATCTTTTATCCCTCGAGGCAACCAAGGCTCTGCCTGCAATTCGGCAATTATCACATCGCCCGGATCAAGTCCCACCAAGCGCGCTTTTAACCAATAAAAAACCGGCGGAAAATTGTAGCTCCAATAACCGAAATATTTATTATAAGTTGTTCGATAAATGCTCGTGCCAAACAAATCACCGATATTGGCGGCGCCAACCCAGGAACTTAATTCGCCGCTGTCGGTAATCAATACGGGACGGCTGTCCAATGTTTTCACCAAGGAAATTTCTTTGCGCAGGAAATCGATATCACTCGGCGGACATTCGCCGAAAATATTCAGAAACGGTTCATTTTCCACTTGCCACATTTTTATATTTTCATATTTGCGATAACGCTCAATCACTTGCTTCATCATGGAAATCTGATAATCCTTCACCGATTCTTCGGGCAAATCGTTTATCCAGAGCGGGTTATGGCATTCCGGCCAGTGCGGAGTGCGCCGGCCAAGAACAAATATTATAGCTACTCCCCTTTTTTCCGCTTCAGTCACTTGCCAATCAAGCGCGCGGTAATCACGCTGCCACTTTTTCGGTTCAATTTCATTCCACGGCGCGGAAATTCTGATGGTTTTCACCTGCAAATCATCCAAAATCGCCAGATATGTTTGCTTCCAGTCAAGTCCGAGATATTGGCTGTAGCTTTTTGAAAATGTGACGCCCAATTGGAAATCGGGACTGGCAAAACTCTGCGCCTGCAAAAAACCAAAAAAAGCTATTAACATCAATGCGATCGCTTCACAAATAAATATTGAAATATATATTTTTTTTCTTAATGGCGACATAAAAATTAAATTGCTGTTTATTATTTACAATGACAACGATTAAATAACCATAAAAAACAAACCTACAAAAATCAGTATAATGGCGGCTGTTTCCTGAATAATTTCAAGCCGGGAAAATTGCTCGCGAAAAAAACGCGGAAATTTTTTTGAAACGATAAATATCAAAATTAACAATATTGCGTATTGCAAACCGGCCAGCGCGTTGACAACCGTGGCGCTCGCAAAATAAATCGCAACATTCATTCCCAGGAAATAAAGGCCGGCTAAAGATTTATTAATCGCGAGAATCGCAAAACCGGATTTTGTTTTTTTTCCCGTCTTTGCTTTTTTTTCTTTTCGAAATATTTCACGGCGAACAGAGCCGGAAAAAAGTAATGGGAGCGCGGCCGCGAAACAGCCGACTCTCGCCCAGGCGAATCCGGTGGAAAAAGATTCTTCCAGATAAACCGCGCGCGCGAAAACATAGGAAATTCCGAAAAATATTCCGGCAATGAGCGCCCAAATCAAGCCTATGTGCCAGCCATTGATCTTTCGGCTTTTTTCAAATGAAATCAAGAAAATGCCGGCAAGCAAAAAAGCGATCGCAATCAATTGATTTTGCGCCAGGCGTTCGCCCAGCCAGAAATAAGAAAGAACAAATGAAACGATGGGAACAATGCCACCGACAAACGGGCTGATGTGCGAAGCTTCACCTTTTTTCATGGCAATGTAAAAAAACAAAAGCGCGACAGTAAAAAAGGCGCCGGACAGCAATGAAATTATCAACAGTCTTATTTCCGGATGAAAATTAAAATCAAAAAAGACAAACGCCAAACCGAGCAAATTCACCACCGCGGTCCAAAAAGTCAGAGCAAACGGATTGAATATTTTTTTTGTCAATAAAAATTTGTCGAGAAAAATCGCGACAGCATTGGCGAATTGAGATATTAAAACGATTGGAAGCCAAATCATGTTAATATAATAGCATATTTTAAATTCTTCTTGTAGCGAATAACGCGCTCTCTTGCAAACAATTTACAATAATAAACGGCCGAACTTTTTTGTTCGGCCGCGAGATTTCAAAACGCGAGAAACAATTGAACTGCCGGCGATTTTTTTCGAACCGGCTCGTCCGGAAAAAAACATTTAAACGCATTATCTTTGGTGACAGCGCCGAAGATTCCCAGCGCTGATTTCAAAATGCCGATGAATTCTTTTTGATCCGAGCGGGAAAAACTGAGAATTGAGGAAAACTTCAAAGCAACAATCCACCGGCGATAACCGAGAACTTTCGGAACACATTCTTCGCAAAAACACTTCAGAAAAACGGTTCGCCCGCCGCTGTCATCGCACAGAACAACAGCTGCCGGCCGGTTGCAATCGCATTTCAACATTACGCGCGAATTTTCGCCGAGCGCGAGCACTTTTTCCACTCGAGCAATCAAATTGCGTTTGCTCTTGTCAGACGCGAACAAACGCGGAATCTTTTTCAAAAAAGAATAGCCCTTCGGATCGAACATCAGCTGTTCGACCGCTTTTCCATTTAATTCTCCAAACCAAATGTTGTAAGGTTCCATCAGCTCCTCCGCTGTTTGTTTTCAACAAATAACAATACCAATAAAACACTATTTTGTCAACTACTCGAGGAATAACAATAATGACATAACTCCGATTCCCAGAATAATAGCGGTCAACTGATAAATCGCTTTGCAGCCGGTGCATTCGCCTTTGTGCAATTCGGGAATCAGATCCGAGCCTGCAATGTAAATAAATCCGCCTCCGGCAATTGACAAAAGAATCAAGGAAAGTCCTTCGATATTTCCGGCCAGCAATAAGGTTAAAATCGCGCCGGCCATGGCGAAAATTCCGGAAATAAAGTTCCAAAATAATGCCTTGCCTCGGGAAAATCCGGAATAAAGCAAAACTCCGAAATCGCCTATTTCCTGAGGAATTTCATGAAAAATCACAGCCAAGGTTGTGGCGATTCCGAGCGGAACGCTGAACAAAAAACTGCCGGCGATAATCATTCCATCGAGAAAATTATGAAAACCGTCGCCAACCAAAATCGTATAAGCCATTGGTTTCAGCTTGTGTTCACTGCAATTTCCTCCTTTGTGGCAATGATGCCAATGAATGATTTTTTCCACAATGAAAAAAAGTATTAAACCTAAAAGAAAATAAAAACCGGTCAGCGTGGTAAATTTTTCTTCTTCAACAATTTCCGGAAGAATGTGAATAAAAACATCGCCCAAAAGAGCGCCGACGGAAAAACTGACCAAATACAACAAAAGGTGCTGAAGTTTTTCATGCTTTATTCCCATGAATAAAACGCCGACCAGAGAAATAAAACTGACAATAGCAACTCCGGCAATCGTGTAAAACCAAATCATAAATTAAATGTTTAAATTATTTATTACCGATATGAATCAACCAAATGCAAAGATTTCAAAACCGACCACTCTTTTGTTTTTTTCAATTCATCCATATTATCCAAATCCAAATCTTCCAGAATATAACTGTCATCTATGTAAATTCCCAACGCCATTTTCAAGCTTTTTTGTTCCGACGCGGTTGTATGCGAATATAAAGATTTCAAGGCCGTAAAATCTTTTTTCGAGTCATCCTCCAGCAAATCAAAGAAAAATGCAAAATCAATGTCCTCGCAAATATCTTCTATAAAATAAGTATCTTTACCGCACATAGAGAGAAGAGCCTTCAACAGCATTGAATATTCTCTTGTTCTGTAGATATCGGTTAAACCCGCTTGCCTGCACTCGGCCGCAAGCTCGTAATGCAGATTTTCCGCTTTTTCCAGTATTGCGCTTTTCAATTCTTCGGTTAATAATTCCGGCCGTCTTTTCAAAAGCGCGACGCCGAATCTCAAATCATCCAAAGAAAGGAAATCTTGCAAATTATGCACGCATTCTTTTTCTTCAAACTCATGCAAATCATAAAACTCGCCCAAATATTTTGGAATGATTTTGTATTGAGTCGGGGGCAAAAAGAAAAACAAAATTTCAACTTCTTTCCGAACTTCTTCGCCGACAGCCGATGCCGCCCGCGAAAGCCCCTCCATTGTTCGGACGGTTGAAACAAACTTTTCCTTTAGATTTATTTCCAGCTTAGCCAAACATTCTTTGAGCGGCTGATCAGTGAAATCGCTTTCTTTCAGATACTCTATTTTCCATATGAGCTTTTGCATATGACTGCCGGCAGTGCTGAATGCGCCAGCCCTATTGTCAAAATCAAAAAGCCGATAAGCCGAAGCGCCGAAATTCCGTTCCTCCGCTTCTTCATAAGCGGCTACAATTTCATTATGCAAGATATCAATATAATCATTCGCTCTGCCAATAAATCTCAACTGCCTCGCCGCCGAATCCTCCAGCATCCGCCGTTCTTCTCCCTCAAAAAAGCCGACTAATTCTCTCTTGTCTTGATAACTGGAGACTCTATGATTCAGTCTGTCCGCAGGAATAAACGCACCCAGATAACCATCATTAATATTGTGAACATTTTCATGATTAATTGTCTTTTCTTCTTCAGCGGGAGTTGATGCTTTGATGAAATTGAAGGGCGTGTCCGTATAATGAATTCCTTGCGTTCGCCTGTCATTTGCTGAAATTTTTCTTTCGAAAGCCGACGGCTTCATTACTATATTCAAGCTGAACGGCGATCTGCCAATGCGCTGAATGTCCTCGGCTTTTATTTCTTTTGGAATGCGAGGATACAGCAGTTTAATTTCATGAATAAGCGATTCCGGTTCTTCCGGTAAATTTCTGACAATATTATTTTTTTTCAATATAATTCCTATCTGCCTGCGCATGAACGCCAAAAAATCAACAATTCCTTGCGGATCCAAAAGAGCTTCCATTTCTTTTTGTTTTTCCTCTTCTTTTTGTTGTTCCTCACGTCTTTCCGTTTCCTCATTCATCTCTTCAGATTCCCAGTCTGATTCATCATCTTCAGCGAATATCTTTTCCAGCTCAGCGGCAAGTTCTTCCTCTTGTTTTTGCCTATATTCCGCGTATATTCGCGCGCGCGCTACCAATTCGGGCGGAAATTTTTTTACGCTTTTATCCCAGATTTCCTCGACTTTTTCTTTTATCGCCGGATCATTCGGATCGAATTTTTCCGCCGCGCGAAAAAACTCTGCCGCGAATTGAACTTTTTTCCGCAGATTATTCAAAATTTCTCGGCGGCGTTCCGGCCAGATCGATTCCGGCTTCGGTTTCTGCGTCATTGTTTCTTTGACCATAAATTTTCAGCAATCAGTTTTTTATTTATTCAATCTTTTTACAAAGAATCTTTAATTTTTATTTTTCAAATATCGCGCGGCCAGAACCGTCGCGATCGGCACCGCCAGAATCAAGCCAATGCTTCCGGCCAGAGTTCTCACAATTTCCGTTGCGATCATTTCATTGTTGACTATTTGTCCGAACGAACTGTTTTCATTGGTGGTGAAAAGCAATAACAAGGGCAAAGAAGCCCCGGCATACGCGAGAAACAAAGTGTTGGTCATTGAACTGATGTGGTCAACCCCGACGTTCAATCCTTTTTTATATAATTCATAAGTTGTCAATTTATCATTTGCACTTCGCAATTCCTCGACTGTTGATATTTGAGAAATAACAACATCATCCAATACGCCCAATGTTCCGAGAATTATTCCGGCGAGCAAAAGTCCTTGGAAATTTATGGAAAAATCTATTTGTCCCATCAAAAACAAAACTTCCTCCGAAGCGGTTCCGCTTAATTTTGTTAAAAAAGAAAAAATAATTGAAATAATGCTCGTAATAAACAAACTCAGAACAATGCTGAACATGGCGACATGGGATTTTTTCGTCCAGCCCCAAGTCAAATATATTATTGAAGCCAATATAATTGTTGAGCCGACAATGCTGACCAAAAGAGGGCTGTATCCTTTTAAAATAAAAGGAATAATTCCCAGCATAATGATCAGAAAAGTAATAATCAGACTTAAAATGGATTTAATGCCTTTTCCTCGTCCCACCCAAGCGGTCAAAAGAGCAAACAGCGCGGCCAGAAAATAAATATATCCGGTTCTGACATAATCTATAATATAAAAAGCCATTTCGCCGTCAGGCAGACTGGAAGCTGAGACAATGACTTTGTCTCCTTTTTTGACTGAAGTTTTTTGAAAAACATCAATGTCGCCGATGCCGTAATAAATCACTTCTTTGTCTTTCCACTCGCCTTTTGTTCCGCGCAATTTAACATTCTGCTGAATTTCGGTCGAGCCGTCTTCCCTTTCAATGGTTTTTTCTTCCAAAATTTGAACGGCCTTTGCTTCAAACACTTGCTCGTCGGCAATCGGCTGATCGCTGGATTCCGCCGGTTCCTGAGCAAAGAGCAAGACCGGGAAAAAAATCATCAGCAGTGAAATTGTTATTATCAGCTTTTTCATAATTTCCATTATACACATCCAGCATAGCAAAAATCGCCCGCGAGTGGCAACCCCGTTAAGCACTTTATAATATTGACGAAAAGCTATTTTTGCGTTAGTATACAACTAGGTTTTATTTATTATTGCGGAATAAATCATGCGATTTATTTTAAATTGTTCGGCGATCGTCCTCCTTCGCTGAAGCAGCGGAGGATAAATCTAAATTCTTTTATAAAATTTAAATTGTTCGGGGATCGTCCTCCTTCGCTGAAGCTACGGAGGATAAATCTAATGGTAGGACTCCAGGTTTTGGTCCTGGCTATCTAGGTTCGCCCCGTCGCCGGACGGGGTGACACCTTGAACAATTGATACTTTATTCGGGGATCGTCTAATGGTAGGACTCCAGGTTTTGGTCCTGGCTATCTAGGTTCGAATCCTGGTCCCCGAGCCATGAACTACTCGCTTTTTTAGGCGGGAGTTTTTGTTTTACCGAAGTATGCGAGAGTTCGTGGCAGGCTCTTCAATTCACTATTTTTGATTATATATATATTGGTTCGAATCCTTCTTTGGTTGTTTAATCGCCCATATATAGTATAATAAATTTTAGATTTAACATTTATGACAGATTATACAATCATTTCAAAATTTAGAAATAAAGAAAATTGTGATCTACTTGCTAAAAAATTAGAAGAGAAAGGCAAGAGTTGTTACAATTTTTGTAATAAGCCCGCTGATCCCAATAATCCCGAAGCTCATCCGGAAGAACAAATGAGGGTATTCGAGGAAACAAAAGATTTTTTTAATAATGAATATTTTAAAAAAGTTTTCAAGGAAGATCTAGCCGGATTAAAGAATGCTAATACGGTAATCATGCTATTGCCGGCAGGAAATTCAGTTCACATAGAAGCTGGCATTGCATACGGTCTAGGAAAGAAACTTGTGTTAATAGGAGAGCCGGAAAAGCCTGATAGTCTTTATTTAATATTTCATAAAAGATACAAAGATATTGATGAATTTTTAAAAACTATCTAATTCAGTTCTAACATTGTCCGCGCCCCCGAGCCATGAATAATTTTCAATTATTATATCATAGAAACGGGGATGAGAAGTTTATTCCGAGGATGATGTGATAGAAATAACGATTCCCGAGACAACGAAAAAAACTCAGCTTTGTGAGTTTTTTTTGAGTTACTGTACTAGAATAAAAAGGGAACCCCGATCAGATAGGCTATTCCATATATAATGGAAAAATAAACAAAACACTCTTTAAACCTGCTAAAAAATATTCCCAAGAATTCTTATTTGGACTTATATGCTGTTTGATAAGTATCTAACAACTTACGCTGTTCCTTAATTGCCCCCTCCGCCGCTTTTTGAACAATTCTCTTTTGCTCTCGAGAAGACAATCCAAAAAATGTTACCTCTTTTGAAGTACCAATTCCGAAAAATTTTTTCATTATACTTTTCATAAAGAAATTATACAACATTTCTCAATACCTTGTCTAATGACATAATATCATACTTATTTTTTATGAAAATGTCAACCTTGTCAATATTTATCTTAAAAGTCTTCGCGGTATTATCAATATTTTTTTCAACAAAATATAATAAAACATTATCCTTAAAATATTCTTTTATTTTGTTCGTTGTTTCAATGGAATTAAAATATTTTTCTATAAAGGCTTCTTTAGGAACCCTTCGACCTTCTATTTTTTCTCTTTTCTTTGTAAAATCCCAAGCAATTACTGGATTTTGATAAATAAAGAAAATACCAACCATCCGCCGCCTACGTAAGGTTCTTTTAATATTGCTTACCTGCTTATCATAATTACAAAAAGTACTATCCATAATACAATTATACTTTTTTTGTAGAACAAAATCGTACAACTTCTCTACTCCAAGATTACAAGCTGATTGTACCAAATCTGAATTTTTTCCATCATATGACGGGAGGGCATATCTTATTTCATCTGCATCAATACGAACAAATGGTTTTCCCAGCAGCGATATAAGAGTCTTGGCGAATTCTGTTTTTCCAGCGCCCGGTGCTCCTGCCATGAAAAATGTAATTGGGTTGGTCACTGGTTCGACATTAGATTTTTTTATATAATCTTCAACTATCTTTTTTTTATTTGTTTTAAGAAACTCCAATGCCCCTAATTGTATTTCTTTATCCTTTAACATACCCTGATATTATACATGGATTATACTTAAATTTTCAACACCAGCCTCAGCGGCAAGTCCTAAAAAACTCACTTCAGTGTGCTTTTTGTGTTACAACTTGAAATTTAATTTTAATTGTGATAAGTTATCACTTAATGAAAATTCAAAGAGGAGGCAAGCTCATGGGAAACGGACAACAGCCGAATCATTTGAAAATGCTCTTTAACAAAAAACTGGAAGTGCTAATCAGCCTTATACTTTCCACGGCGACAGATTGTTTGCATCCGGAGGAAGTCAAACAACTTAAAAAATTACAAAGTATTGCCAATCGTGGAGAAAAAACTTGGAAAAGATTGCCGCTGAATACTGCTTATGATGCTTTGTTTTTTATTTTGTACGGATTTCGACCGACGGATTCAGCCGAGGATTTAAAAACTCTTGTAATTGCCAGGGCGAAAATCATTGTTGATTTGATAGCGGGACAAGACAAATGGAATTTCGCGGATTTATTTAAAATCTGGGAAAAAACCACCTTAATCGGTAATACCGTTTCCAATCCGGTCATTGGCGCGCGGTTGGTGACATTGCACAGCTGGCAAAGATTCTATTCGAGAAATCCGACAAACACAATTATTAGCGAGATATTGAAAAAAAATTTCACCGACGCTTTCGAGCTGGCAGTCCCGGAAAAATTAAGCGGAAAGGCGCTGGTTGACCGATTGATCCAAAATAAATTCGAACCGGTATTATACCTCAGGTGCGCAAAACGAAATTTACGATTTGTCGTGCATGATTATGAAGAATCAAACGGCAACAAAGGCGCGATACTAACAGTTGAAGTTCCTCTGATTTCCAGACATCATCGCGAGCGATGGTAAAAACAGACCGCAGGCAAAATTGCCGGCGGTCATTTTTTTTATTTTTAACAATTCGCGAGAAAATAAATCGGATTATTTTTTTCCTTTGCCCGATGTTCTCGCGGCGGCAAAACGGGAAGTCTCCGAACCGCTTACTTTGGAAGAAGAACCGCGCGGACGCAATTTGTCTTGTTTTCTCTGCAAATATTTTTGCATCGGTGTTTTGTATTTCATATGGCAATGTCATTATATCATTTTTTTCATTTAAAAATAAAATAATCGCGCAAATCTTTTTCATGTCTCTCAAAATATGCTATGATGAATTTGCAAATAAAAATAAAATATGGATTCAGAAAAAAAAGCTTATGTTGTCGCGGTTGACATGGGATACGGGCATCAGCGAGCCGCCTATCCCCTGCGAAAGCTGGCGGTAAATAATAAAATCATAAATACCAATTCTTATCGCGGCATTCCCAAGTCCGACAAAAAAATTTGGCAAACAAGCCGGGAATCTTATGAATTCATTTCCCGATTCAAAAAAGTTCCGATTCTGGGAGAAGCCGCTTTTGACATTTTTAATCTGCTGCAAAGCATTCCGGATTTTTATCCCAAAGAAAATCATTCCGCGCCGACGCTCCAGCTGAAATACATTTATCATCAAATAAAAAGCAAAAAATGGGGAAAACATTTAATTGAAGAGCTGAGCAAACGGCCGCGTCCGCTCATTACCACCTTTTTCATTCCCGCGCTAATGGCCGATTATTACAATTATCCCGGAGAAATTTATTGTCTGGCGACTGACACGGACATCAGCCGGGCGTGGGTGCCGATGAATCCCAGGAAAAGCAAAATCAAATATTTCTCGCCGAGCTATCGCGTGGCGCAACGATTGAAATTGTACGGAGTGGATGAAAAAAACATTTTTGTCACCGGATTTCCCCTGCCCGATGAAAATGTCGGAAAAAACGAAATCATTGTAAAACAAGATCTGGGAAAAAGGCTTTTCAATCTGGATCCGAAAAAAATTTACACAAGCAACTACAGAGAAACTATTTGCCAACATCTGGGAGCAAAAAATTTTCCAAAGAAAAAATGCCATCCGCTAACGCTGATGTTCGCGGTCGGCGGAGCGGGCGCGCAAAGAGAATTGGGAATCAGAATTGTAAAAAGTTTGAGAAAAGAACTAAAAAACAACACTCTAAACATTATTCTGGTCGCCGGAATTCACAATGATGTCAGCCGATATTTTCGCAATGGCATCAACAAGCTCGGCCTGAGAAAAAATCTGGACAAAAACATTAAAATAATTTACAGCCAGAACAAGCATAATTATTTCAAGAAATTCAACCGCGCCCTGAGGCACACTGACATTCTCTGGACAAAACCGAGCGAACTCAGCTTTTACACCGCGCTCGGCCTGCCGATAATCATGTCCGAGCCGCTCGGATCGCAAGAAGTTTTCAATCAACACTGGCTAAGGACTCTCGGTTCGGGCATAAATCAGGAAAATCCCGATTATACCAATCAATGGCTCTTTGACTGGCTGGACAGCGGCTGGTTTGCCGAGGCGGCAATGGACGGATTTCTGAAAGCATCGACTCAAGGTCTGGAAAATATCGATAAAGTCATTCATCACAAACCGGAAAAAACGGTCAGCATTACAAAAGTATTGCCATATTAAAAAAGAGGCTGACGCCTCTTTTTTGAAATAATCGAATCGGAAATAAAAAGATCGGGTTTATTTTTTCACGCAAGCGGAAACAAACGCGTTGAACAGCGGATGGCCGGTGAACGGTCGGGATTTGAATTCCGGATGAAACTGCGTGGCAACGAAAAACGGATGACTCGGAATTTCAATAATCTCGGCCAGCAGTCCGTCCGGAGAATTTCCGGCGATCATCATTCCGTTTTTTTCTAATATTTCACGGTAATCATTGTTCAATTCATAGCGATGGCGGTGCCGCTCGGAAATATTTTCCATTCCGTAAGCGGAAAAAGATTTTGAACTTTTTTTCAGAACGCACGGATAATCGCCGAGCCGCATGGTCGCGCCGTAATTTTTCTGTTCTAGATTTTTTATTTGTTCCGGCATTACATGGATCACTTGATCTGACGCGTTCGGATCAATTTCCTGCGAAGTTGCGCCGGAAATTCCGCAAACATTGCGCGCGAATTCAATGAACGCGAGCTGCATGCCGTAGCACAATCCGAGAAAAGGAATATTATTTTCTCTCGCAAATTTAATGGCCATCATAATTCCTTCCGTTCCCCTCGCGCCAAATCCGCCGGGCACAACAATGCCGTCAACTTGCGGCAATTCATTTATTTTTTGCGGATCATTTTCATATTCTTCCGAATCAAGCCATAAAATTTTCGGAATTCTTCCATTCAACCACGAAGCGTGATTGATGGATTCAATCACTGAAATGTAAGTGTCTCGGCAGGATTTCAAATTAAAATATTTTCCCACAATTCCAATAGTCACTTCATCGGACAAATTTTTTATTTTTTCCGATAACGATTCCCATTCGCTCAAATCCGACTGCCGAGCTTCCAGATTCATCGCTTTGAGCAACACCTCGCCCAAATTTTCTTTTTCAAAATTAACGGGAATATCGTAAATCGAATTCACATCAGGCGCGGAAATAATTCTTTCTTTCGTCAGACTGCAAACCGTGCTGATTGTATTCTTGATAGCATCGCCGACCGGACTCTCTGCTCGGCACAAAATAAAATCAGGCGCTATTCCGGCTGAATTCAGAGTTCTGATCGCGTATTGCGTCGGCTTTGATTTTTGCTCGCCGAGAAGACGAGGCGTCGGCAGATAGCTGACCATGACAAAAGAAACATCTTCCGGATTTTTCGCTTTCATCATGCGCGCGGCTTCCAAAAACAATAATAATTGATATTCTCCGACAGTGCCGCCGAGCTCGACAATCGTCACTTCAGAGTCATTTTTTTCCTGGCATTGCATGATTCTCCGAATAATTTCATTGGGAATATCGGGAACAACTTCCACATCTTCGCCATTATATTCCAGATTTCGTTCTCGGCGAATGACTTCCTGATATACTTGGCCGGTGGTGATATAATTGTCGCGCGTGCAAATCTGATCGGTGAATCTTTCATAATTTCCCAGATCTTGATCAGCTTCCACTCCGTCCATTCCGACAAAAACTTCGCCGTGCTCAGCCGGACGAATGGTTCCCGCGTCAATATTCACATACATGTCGCACTTGATATTGGCAATGCGAAAACCTTTTGATTTTAAAATACTTCCCAGCGAAGCGGCGGCCACGCCTTTTCCCACAGAGGACATTACTCCGCCAACAACAAAAATAATTTTTTTCATAATTCAAACAACTGAAATTTTATTTTTTACGAAACGATTTTCGCGGAAATGCGCAGTTCGCTTTTCAAACCCGGCGCAACATCAATGCCGATTTTGTATTCAGCGGCTTTTTTTATCGGCTGTTCCAATTTTATTTGTTTCACTTTCAAATCAATTCCCTGTTCTTCCAAGGATTTTATTATTTTTTCGCGAGTGACGCCGGCAAAAAAAGTTCCTTTTTCATCGGCTTTTTCCGAAAAACTTATGACAGTTGATCTCAGACGAGAGGCCAATTCTTCCGGATTCACCGATTTTTTAATTTTCTTTTTTTCAACAGCCTTTTCAGTTGCTCGCACTTTTGTTATTTCTCTTTCTGTGGCAAGGTTTGCCAATCTGCTCGGCAGTAAATAATTTCTCGCGTAACCGACGGCAACTTCTTTCACCTCGCCTTTTTTCCCCAACAAATTAATGTTTTTCAATAAGATCACTTTCATAAAATTTTACAATTATCCTCCTCATTAATTATTTCTTTAGCAATTCCAGCGCTTTGTCCAATTGAGGATCTTTCTTGTTTTCATAATCTTCCTTTGTCAGATCCACTTCAATGTCAGGCGCGATTCCTTCTTCATTGATGCTCCGGCCGTTCGGAGTCAGCCATTTCGCGATCGTGATTTTCAGAGCAGATCCGTCAGGCAATTTTTTCAACGCTTGAACAGAACCTTTGCCAAAACTTTTCTTTCCCACAATATCCGCGATTTTGTAATCCTGAAACGCGCCGGCGACAATTTCCGAAGCGGATGCGCTGCCTTCATTGATCAGCACAACCGTTTTTATTCCTTTGAGCGGACTATTATTTTCCGCGTTGTATTTTATTTCATTTCCATCACCCATTTTTTCAATCAAAAGCAAATCATCCTGAATCCAAGCTGAGGAAATATTGAGTGCTGTATCCAGAAACCCGCCGGGATTGTTGCGCAAATCCAGAATAATTCCCTGAACATTTTTTGATTTTGCTTCTCTGACAAATTGAGAAAACAAATCATCAGTATCGCCGTTGAAACCGCTCATTTCAACATAAGCGATATTATTTTCCAAAAATTTCCACTTTACGCTTTTCATTTTGATTGTATCTCGCAGAATCTTCACATCGCGCGCTTCTTCTTCTCCGCTCACAATCAACAATGTCACTTCAGTTCCTTTCGAACCGCGAATCAGATGAACCACTTTGTCGAGCGGCTCGCCCACAACTTCCTTGCCGTCAACCGCCAATATTTTATCGCCGGACTTGAGTCCCGCTCGGCTGGCCGGCGTATCAGGCAGCGGCGCTATCACGGTAGCGATGCCGTCCTTGAGTCCGAGTTGCGCTCCGATGCCTTCAAATTCTCCGGAAATTTGCAACTCAAATTCTTCATTTGTTTTCGGATCAAAGAAAACGGTGTAAGGATCATCAAGACCGGCGACCAATCCTTCGAGCGCGCTGTAAAATATTTTTTGTTCATCAATCTTTTCCTTGTCAACAAAATCACTGTTTATCAGAGTCCAAACTTGTTCCACCAAACTATTTTGAAAAACTTTCGGCAGTTCCGTTTCCTTGTATATGTCAGGATTCAATTTTAAATTTATTTTTCCGCTGGTTATTTTTCCGATAACAAATCCGCCGACCGAAGAAATTATTATTAAGACAATTATTCCGATAATCGCCAATCCGAATCGTAAATTTTTCTTTTTTGCGCTGGCTTGCATAGTTATTGAAACATTGGAAAATTCCGCAAATGTTTTTTTCCGCATAAAGATACGGCAATAAAATATTTATCGAAATTTTCAAACTATTTATTTTATTATTCCACTCGTTTGATATCAGCGCCGACATTTCCCAGCCGTTCTTCAATCTTTTCATAACCGCGGTCGATCTGATAAATATTATCAATTTCAGTTGTGCATTCCGCGACCAATCCGGCCAGAACCAAGGAAAAACCGGCGCGCAGATCCGGACTTTCCAGCCGGCGGCCGTACAATGGAGTCGGTCCGTTCACAATCACGCGATGAGGATCGCACATAATTATTTTCGCGCCCATCTGATTCAACTTGTCAGTATAAAACAATCGGCCTTCAAAAATCGTTTCATGAACCAAGCTGACGCCCTTTGCCTGAGTCAGCAATACGGTGAACGGCTGTTGCAAATCAGTAATAAATCCGGGATATTCATGCGTGACAATATCCACGGCTCTGATATTTTTTGACGCAGTGACTTCAATCCAATCTTTGCCGACTTTGTAATCAACTCCCATTTTGTCAAACATGGAAAACAAAGATTCCAAATGATCCGGACGGCAATTCACGACGCGCAGAGGATTGCCGACCAGCGCTCCCAAAATGGCAAAACTGCCGGCCTCAACTCGATCGGGAATTATTTCAACTTCTCCGGCGTTCAATTTTTTCACGCCCTCAATAATGATAGTGGAAGTGCCGGCGCCGGAAATTTTCGCGCCGCAAGCATTCAAATATTCAGCCAGCGCCGGAATTTCAGGCTCGGCCGCGGAATTTTTCAACACGGTTTTTCCCTCCGCCAGAGCAGCGGTCATCATCATCACTTCAGTGGCGGTGACGGAAATTTTGGGAAAGAAAAAATTCATTCCTTTTAATTTCACTGCTTTGAAATGATAGCTGTCGTTTTCCTCAGTTATTTTCGCTCCGAATTTTGCAAATCCATCGATAAACAAATCTATCGGACGCTGTCCGATGGCGCAACCGCCCGGATGCGGCAATTTGACTTCGCCTTTTCGGAGGAGAATCGGACCGATGAGCAGAATGGCGGCTCGAATTTTTTTCACCAATCCGGGATCAAGCTCGGTTGAAGTTATTTCCGCTGTTTGCATTTTTACGGTTGTTCCTTGCCGCCGGATCTTGCTGCCCACGGATTGGCACAATTCAAGCAGCCGATCAACCTCTTCAATGTTCGGAACATTTTTCATTGTAATTTCCTTTTCCGACAAGAGCGAAGCGGCAATCACTTTCAACGCTTCATTTTTCGCGCCGTGCACGGAAATTTCTCCTTTTAATTTTTTCCCGCCGTTTATAATGAATTTTGACATAAATTTATCACAAAAAAGTAATATAAATTATACAATGCCAGTTTATCACAAATTTTTCCTAAAATAAAGAAGGGGCTTTCACCCCTTCT
>Ga0180007_10003689_pt1 | contig 16838 bp, 12 predicted proteins | sample MM_PC_MetaG_FD_121122 | JGI IMG/M metagenome (GOLD analysis project Ga0180007, IMG submission 121122) | Groundwater microbial communities from the Aspo Hard Rock Laboratory (HRL) deep subsurface site, Sweden - MM_PC_MetaG | ecosystem: Environmental > Aquatic > Deep subsurface > Groundwater... | reverse complement strand
TTCCAAGTTAGCTAGCGTAGTGGCTGAATTTCAGGCAAATTTTAACCACCCTGAAATCTTCAAAAACCCCGATGAATACTTAAGAAACTCACTATTCCTTGTTCCAACTTGTTAGGAATGCCCTTTCGCCAAAATTTGACTAAAACTAGCTTAAATAAAAAGCCGAGATCTTTTAGACCCCGACTTTATTAAAAGAGAGTTTATTCTTCAATAGCAAACATAACATCCCGTAAAAATGGAATAAAATGCGGATTTTGAATGAAAGAAGTGCCTTGTGGTTTACCACTCTTGTATATTTGCGCTGATCCAATTCCTTTGCGCTCCTTTTGCCAGCGTAGAATTTCCTGGACATCGAATAGGTATATAGTTCTATCAAGAGGTTTACCCCGTAGTCCAGGCTCGCCGTCAGCAATTGCCAGATCTTCTAAGGAGAATGGGATATGGTAGTAAACAACTTTACAAATATCAATCCCGCTCTCTTCTTCGTGGAGGGTGATGACACCACGTAATGTATTAGTTTGCGAACGCCACTGAACCTCTATGAAATGTTCACGAGGTAAATCGACAAATTCTGCTGGATGACTAACCAAGGAAAGAGAGTGTTCTGGCCAAAAATACTGAGCGAAATGATAGTTAGTCCTGACTATGGCTTCTAAATCAATATCGGTTGGCAGACATTGAAACTTTGGCACGAATAACCCTTGCGGTGTTTTGAAAATATACTCTTCCACAGATTCTCGTATCATCAGGTGGAATAGGTCCAGAAATTCACTTTCATCTGAACTAATACCAGTTGGCAGTGAAAATGTTTCTGGCCACATTGGCGCATGCTTATCACGGTAGATTGAAACGAGATACTTCTTGCCGTCCGCTGTAATAATTATTGGCGCAAGGCCACCGGCTGACCAGCGCCAGTGACCCCCGTGACTGTTACCAGCAAGCGCTTTTATACCTTCAAGGGTACAAGCGATATCCGGCTCATCAGGTATGTGCACGATCACCTTTTCTTTTAAAATAGTGACATTTCGGCCAGGAACCTTCGCGCAAATAATGGATTCTTTTTCACGAATTGCCTTGATGTCGGAGAGCGAAAACAACCTGGGATCCTTTAACTTTACTTGGAGTACGTTCTCAATGATGTCAACGACGCCATCAGTGTCGTGATAGCAAGAAATGTACCCGCCTCGTTTACCAACTAGTTTTTTCACCTCTTCCGAAGCATTTCCCGGACAGGCATTCTTTCCTGTGGTGTTGAGCATCGGTATATCGTTATCTGCATCGCCGATACTCAGCATTTGCTCTAGGGGAATACCTGTTTTTGCTGACAGAAATTCAACTCCTGCTTTTTTATTGATTCCCTTTGGCGAAATATCAACACCGGCTGAGGAAAAACTGATATTAAGGTCATTAAGGAACGATCGCAGCCCTTCATTGACAAGTTCATAAAGCTGTTTTGGCACCATTCTGTTAAAATCAGGATAAAGTGTTATCATAAATTCTTTCCCTCTATCTTGAGACGACCCAGTTTCGTTCAGAATCTGGTCAATAATAGGCTGAAGCATCTTCTTCAATCCGATCATTTTAAATGCGTCGGGATGAATTACAATCTTATTATCTAAGACATACAACAACCCGGCACCATTTTCACCAAAGGATGGCAATTCACTCAAGGCGCCAATATCCTGGAGCGTGCACTCAAGGTACTGAAAAGCCCTGCCAGTTCCACCGACAATTTTAGGCAATTTTCTTTTATCTGCCTGTAAACAATATTTCTGAATAAGACTGGCAGCCAGTGAATTGTGTAGCTTACCTTTATTTGGGACAAGGCATCCCTCTAAATCCGTTACAATTAATGCTGTATTGGGCATAATGCCTCCTTTTTACAATGAACTTTTTATGAATACATTAGCTTAGCAGTTTAGGATTTTTTTGTCAAGATTAGCCAGAATTTGACCCCGCACCATGACTCGTTGCACTTATCAGGTGCGGGGCGAGACGATGAATTTTACTAGTTTTTCTAAGATTTACATTTGTCACAATAACCTACAACCTGTCATATTTCTTGACAAAAATCGGGCTATAATATAAGATAAATTTACATTAAAACCTTCCCCAATCACTAATAGGGAAGGCGTTTTTATTATGGCTAATTATAAGCGTTATTATTTAGATAATTCGCCCTATTTTATTACTACGAATACTGTGGATAGAAGACCGATTTTTCATGATATCCATTTGGCAAATATTCTAATGGAGAACATTGATTATTATCGAGCAAAAATGAAATTTTTATTTATTGGTTATGTAATTATGCCCAATCATTTTCACGCTATTTTTATACCTCAAGCCTCCTATACAATTTCAGATATTATGAGGAATATAAAATATCATACGGCCAAGGATATTCATATCCACATCCAAGGTAGGTCGGGGCCAGGCCCCGACCTACGGTGGCTCGAATCTGGTCAGATTTGGCAGGCGCGCTTCTATGATGAGGTTATAGAAAACGATAAAGAATTAATTATTAAATTAGATTATATTCATTACAATCCAGTTAAGTCAGGACTGACTCAAGACGCAGTCGATTACAAATATTCGTCAGCCAGAAATTACTATTTAAACGACCACTCAATCATCAAAATCGATCACATTAACTAATTATTAACCATCAAACATATGTCAACCAGGGTTTATTCAGCGGCCATAGTAGGTCTGGACTCACAGGTCGTGGAAGTGGAAGCCGATATTTCCGGCGGCTTACGCAAAGTTTTTATTGTTGGCCTGCCTGATGAGGCAGTGACTGAAGCTAAAGAAAGAGTTAAGTCAGCTATTAAAAACAGCGGCGTGGAGTTTCCGCGCAGCGTCGTCACTGTTAATCTGGCGCCGGCTGATTTGAAAAAAGAAGGGCCAGCTTATGACTTACCAATTGCGTTGGCTGTTTTGCTGGCGAAGCACCGGATTAAGGAAGATAAAATAAAAAATGATCAGCTTTTTGTCGGTGAGTTAGCTTTGGATGGCCAGCTGAGACGCGTCAACGGCGTTTTGTCTATCGCGATGATGGCTAAAGAAAGAGGTTTTAAGAGTTTGTATTTGCCGTCAATGAATGCCGGAGAGGCGAGTTTGATAGACTGTATTGATATTTTCCCCGTTGATAATTTAAAGCAGCTCATAAAGCATCTAGCCGGCCGCTTTAAGATAAAACCTTATGAAAGGCGACCAGTTAATTTCTTTCAAAAAGATGATAGCTCATATGATATGGCTTATGTAAAAGGTCAGGAGCATGTCAAAAGAGCCTTGGAGATTGCCGCGGCTGGCGGTCATAATGTGGCAATGACCGGTCCGCCTGGCGCCGGTAAAACATTGTTAGCCAGAACGATGCCGACAATTCTGCCCGAGTTATCGCTTGAGGAATCATTGGATGTGACAAAGATTTATTCAGTGGTTGGCTTGTTGCCTTCGGATAAACCTTTGGTAAGCGCCAGGCCATTTCGCAGTCCTCATCACACCTCATCAGCCGTGGCTTTGGTCGGCGGCGGCTCGTGGCCAAAGCCTGGCGAGATTTCTTTAGCGCATCGCGGGGTTTTATTTCTTGATGAATTTCCTGAATTTCAAAGGAATGTACTGGAAAGTTTAAGACAGCCATTAGAAGACGGCTTGATTACTGTTTCGCGCGCCTCGGGGACGCTTCAATTTCCAGCCAAATTTATTTTAATAGCCGCTTCCAATCCTTGCCCGTGCGGTTATCTGACTGATCCGGTGAAAAATTGCACCTGCACACCGTCGCAAATTATTAGATATAAAAAAAGAATTTCCGGTCCATTGCTTGACAGGATTGATTTACATATTGAAGTGCCGCGCGTCAAATATGATAAGCTGGTTTCTGAAAAAGTAGCGGAGTCTTCGCTGGCGATTAGAAAAAGAGTTAATCAGGCGCGCCAGATTCAAAAGCAGCGCCTAGCTAAATATAACATTTTTACTAATGCAGAAATAAACATGGCGCTGATAAAAAAGTTTTGCCAAATTGATGAAGCCAGCTCTGTTTTGTTAAAGAACGCTGTTGACCAGTTGCATCTTTCTGCGCGTTCTTATCATCGCATCTTGAAGATAGCGCGCACCATCGCTGATTTAGCTGGCCAGGAAAAAATTGATTCTTCTTATATCGCTGAAGCTTTACAATATCGTTCTAAATTAGGTGATAATTAACCCCACACCAATTTTACTTATAAGTCATGTGCGATGTACTTCCGCCTAAGAGGCGGACGTCCTATTCGGACGCCGTACATCACCTGTTTTCTTAGGAGGGATAAAATTGGTGGGGGGTTGATTTTTTGCTGAAAATGTGCTAGAATAAAAATAGAAAGTAATATTTTTTATTTACGCTCATGCCAAATATAAAAGAAACAGAGCACATTTTAACTTTTGAGCAAAGAGAAAAATTAAGAAGGATGAATTGGTCGGTGGTGGTCAGGTATATTATGGTTGTAGTTATTGCCGCGATCACTATGCTGGGTTACCAGGTAGGGTTTGATTATCATATCCCGGGTATTTTGATAGCTGTGACTATTGCCTTTATTTTTAATCTTGTTTCTAGCTTTTTATATACAAACTTCAATTATCCCCGCTGGTGGCCTTACGCTGGGATATTTTTGGACATGATCATTATTACTTTTATTGTTCATTTTACGGGCGGAGTAGAAAGCGTATTTCTAATATTATATTTGTTACAGATAGTCGGCACCAACGTTCACTTCAGCCGTTTAGCTGGGCCACTGAATTTAATTTTCGGAGCAACTCTTTTTATTGCCATGATAGCACTTGAGCAGAAAGGTATATTACCGCATTACTCTTCAAACATTGTACCCTACGGGCTTTATCAGAATTTAAAATTTATCTTTTTGGCTTCTTTAACCCTTGTTGTTTTTATGGGTATTAGCGCCTACCGCAGTGGTTACGTAGTTCATAGCCTGCAAACAGTAGAGGAAAAGTTTTTCAAGTTAAATGAGGAATTAATCAGGACAAACAAGGCTATGTCAGAAAATAACAGAAGATTGAGAGAATTGGATCAAATGAAAACAGAATTTATTTCTGTGGCTTCCCATCAAATGCGCACGCCTCTCTCGGCAATCAAGTGGATTATAAAAATGATAATGGATGGTGATTTGGGCCCATTAAGCCAAGAGCAAAAAGATTTACTGGCGAAAGGCTATCAAAGTAACGAAAGAATGATTGCACTGATAAATGATTTGCTGAATGTTTCACGTATAGAAGAGGGCCGTTTTCAATATCGAATGATGAGAATGTCAATAGAAGATGTGATTGATAAAGTATTGGAAGAAATGAGATCAGATATTAGATCGAAGCATATAAAATTGAGATACGGTCGACCATCAACGCCACTGTCCAAAGTCAGTATCGACCCCCAAAAAATTCATTTGGTATTGCAGAATCTTATTGATAATTCTCTAAAATACACCCCGTCTGGCGGCCGAGTTGAAATTGGCCTTAATCAGAAAAATGACGAATTGATTTTTAGTATTAAGGATAATGGAGTGGGCATCCCTTCATCACAGAGAGATAAAATATTCAGTAAATTTTTCCGTGCTGATAATGTTGTGAGGATGCAAACAGAAGGGTCTGGTTTGGGACTTTTTATTGTAAAAAATATAATTGAAGCACATCAAGGCAGAGTATGGTTTGAAAGCAAGGAAGGACTTGGTTGCACATTTTGTTTTTCACTGCCATTCGAAAAACATTTAGCTAAAGTACCGACAGTACAAAAATTTGAGCAATTTATCCAAAAGATATAAATATGCATTTTCCCATCACACCACTTATAGATTTTCTTAACAGCGTTATCTGCTTTTTTTGTGCATTCAAGCTCTATCGCTCGTATCAACACGAGGGAAAGGAAAAAGTAATTAAATATTTTTACAAAGCATACAAAGCCATGGTTGTTGCTTATCTTTTCTTCTCTATGCCGCGTTTAATTATTCCGCATGATTCCTTTATTTTAGGTACAGGATTTATTATGGCTCACGTCTTTCTGTTTTTAGCAGCGGCATATTTCCTGATGATTACAGTATATATTCTTAGACCGAACTGGCATCGTATTTTCTTCTGGATTTTTTTAGTTTTAGCACTAGGTGCGATTATTCTTAGTGTGATAAATTTAAATTACCCTGTCTATGATACTTCCACAGGTATTACAAACTGGAATATAGATCATTTGGTAGGATTAGTTATCACCATTCTCTTCGCCTTGGTTTTGGTGCCCTGTGCTGTTTTCTACTACTACCAGGGCTTGAAAAGCCATGATGATACAGTAAAAGTACGCTCTTTACTAATTGCCACTGGCTTAATATTATTAATGGTGTCGGCTTATACCTATTATTCTGCCGATACTCAAGTCAAAGCTCTTGTTTCTGATTTGTTTTCTTTTACCGCACTTCTCACCATATTTTTTGGTGTTTATTATAAAAGAAATACTAATCTAAAAAATTTAATTCAAAAAATATGAATGACACTAAAAAAACTAAAGTACTTATTATTGAAGACGAGGAAATCTTGCTAGATGTGTTATCAAAAAAGCTGGAAAAGGAAAATTTTGAGGTTATCAAGTCCACTGACGGCGAGAATGGACTGCAAAAAGCTATTGACTCGAAGCCTGACATAATCCTGCTGGACATAGTGCTTCCCAAACTGGATGGTTATGAAGTTTTAGCTCGTTTAAAGGAGAAATATGGCGAGACGATACCTCCGGTGATTATTATTTCTAATTCAGGACAACCCGTGGAATTAGAAAAAGCCATCAGTTTAGGCGCTAAAGATTATATTGTGAAGGTACAATTTACGCCGGAAGAAGTTATCGAAAAAATGAAAAGATTATTAAGTCCTACAGAGAAACCAGCAGGAAAAATAAGCAAACAGCCTTCAGTAACAGCCGGAAAAGGCGATGGCACTAGAGTATTAGTCGTAGAAGACGATCAATTTCTCAGAGATCTCTTGGATAGCAAATTAAAACGCGAGGGGTTTGAAGTAATTTTGGCTATTGACGGGGTTGAAGGTCTGGATAAAATTAGCAGTGATAAACCAGACATTATTTTATTGGACATCATCTTGCCAGGGGTCAGTGGTTTTGACATTCTAAAAAAAGTAAGACAGGAGATGGTGATGGAGATTGCCACCACGCCGATTATATTGCTTTCAAATTTAGGACAAGAATCTGATATAGAGAAAGGCAGGGCATTAGGCGCTGATGATTATTTGATAAAATCAAATTTTACCATCGATGAAATAATCATGAAAATCAAAAAACTGTTGGAAACTCGGCAAAAGAAAATTTAATCTAGTAATTTAAAATTAAAAATCAGGGCCTGATACCCCTGATTTTTGTTTGACCCCACACCTATTCTTAAACAGAATCTCTAAAAAAGTTCTGACCTTTATCACGCGTTGTAAACTGAAAACAACAGGTGTCACTAAAGTATAGGTGTGGGGTTATAGATAACTCAATGGATTTACCTTTTTACCGTTGATAAAAACCTCAAAATGTAAATGTGAGCCGGTACACCAGCCAGTGCAACCAATCATGCCAATAGTTTGGCCCTTTTTCACGGAGTCGCCAGCCCGGACAAAAATTTTGGAGAGGTGAGCATAAAGAGTCTTTTTTCCGCCGCCATGGTCAATTGTAACTTGATTGCCATATCCACGACCGCTCTGGCCAGCGACGGCTACACGGCCAGTGTCTGCAGCATAAACTGGTGAGGAATAATTGCCATCAATATCAATACCAGCGTGTCCCCAGCGAAAATACTGATTGATTTTTCTAGAAGTAGTCGGCCAGAGAAGCCTAGAACCTTCAGGTACCCTGGCTGGCGGCGGGATGTTAAAGAGTGCATATCCAGTTTGTTGTTTTGGCCGTGCCGGAACAACTGGTTCAGGTATTTCACCACCTGGGATAATTAATATATCATCAATATTTATAGCGTCAGCATCAGCCAGTTTGTTATAATCCAAAACAGTATCACCGTCGACGCTGTATTTTTGGGCAATTTTTTCCAACGTATCTCCTTTTTTAACTTTGTGTGAAACACCAGAAGAGGGTAATATAGTAATTCTATCGCCCGGCTTGATAAAATCACGCGGCCCTAATTTATTTTCCCATAATACTGTATCAGTTGAGATATTAAATTTTTCGGCAATAGCGCTAATAGTATCGCCAGACTCGACAGTATAATATTCCACCTTGTCCCGTGGCGAGCCTTTTGTGGTCATGGCGATACTTGGCTTGATTAATGCGCCACCGCTTTCCTGGGTAATCGCCATTTCGCCTTCTTCTTCAATTATATTATCGGATACTTGAGTACTGGAAATAGCACCCATTTTATCTGAATAAGTAGTTTCTTTCACCTGTTTTGTACTCGCTTTTTCTATTATTTCACTATGCTGATCGCTTTGAACAAGAGATGCCAGAAGACTGTTTCTGCCGAATTCTTCGGCGCGAATTTCTTTTGCACTAAAACTATTGGTGGTCACCAGGACGGCGATGACGATTATCAAAATGTGCATAACGGCGCGCGTAGAAAACAGATAGAAAAATTTATTTTTAGCGGGAGAAAAAAAATTTTTTAGCCAGATTTTTAAAGAACGATATAATTTATATAATTGAACAAGGAGGTGTTTGAAGATAAACGAACCAATGTAGCTAAAAGGTATGATTACGAGAATCAGTAATATATAATACAAACCCTTGGCTATTAGAAGCAAGAATTTAGTAAAACAGACAAGAATTTGAATTAAAAATTTTTTTAACTGGTAATTGATAAGGATTCTCTTTATTATTGGTCTGCTGACTAATATAAATTATTTTTGAATTAGCCAAAAACCTATTTTAATAATCAGTAGATAAGATAACACGGCCCTTTTACGCTGTCAATTAAATTATCCCCAATAATTCAGTCTTCTTTGCTAACTTTAGTCGATTATTTAAAACCCGACTGAAATTTTTTGTTTAAAGTCAGCGAAATTTAAACATTTTAAATTTGTAAAAGATCAAAAAAAATGGTAAAATAAGCATAATCTCAGCCTCCTCAGCCTTATAGCCATAGAGCCATAAAGCTTATAACGGCGAAACCGTGAGGCTGAAAAGCTAAAAAATAATTATGGAAAAATATAACCACGAAAAAATTGAAAAAAAATGGCAAGCGTTTTGGGATAAGGAGAGAATTTGGGAGGCCAAAGAAACTAAGCCCCCCAAGTTTTATATTTTGGATATGTTTCCCTATCCTTCAGCCGAAGGTCTGCATGTTGGTCACCCAGAAGGTTATACGGCCTCTGATATTGTGGCGCGCTGTTTACGCATGAAAGGTTTTAATGTTTTGCACCCGATGGGCTGGGATGCATTTGGTTTGCCAGCGGAAAATTATGCCATTAAAACAGGTGTGCATCCCAAAATCTCCACGGAAAAAAATATTAAAAACTTTAAACGTCAAATCAAGGCTTTGGGCTTCTCTTATGACTGGTCGCGCGAAATAAACACCACTAATCCTGACTATTACAAATGGACGCAATGGATTTTTTTGCAGATGTTTAAAAAAGGCTTGGCTTACGAAGCGACTGTCCCGATTAACTGGTGTCCATCCTGCAAGACTGGCTTGGCGAATGAAGAAGTGGTGGGAGGCGCTTGCGAGAGATGTAATGCAGTAGTGACCAAGAAAAATATCCGGCAATGGCTTTTGAAAATTACTAAATACGCTGAACGTTTACTTAAAGGTTTAGACAGTCTAGATTGGCCAGAGCCTATCAAGTTGCTGCAGAGAAATTGGATTGGACGGTCTGAAGGGGCAAGCGTTAAGTTTTCCATCGCCAAATCCAGTGATTATATAGAAGTTTTTACCACCCGACCGGATACCTTGTTTGGCGCGACCTATATGGTTTTAGCGCCCGAGCATTCATTGGTTGATAAGATAACGACGAAAGAGCAAAAGCCAGCCATAGAAAAATACAGGAAAGAAGCAGCGCGCAAATCAGACCTGGAGCGCACGGAATTAGCCAAAGAAAAAACTGGTATTTTTACCGGCGCCTACGCTGTTAATCCAGTAAATAACAAAAAAATTCCCATTTGGGTAGCTGATTATGTCTTGATTTCCTATGGCACGGGCGCGATTATGGCCGTGCCTGGCCATGATGAGCGTGATTATGAGTTTGCGAAGAAATATAAGTTGCTAATTATAGAGGTTATAAAACCACCGCACACCATGCCTAAAACGTATCCGCCAGTGGCTAGTGCTGCAGCCTGGGGCATGAAAGATGCTGATCTTGAAAGCAAATGCTGGACTGGTGATGGCACCATGATTAATTCAGGCAATTATAATGGCATGGATTCAGTGGAGTTTAAGAAAAAAATTGTTGAGTGGTTGAGTTCAAAAACAGTTCAGGCAAATAATACTTGCCTGGTTGTTCACGGTGTCAGTGGGCACAAACGAGAAAATTGGTTTCCGTGGTTGAAAGATGAATTGGCTAGGGTCGGCTGGGAGACAGTGGTTCCGACTATGCCGGGCGCCGGCCACCCAACTTTAGACTCATGGAATGATTACCTAGGTCAGTACGACCAAAAAATTAATGAAAACTCGGTACTGGTTGGACACAGTCTCGGGTGCGCATCGATTTTATACCACCTTCAAGAATTAGGAAAAAAAGTAGATACGGTAATTTTAGTTGCACCGACAAATCCATTACAGAAGTGGTCGAAATTAAAAGATGAGTATCCGGATATCGATTGGGATGCGACTAAAAACATGAATAACGCCCAAAACTTTAATTGGAAAAAAATACGTACACTAGCTAAACATTTTATTATTTTGTACTCGGATGATGATCCCTACATTCCGGCGGAGAGCATGGCATATTATAAAAAAAACCTACCAGAAGCTGAGATCCATCTTATTCCTGGTAAATCTCATTTCAGTGAATCCCATGGAGGTATAAAATCATTACCGGAAATATTATCTTTTTTTCCAAAAAGATTGTCAGTTTCAGCCAGAGCAAAAGCCGCAGTTAATTACAAACTCCGCGACTGGGTTTTTTCCCGACAGCGCTACTGGGGCGAGCCGATTCCCGTGGTGCATTGCGAAAAGTGTAATGTCATCCCAGTACCAGAAAAAGATTTACCAGTGAAACTACCAGAGGTTAAAAATTACAAACCCACGGGCACCGGCGAGTCGCCCTTGGCTCATATTGAAGAATGGGTTAAGGTGAAATGCCCGCAATGCGGCGGTCCAGCCAAGCGTGAAACCAATACTATGCCCCAATGGGCTGGCTCGTGCTGGTATTATTTAAGATATTTGGATCCAAAAAATAAAAAAGAGTTAGTGGGGAAAGAAAAAGATAAGTATTGGATGGCCAGTAAAGGCGTTGATTTGTATGTCGGTGGCGCGGAGCATGCGGTTCTCCATTTACTTTACGCCAGATTTTGGCATATGTTTTTGTATGATATAGGCGTCGTGTCAACGCCAGAACCATTCCATAAACTAAAAAATCAAGGCATAATTTTAGGCGAAGATAATCAGAAAATGTCCAAGTCCAGAGGTAATGTGATTAATCCCGATGATGTTGTTAAAGAATTTGGCGCAGACAGCATGCGCTTGTATGAAATGTTCATGGGTCCATTTGAAGCGGTAAAACCGTGGTCAACGCAGGGGATTCGCGGGGTTTATCGATTTTTAAATAAAGTCTGGGCTATGCAGGAAAAGCTTCAAGAAGTAGCTGTATTTGATGAATTAAAGCGACTGCAACATAAGCTGATTAAAAAAGTGACGGAAGATATAGAAACGTTTAATTTTAATACTGCAGTTAGCTCATTGATGGAAGCTGTTAATACTATGGCAGCCAACTCTTTTGTGCCAAAAGAACTTTTTGAAACTTTTTTAATACTTCTCTCGCCTTTTGCCCCTCATTTTGCTGAAGAATTATGGGAGAAGCTTGGCCATAAAAAAAGTATTGTCCTGGAAAAATGGCCAGCTTATGATGCAAAAATGATTAAAGAAGCACAGGTTGAGTTAGTTGTCCAAGTGAATGGTAAACTCCGTGACAGGATTAAAGTAAGCACTGACATTTCCAAACAGGAAGCGCAGGATAAAGCTTTAGCTTCAGCCAAAGTTAAGAAATATGTCCACGGTGAACCAAAGAAGGTTGTTTTTGTAAAGAATAGGCTGATTAACTTTGTGGTTTAATAATGTACCTCAACCACGAATCTATCTTCACTAATCTACACGAATCTCCTATTATCCGTGCACGTCACCCGTTGCTTATTACTCGTCGTATCCGATGATTTTCGACACGCGACATGCGATAAGCGACGTGCCAAAAGATTAGTGGTGGTTTAACAGTGAAGCTTATGGTTCCCAAAACAGAATTAAGATATGATTATGAATATGCCAAGAGGGTTTATCAGGGCAATAAAGATTTTGAAGATGTTTGGCAGAACATTATTAATCAGGGAGGCGCCTTTGAAGAACTTTATGAAAAGCTCATTAATCGTATTTTGAAAATTATTCCTCAATATACAGGCTTTTGCTGGGAGGAATACGCAGACAGGTTTATACCAATTTATTTTGCTGACAGCTTTCCCTCTTTGCCCCATCCTCTGACTTTGTCAATTAATGAAAATCCAGGCATAATGTTAGTAGATTTGATTCATGAGCTTGTTCATTGTAATATGTATTGTGGATTTAAAACAAAACAGTTGCAAGAGGGATACATAAATTTAGTTACACGTTCGGTAATTCAGAAGTTAAGCTTAAATTTGAATGATGAAATAGAAGAATTTGAAAAAGCCAGTGAATTAGAAACAAAGATAATTCCAGAAAAAATTAATTTAGATATAAATAAAAATACTATTAAGCAGTATCTTAATAGACCCCGTTCTAGAGGTGGGGATTAAATATATGAATATTGAGAGAATCAACCCAAAAAAACCTGAATTGGCAATTATCATGCAAGCCGTGGAAATTCTAAAAAAGGGCGGCGTTGTCGCTTTTCCCACTGACACTGCTTATGGATTTGCCGTCGATGCTCTGAGCGAAGAAGCTATCGGCAAATTATTTATTATGAAAAAGAGAATCCAGAAGCCTCTCCCCGTTATTGTTTCTAGTATAAAAATGCTAAAAGAGGTGGCGATACCTAATGAAAAAGAGTTAAAAATTGCTAAAAAATACTGGCCCGGACCCTTGACCATTATTTTCAAAAAGAAAGAACTTGTACCGCCAGCCCTTACATTGGGATTGGATACTATTGGCGTAAGAATTCCTGACAACAAAGTAGCATTGGCGCTTATTAATCATTTTGGTAAACCTTTAACCTCGACAAGCGCTAATATTACAGGCCAGCCGAATTGTTATACCGCCGAAGATGTAGAAAGACAATTTAGCGAGGAGTATTGTCAGCCAGAGTTAATTCTTGATGCTGGCGAGCTACCGGGTATACCAGTATCAACAGTTATTCAGATTGTTGACGACAAGGTTCAAATATTACGACAAGGACCGATTAAAATAAAAATCTAGATGTTTAAGAGATTCTTCGCCAACGTCCCACATTATTTTTCCAAACATCCATCGCGTGGTTTAATAGAATTGTACTGGTCAGTCGGTATGATGGACTTTGGGCTGGCGGCTGTAGTTATATTCGAGCCGATTTTTTTATTTGTCTTAGGCTATTCGCTGTCGCAAATCATGCTTTTCTATGCCGCTGTTTACCTTCTGTATATTCTGTTGCTGCCACTTGGCGGTAGGATAATTGGCAAGATTGGATATGAACATTCAATTTTTTACAGCCAGTTCTTTTTGATAGCTTACTACATCGCCTTGTTTGCTATTTCCAAATACGGTTTTTTTATTTTTGTGGCGCCTGTTTTCTTTGCCATTCAAAAAAGTTTATACTGGCCGTCCTATCATGCTGATTTTGCCGTTTTTTGTCAGGATAAACAACGCAGTCGAGAGGTGGGTGGCAAAGAAACTATCAGCATGCTCATGTATATACTTGGGCCTATTACTGGCGGATTTATTTTGGAAAAAACTGGCTTTGGCATTTTATTTCTTGCTGTTTCATTTTTATTTGTACTTTCAGTAATCCCGCTTTTTCGCATCAAAGAAATTCATGATACTACTAAGTTCAACTACAAAGAAGTGTTTAAAAAATTGGTTGACAAAGACCACCGCCGCAATTTTCTCGCCTACTTGGGATTTGGCGAAGAATTAATTGTCCTGACGCTCTGGCCTATTTTTATTTACATAGTGATCAAAGATTATTTAGAAATAGGCTCCCTCATTACTTTAGCCACTCTATTTACAGCAGTTTTAGCGCTTTTTCTAGGCAAAATCTGTGATAAATATAAAAGGGAGAACATCCTAAAAGCAGGCAGTTTTCTCTACGCTATTTCCTGGTTTATCCGCGGTTTTATGAGTAAAGCCTGGCAGATTTTCAGCCTTGATACGCTTTCGCGTTTTTCAAAAGAAATGCTTTTAGTGCCGTTAGTTTCCAAAACTTATGAAAATGCAAAAAAGATGGGAACGCTTGAGTATACTGTTTTCTTTGAGCAGTCGCTGGCTATCGGAAAGTTTTATACAGCGCTTTTACTTTTTTTAGTTTTATATTTTACCACCTCTTGGATACTGGTGTTTTTCATGGCTGGCTTACTAACTTTTTTATATACTCTTTTGAGGACTGTGAAGAAGTCGTGAATATCAACCAAGAACAGGCCCCCGCCCACCCGCCTTCCCTTTATTAACTAGTGAGGGTGATGCATTGAATTTTTTCGATTACGAAGTTAAATTCAAAAAACGGGCAGGAAGGCAGGCGGGTCTGTGCCTGCGATTGGGAGTTCTATTTTGCCCCATCGCAACCACAGCGGGTTGCGCTGGGTATAATTAAGCTGGCGTTAAAAATAAATTATGAACCTCACCTCTGTTAAAACAATTAAAGCACTCTGCAAAAAATACAATTTCTGGCCGTCGCGCAAGTCTGGCCAGAATTTTTTAATCAGCCAGGATGTTTTAGAAAAAATTATTCAGGCGGCCAATCTAAATTCCCAGGATTTAGTTTTAGAAATTGGCGCTGGCTTTGGTACTTTGACATTTGCTCTGACACTGCGCGTCAAGAAAGTTATCGCGGTTGAGTTAGATAAAAGATTGGCTAAAGCCCTGCGTGATTTGTTAAATGTTCAAAACGTTCAAGATGTTCAAAACGTTAAAATTGTTGAAGGCGATATTTTTGAACTTAGAACTAAGAACCAAGAACTTGGAACCGTGAACGGAGAACCAAGAACGATGAACCAAGAACTTGGAACTTTGAATGACTTGGGTTATAAATTAGTTTCAAATCTTCCGTATAACATTACTTCATTGGTTTTGCGGAATTTTTTAGAAGAAAAGCCAAGGCCAAGCGAAATGATTTTGCTTGTCCAAAAAGAAGTGGCAGAGAGAGTGGTGGCCAAGCCTGGCGAGATGAGTTTGCTTTCCGTAGCCTGTCAATTCTACAGCCAGCCGGAAATAGTAGGTTATGTAACAAAAGAAAATTTTTGGCCGCAGCCAGAGGTTGATTCAGCGATCTTAAAGATTCAAGGGGTATCCCATTCTACGCTAAAGCTACGAAGGGTAAAGTTGGAAGGTATTGATGTTAAAAAATTTTTTAGCCTGGTAAAAATTGGCTTCTCGGCCAGGCGAAAGCAGCTGAAAAATAATTTATCAGCAGGTTTAAGATTGGATAGAGGGAAGATTGAAGAGTGTCTGCATAAAATTGGTCTTGATCTGAAAATTCGGGCCCAGGATTTATCGGTGGACGACTGGGTCAGGCTGACTAGATTGTTTAATTAACTCCCATGCCGAGTTTAACTTTTTGTGCTTAAATAAAGAATCCTCCATGCTCCTAAGGAGATAATTTTTAATGCGTACATTTTCTTGACAGAAAATGAGATATATGATATAATGGTGATAGTCAAAAACAAACAAAAAACCATTGAAAAAATGTCAGAAATAAACAAAAATAAACAGGAAAATGGACAACAACAATGTACAAAACCGTCAGGAAAAGAAGCGCCAGAAACAAATTTTTGGCGTCTTTTTAATTATCATTATAATTGCCTTTGCCTTTGGCTTATTTCAATTTTTTTATCAACTAAAAAATCCTTTTAAAAGACCGGAGATAGCCAACACAGAAAAACAAAATTTGTCAGCGGCTGATGCCCTCCTGGCCTTACAGAATTTAAGAGCGCGTGATGTTGATGAAGACGGTTTGTCTGATTATGACGAGCTTTATGTTTATCAGACAAGTCCTTATCTGGATGATTCTGACAGCGATGGCATTAAAGACAAGGAGGAAATTGAGAAGGAAACTGATCCGAATTGTCCGGAGGGCAAAGACTGCACACAGCCGAGCATAGCCAATACGGCTGGCCAGACAACAGGATTAGCCGTTGAAGAGCAGCTGTCATTGTCGCCGGAGAATATACCGATTGATACTTTGCGTCAGACATTAAAAAATTCAGGCGTGCCGGAAAGCACTCTTAATGCCATTGACGACCAGACTTTGAGGGATATGTATGCCCAGGTGTTGGCTGAAGAGGGAATAGATACGAATATTGCTGTCAATACGGCAAACGCAGAGACTTCGCCGACAAATGCCAACACAGGCAGTATCAATGTCAATGAAACAAACATACAAAATATCAGTATGGAGGATTTGCAAAACATGGACGCGTCCCAGATAAGAGATTTTCTTTCGCAGTTTGATATAGACAAGGCGACATTGGACCAAGTGGATGACGAATCGCTCATGAGTATTTTCCA
>Ga0180007_10003688_pt1 | contig 16838 bp, 16 predicted proteins | sample MM_PC_MetaG_FD_121122 | JGI IMG/M metagenome (GOLD analysis project Ga0180007, IMG submission 121122) | Groundwater microbial communities from the Aspo Hard Rock Laboratory (HRL) deep subsurface site, Sweden - MM_PC_MetaG | ecosystem: Environmental > Aquatic > Deep subsurface > Groundwater... | reverse complement strand
GGCCGGGATTATTATGAGATGGTCAAGGCAGGAAAGGATCTTTCCCGTTAATTGCCGTAAGGATTAACGGGAAAGGTCAAGCTTGCCGAAGACCGCCAGTCCCTTGAGCAGCATCAGTGCCTGATTGAGCTGGTTGTCGCTGGCGATGTCATCCGGTTTCTTCGGTTCCTCGGGAGTTGCTTCTGTATCGTCCTGCTGCGGGACGGCTTCCTCTTCGATTGTTTCCTCTTTGCCGTTTTCAAAGTGGTGTTTCAGGTCTTTTTCCCGGAGGAAGTTTATTTTTTTCTTCTCCTTACCGTCATGCTTTTCGGCGAGCACGGTCGGAACGACAATGTCAGGCGTGATTCCCGTGGCCTGGATTGACCTGTCATTTGGCGTATAATAGCGTGCCGTGGTCAGTCTGAGCCCTGCCCCGTTATCCATGGGAATGATTGTCTGCACTGATCCCTTGCCGAATGTCTGGGCTCCGAGGATGAGCGCCCGTTTATGATCCTGCAGGGCGCCGGCAACAATCTCCGATGCGCTTGCGCTGCCTTCATTAACCAGGGCAATAATGGGAAAGGTGTATTTTTCGCCGGTGTCATGGGCCTTGAATTCCATGTTCTGCTCTTTGAGGCGGCCCTTGGTGGAGACGATCATGCCGCGATCAATAAAGATATCGGAAATCTTGACAGCCTGGTCGAGAAGCCCGCCGGGGTTATTACGCATATCAATGACCAGGCCGTTCAATGGGCTTTCCTTCTGCAGGGTCCCTAATGCATCCTTGAACTCTTTGGTGGTATTGGACTGGAAGCTGCGGATGCGGACATAACCGTATCCGGGCTCAAGCATTTTCGAAGTGATACTGATGAGGGGAATGACATTGCGGACAATGGTGATGTCTTTGAGTTCGGTAAGCCCTTCCCGGAAAATTGAGATGGTCACTTCCGTGCCCTGGGGACCACGAAGTTTCTTGACAGCCTCCATCAGGGTCATATCCTGAGTGGATTCGCCGTCGATTTTCAAAATCTTATCCCCTGATTGAACACCCTTTTCAAAGGCGGGAGTACCATCTATGGGTGAAACAACGGTGAGCACTCCGTCCTTCATGGTTATTTCAATGCCGATCCCGGAGAAACTCCCCTTTGTCTCAATCTTCAGTTCCTGAAAATCATCAGGTTTCATGTAGGAAGAATGGGGGTCAAGGGTGGCAAGCATCCCTTTGATTGCTCCTTCAAGAACCTTGTTGGCATCAATTTCTTCAACGTAATTTTTCTCCACCAGACTTAAAACGTTGGAGAATGCTTCGAGGTTTTTGTATATGTCCTCGGTCTTTGCCTCCACCCGGGAATTACGTTCCCAGAAAAGCAGAGTGAAAACTGGAAGACAGATGAGCACAGTAACAAGGATCTTTTTGGCGATGGGATTTTGTTTTTTCATGGGTTTTCCGATATGTGAAATTAAAATTTTAATAGAAGCGTTCAGGTGATCAGACATATTTATTTAATCTAGCACGTCGGCACATTTCAGACAATGTAGAACATGTCAAAAAGTTAATCAACCTGCAATGATTGCAGCAAGTTGTCATTTTGTCAATGACATTTGCGATGATTCCAGCCATTGGAGAGGATTCTGTGCCTCGGTATTATGGCGGATTTCGAAATGCAGGGCTTCCTGCAGCAGGCCGGTGTGAAGACTGGTAACGCCGATTTTTTGATGCTGTTTTACCATCTCTCCGACTTTCCTCAGAATTTCTCCCACACCGCTTACCAGTGAATAGTAGTGGTTGCCGTGGTCAAGGATAATGAGATTGCCGTAACCGCGCAATGTGCCAGCATAGACGACTTTGCCGTCATAAACTGCTATAATATCACTTCCAGGGGCAGATTCAATATTAATTCCATTGGCAAAGGTGCTTACCCCATAGGTTTCATCAGTATGCGTGCCGAATTGCTGCACGATGGAGCCGGCAACAGGTGGGGGCAGCTTTCCCTTTTCACCGGCAAAGCCACGTGCGGAGGCAGGTTTTCTCTTTTTAAAGGGTTTTAGCGGGTAGTCCTTGATGAGTTGCTGCTCCCTTTCAATCTTGACCTCAGTCGCCTTCTCTTCCAGTTCAGTCAGGGTCGCTGTGAGCTGTTTGGCCGCACTTTCCAGTTCCTTGATCGCCTGCTGGTAAAGTTGCTTTTCCGTTTTTACCCGGTCAAGAAGGTCCTGTCGCTCCTGCTGGGTTTGCGTGAGAAGTTCCTGTTGTCTCATCACCTCTTCGGCAGCCTGAGAAAGGCGGATTTTTTCCTGTTCATGTGCTTTTTTCGCATCCTCAAGCTCATGCATTTTGTTTTTGAAATCATTGATCACCTGATGGTCATACTTCAGCATCAGCAGAAAATCGTCATTCAATGACAGCAGGTCGGCCAGAGAAGAAGATGAAAAGACGGCATTCATGACGCCGACATCACCCATCCGGTAATAGGCGCGGAGCCTTTTTTCCATGTGCAGCCGGAGGGTATTCTTTTCCTCGGTCACCTTTTCCATCTCTTTTTGCTTGGCGAGGGTCATTTCATGCTGTCTGGCCATTTCCTCCTGCAAAGCAAGGAGCTTTTCGCTCTCGGAGCGGATCTGCTGGTCGATTTTGTCAAGTTCGTCCAGCAGGTTCATTTCTCTTTCCTTAGATGCCGCAACTTTTGTCTGATGGGTAGCGATGCCGGTCTGCACCGTTTCCATTTTTTTCTTGTGCTGGAGCACCTCTTTATCGAGTTTTTTGATTTCTTCAAGGTCTGCGGCGCAGACTTGCAGACTGGACGAAAAAAGAACGGCCAGAAAGATAAGCGCATAACAGATAATGGAGATATGGTCGTTACAGGTTTTCATATTGCTTCACGGCTTGCCTTGCCTATTTTTTCAGGAGTTTGCGTATGGAAAGCAGGCTGCCAAGGGTGCAGAGCATGATGCTGCCGAGTAGAATAATGGCGCTGTTTGTCATGGGCAGGAAGCGTAACTCAAACAGATTCATGAAGCCCGCACTGCTGAAGTGATTTTTGATCCATTGAAAGAGAAAAAAGAGTGCCGCAAGACCAATGCTTGAGCCAAAGAGGCCGAGGGCAAAGCCTTCGATCAGTACCGGGCCTTTTATGTAACTGTTGGTCGCGCCAAGATATCTGAGGACCTTCAGTTCATCCTGGCGGGCGTAAAGGGTCAGCCGCAGGGTATTGGATACCATGAACATGGTGGTGAGAATGAGCAGGGTGCCGCTGATGATGACGATGAAGCGCAGCAGCTTGATAAAATGTCCGAACCGTTCCACCCAGGCTTGGCCGTATTGGACTTTCTGCGTACCCGGAAGATTTTTCAGGTAATCGGAAAACTCCTTAATCCTGGTGAGATTGCCGATGTCCTTATGGGGATAGATTTCTGCCGAATAGGGAAGAAAGGCGGGATTGAGGTCAGCAAGGACATCGCTGTCGCTGCCAAGCTGTTTCGCCAGACGTTGAAAGGCCTGTTCCGGGGTGATGAAATTGATCTTTTCCACCTTGCCGAAACTGGTGATTTTCTTCTTGAATTCTTCCTGCTCAGCTGGGCTTAATTGCGATTCCAGATAAACGGTGAGCCGCAGTTCTTCCCCTAGTTTATCACCCGCCTGCAGCATATTGGAGTATATCAGGTAAAAAAACGAGAAGATAAGCACGGAGAGGATGACAGTAAGCAGAGTCATCAGCTGAACGCCCCAGGAGTGACAGATGTTGCGGAATGTCTGGGCGAAGATAAATGTGAGAAATCGCATGGTATGCCTCGAAATGTGAGCAGCCTTCAGTCAACATGACCGGTGGATTTAGGGGCCGTTACGAATAACCATTACATGTCTATCCATTTCGTTACGGCCCTTTATGCCGGTCACAATATTGCGATGTTACAGTTTTTTTACAACGGCTTAGTATAATTCCCCTTGTTGCAGCTCGAATTTCCGGTGGTTGGTTCCTTGATAAATTGATTCATCATGGGTGGCGATGATGATGGTTGATCCGTTTTCATTGAGTTCCTGAAAAAGATCCATAACCAGGCCGGTCGTTACCGCATCCAGATTGCCGGTTGGTTCGTCGGCCAGCAGCAGCAGTGGCGAGTTGGCTGCCGCCCTGGCAATGGCGATCCGCTGTTGTTCCCCTCTGGAAAGTTTGCCTGCCGGCTTGTTCCGTTTTTCGCTGAGACTGAGTTTTGCCAGTAGTTCTGTTACGCGATTGCGTATTTCCTTCGGACTTTTGAATTGGATCTCCATCGGCATGGCGATGTTCTGAAAAACCGACAGCCGGGGCAGGAGTTTGAAATCCTGGTAGGCAACGCCGATGCGCTGCCGCAGTTTCTGGATGTCGTTGGCCGATAAGGTGTTTAAATCGTTGCCGTCTATCTCAATCAGACCCTTGGTGGGGATTTCCTGACGGCAGAGGAGCTTGAGAAGGGTCGTTTTGCCTGCGCCGCTGGGGCCGGTGAGAAATATGAGTTCCCCCTTTTCAGCACTGAGCGTTACGTTTCTTAAGGCCACGACATCGGGGGGATAAATTTTTGTCACTTTGACGACTTCCACCAGCGCGGAATTGTCATGAGCAGAAAGGGATTCGTTGAGATTTTCTAACATGGTCGAGTTCTTGGCAAAAAAGTAAAAGTTGAATTACTTTAAACTGTTTTTAAAAAAAATTGACACCTTTTTCATGTATATTGTATACCAAAAGTACGTAATAATTGAAAATTTATTTCAGGTTTAATCTATTCAACAAGCGAGTACCCCTTGGACGAACCTCTTCCGGAAGAAAATAAGTCAAAAGAAACCCCCATATCCTCCTTTTATCCATGTATTATTGGGCAGAGCAAGATTCTGTTTGATGTTTTTGATATCATAGAAAAGGTGCGCAACACCAATACCACTGTACTCATCCAGGGGGAGAGCGGTACAGGAAAAGAACTTATTGCCCAGGCGCTTCATTATGGCAGTGAGAGAAAAAATGGCCCATTTGTGCCGGTAAATTGCGGGGCAATTCCTGGAGAGCTGCTGGAAAGTGAGCTGTTCGGGCATGAGAAAGGAGCTTTTACCCATGCCATCCGCACCCGTCTGGGCCGTTTTGAGCTGGCTGACGGAGGAACGGTTTTTCTTGATGAGGTTGCGGAGATGAGTCCCATGCTACAGGTAAAACTGCTGCGTGTGCTTCAGGAAAAGCAGTTTGAGCGGATCGGCGGCACCAAAACCATCATATCCGATTTCCGGATCATCGCGGCCACCAACAAGGAGCTTGAAGATGAGGTTGTCAAAGGCCGCTTCAGGGAGGATCTCTATTACCGATTGACGGTAATTCCTATCAAGGTGCCCTGCCTGCGCGACAGGATTTCCGATATCCCATTGCTGGTGGACTATTTTATAGAGAAATTCAACAGGTCCAAGAAAAAAGCAATCACGGGCATTTCCCGGGAGGCCATGAGCCATCTGCTTCATTATCACTGGCCTGGCAATGTGCGTGAACTGGAAAATGTAGTGGAAAGGATGGTTCTTCTCAGCCATGGAGAGCGCATTGACTGCGAAGATTTGCCCACACGGATTCTGAAGCTCGAGCAACGGGTTGAACAGAGCGGTGAGATTCCCCAGCAGGGCTTCTGTCTGAGTGAGCAGGTGGCTGAATTTGAAAAACGTTTGATTATCCAGTCCATGAAGCAGACAAACTGGGTGAAAAACCGTGCAGCCAAACTGCTTAATGTTAACCGGACCACCTTGCTTGAAAAGATGAAACGGTATGGAATTGAAAAAGAAGATTAATCATCAGGCCCTTTCCTCAGGGAGAAAGCCCTCTGCTTTCACCTTATTTGCCCTCTTGCTGTTTCTTGGCTGTTTTTTTCCTGTTCTTTACGACGTGGCGCGGGCAGCCGATAAAAGTGAGGGTGAGATCTTAAAGGAGCAGTTGCAGCAGCGGGAGGAAAAATTATGGCAGAACGCGAACAAGGATTTACAGGCCGGGAAGAATCAGGAGGCGGCTTATTTTTTTTTACAGTATTATAAGCAATATCCCGATTCGCCACGGGCGGAGGAGGCATTATGGAAGGCGGCAAATCTCGAGCGGCAGCTTGCCCTTTACCGTCCTGATGCTGACTGGGAGAAAGTTCAGGAACTGTTCCGCTTCTTTACCATTGATTATCCGCAATCACCCCATCTGCCTGATGCCTATTATGAGGTGGCAAACGCCTATTACCAGATGCGCTTCTATCGGGAAGCCCTTACCTATTTCGGTCTTTTTATCAATCGTTTTGCTGATTCGCCGCGGTTGAATGAGGCCCTGTACATGAAGGCGTGCATCCTTTTGCAAATCGGGCGTCTGGAGGATGCGGCCGAAGTTTACAGGGAGCTTGGGCAAAGCGGTGATGAGGTTGATAAATTGCGCGGACAGGCAGGCCTGGCCCATATTGATTTTGCCAATAGAAAATATCATGATGCCCTTGCCGTTTATCTGAAAATTCTCAAGAAGAGGCCTTCATATTATGTCGATTATCCGGAATTGCTGCATAACAAAGGCCTTGCCAATCTGCGGGTGGGAAATTCGCAGGAGGGCCGCAAAGACCTGCTGCAGTATCTGAATATAACCGGAGACCATGCCTCACGACTCGATACCATGTATGAGCTGGCAGAAAGTTATATGGCCGATGGCTACAGGCAAATGGCCAAAAGATTTTATGAACAGGTTATTGAGGAAGGGGAAAAGGATGAGAGGGCTGCGGTTCTGAGCAGGTTGCGTTTGGCCCAGGAGGCATCAGCAGTCCCTGAGACGAAACCGGCTGACAAAAAGGAAAAGGTTGTTTCGCCTGAAGACGACAAACCTTTTCAGGACGTTCTTGAACTCCATTATCAAGATCCTTCCAGTCAGGATGCCCGGTTTGAGATGGTGCGAAGATACTGGGAAAGAAAAGAGGACGATCAGGCTTATAACATGGGGAAGGCCTATCTCCGCTACGAAACAGTGGAGGCGGAGAAGAAAGAGATTGTGGATATCATGGGTCAGATCCTGGCCCGGCGCATGAACGGGCTTTTTCAGGATAAGAAATTTGCAGCAATCTACCAGATATACAAGGACGAATACCCTTATGTGAAGCTCTACGGGCGGGCGACATTACTCTTTCTGACCGGTCGTGCTCTGGAGGAGATGGGGCTTTACAGGCAGGCCGGCGTGATCTATTACAGGGCAATGGCCCTTGAGCTTACCGATGCGGAGCAGCTGGATCTGTATATTCGTCGCGCCCAGACATATCTGGCGGACAATGATATCAAATCCGCCCAGCGGCTGCTCAAGTACCTGCGCAAGATTTATGCTGCAGATGCGGCGATGGGGGAGGTCTGTTCACTGAGCGGGCATTTGCGGGAGAAACAGAACCGCAGCAAGGATGCCTTGAAGTTTTATCAAATTGCTGTTGAAAAACCAACCTTTGCCGAAAAGAAAAATATATACGCTGCGGATTATTTAAGGCTTCTTTTGGAACTGGATGAAATCCTGGAAAAGGCCGCAATCCTGGACACCTTCCAGAGGGGGAACTGGCTGACCCCGCAGGAGTTGCAATACTGGTATGGAAAACTGGCGGAAAGATACCGGAAGGATAATAATCTGGAAAAGGCAAGGGATGCATACCTTGCCGCGGTGGCAGAGAAAATGCCGCAGAACAACGAAACAGCGCAGATGCTCCAGCTCAACCTGGGCGATGTCCTGCTTCTATTGGGTAAAAGGGATGAGGCCATGGCTCATTTCCGCAAAGCGTTGGATGGGGCGAACAGTCTGGTCAAAAAACTGGCTCAGCAGCGTTTGACCCAGGAAGACATCAACAGGGCCATGGCTGATACCGAAGCGGTTATGAAAAATTAAAATTGGATGAAGAGTTGATTTGTTACATGGTTGCATGTTTCAATGTGCCAATCATCTCAATCATCGATATTCAATAAGCCACAATGACTGAAAAGTTACGGAAAATTCTCATCGTAGATGACGACCGTGAGTTACGCATGGTTCTGTATGAGGCGCTCAACCGTCAGGGTCACGGGGTCAGCGTTGCCGAGAACGGCCTCATGGCCCTTGATATATTCGAAAAGAACCCTGCTGATCTTGTCATTACCGATATCAACATGCCGGAAATGGGTGGTCTGGAGCTTCTTCAACGCCTCCATGCAAGCCGGCCTGAACTGCCTGTCGTCATCATAACCGGACATGCCACGGTGGAAACCGCTGTCTCGGCCATGAAGCTCGGCGCCTTTGATTATCTGCTGAAGCCCTTTCCCGTTGACATCATTCTGGAAATCGCTGCCAGGGCTTTTGCCGCAGGTATACCGAAAAAAGATGGGGCTTTGAGGCTGGCCAAGGAAAATAATAATGGCGCTTTTAAGAAGAAGCTTATTGTCGGCACTGATCCGAAACTTGCCAGGGTTTTACAGAAGGCGAAAAGTGTCGCTTCCAGCAAGGCCACGGTGCTGATTCTCGGGGAATCCGGTACCGGCAAGGAGATGATAGCACGTTATATCCATGATGAGAGCAACCGCAGGGAAGGTCCGTTTGTTGCCTTGAATTGTGCGGCTTTGCCGGAAGGGCTGCTGGAAAGCGAGCTGTTCGGCCATGAAAAGGGGGCTTTTACCGGGGCGATTTATGCGAAGAAGGGCAAATTTGAGCTGGCTGACGGCGGAACACTCCTGCTTGACGAGATCGCCGAGATCCCTCTGCATCTGCAGGCAAAGCTGCTTCGTGTTCTGCAGGAAGAAGAGGTTGACCGTCTTGGCGGTAAGTCTCCCGTAAAGGTGGATGTGCATGTGGTGGCCACGACCAACAGAAACCTGGAGGAATCGGTCAAGAACGGGGAGTTCCGTCATGACCTCTATTATCGTTTAAATGTCATTCCTCTGACCATGCCCCCTTTACGGGAAAGGAAAGACGATGTCGAACGGCTCGCTGAATATTTTATTGAGAGATTTTCCCGGCAGTATGGCAAGGATGTCAAAAAAATGTCAAAGTTATCCTGCCGGCGTTTTGCCGAGTATGGCTGGCCGGGAAATATTCGTGAGATGGAAAACCTGGTAGAGCGGGCAGTGCTTCTCTCTTTAACCGAAGAGCTTGAACCATGGGACTTCTGGGACGAAGAAACGGACGGCGCAGGCCTTGATATTTCTCCAACTTACGCCGCTGAATCAGAATCCTTCCCGTCCGCGATGGCGGAAGGAGTAAATGGCGGAATGACCAGCCTCAAGGATGTTGAGCGTCAAATGATCATACAGGCCCTTCAAAAAACTGACGATAATCGGACCCATGCGGCCAGGATGCTGGGTATCAGTGTCCGTACCCTGCGCAACAAACTCCATGAATACCGCTCCCAGGGGTTAATTGACTGATTTTTTTCTGTTTATTTACCTTTTTTCCCTTATTTTCTTTTCTTATTCATCCACTGAAATTCACGCTTGAGAAGCAGCGAAACTTGCGGGCATGTTATTTGCACTATTGCCCAGGAAAAGAGCCATTTTGAGATGGAGGAGAAAATTATGCCTATTAATAAACTGTTCGGCGACAGCATGAGGTACATGGAGCAGGCCCTGAATCTCCGTTATGAGCGGCAGGGGCTTATCCAGTCGAACATTGCCAATATGGAGACACCCGGTTACATGGTTCAGGACTTTTCCTTTGAAAAGGCGATGGCAACGGCAAGGCTTAACCAGGGTACGCTGAGCCGTACCCACCAGAAACATATCGATTTTGACCCGGTTGCCGTCAGTCAGAGTCTGGAGTTTTCCAAGGAGAAAAGGCCCGTTGATCTGGATGAAGAGATGATGAGGCTTGCGGAAAACCAGATGATGTATGAGATCGTGACCAGGATGATCGGTAAAAAGGTTGACGGTATCAAGTATGCAATTGATGAAGGAGGCAAATAATCATGGATATCCTAACCGCGCTTAAAATAAGCGGCTCCGGCCTGAAGGCTGAAAGGGCACGGCTCAATGTGACGGCAATGAATCTGGCCAATGCCAACACGACCAGGACCATCGAGGGAGGACCGTACCGGGCAAAATCCGTTGTATTTCAGGCAAAACCCCTGAAAACGTTCCGGGATGTGCTCAATACGACCGAGGATAAACTGCGGCAGGTGGAGGTGGTGGAAGTTGTTGAGGATAATAAGGAGTTCAAAGCGGTTTACGATCCCTCCCATCCCGATGCCGATGAAAACGGCATCGTTCTCTTTCCCAACGTGGATGAGGCGGAGCAGATGGTGGACATGATCAGTGCCCGGCGTGGCTATGAGGCGAATGTCGCCGCCATTGAATCCGTGAAGAGCATGGCCATCAAGGCCCTTGATATTGCCAGAAGATAAACGGTAGAATAAAACAGTAGCAGGTGATTAAACACCTTCAGGAGAACGATATGGAGATATTACCGCTGCAACAGGTACGTTTTGGAGAAACACCTTCCATTGCTCAGGCGTCAAAAAAGCAACAGACAGCAGGAACCGGTTTCGGGGAAGTGCTGCAAAAATCAATTGACAGTGTCAACACGACTCTGCAGGAGGCGGACGAACTCAGCCGGGGACTTGCTGCGGGGGAGCATGGCAATATCCATGAAACAATGATTGCCATAGAAAAAGCCAGCATCTCCTTCAGGATGATGACCAGGGTGCAGCAGAAAGCGATTGCTGCCTATCAGGACATGATGAGAATGCAGCTCTAGTTGGTCAAAATTAGTCTGATTAGTCTGATTGGTCCTATTGGTCCGGCTGGTCTCACTGGTCGCATGAGTTCGGGAGGCTTCTTTTGGCCAGCCAGACCAATGAGACCAGCCGACTAGTCAGACAAACCGGACCAGTCAGACTAACCGGACCAGTCAGACCAGTCAGACCAGTCAGACCAGCAGGACTAACAAGACCAACAGGATAAATTGATGGCAACTGTAAAAGACATCTTTAATCAAGCAGTCTCGGTAATAAAAAATCTTACATTGCCCCAGAAAATCATTGCCGGCGTACTCGTTGCCGGGGTTGTGGGGGGGATGATCTTTCTTTCCACCATGGGCGGCAAGACAGACTACAATGTCCTTTACAGTGGCCTTTCAGCGGAAGATGCCGCCAGTGTCATTGCCAAACTCAAGGAGCAGAAAATCGATTATCAGCTGTCGGAGAGTGCTTCTGCCGTGCTTGTCCCCGCCGCCAATGTCTATGAGACGCGGCTTAATCTGGCCGCCGAAGGGCTGCCAAGGGGGGGCGGGGTCGGTTTTGAACTTTTTGACCAGATCAGCCTGGGCACCACGGATTTTGTGCAGAGGCTTAACTATCAGCGGGCCGTCCAGGGTGAGCTTGCCCGCACCATCCGGCAATTCAAGCAGGTGCGGGATGCCAGGGTGCATATCGCCACCCCCAAGGAATCCGTCTTTGTCGAGGACACCAAGCCGCCCAGCGCCTCAGTAAGCCTTACCATGGCAGGGCAGGAGAAACTGGCCAAAGAGCAGATAATGGCTATCGTGCATCTGGTGGCCAGTGCTGTACCCGGTTTGACCTCTGAAAATATTACCGTTGTGGATACACTGGGCCGCCTGCTGTTCCGCAAGGAGGGTGACGATGTGTCCATGCTTTCCGCCACCCAGCTTGAATATCAGCTCAAGGTTGAGAATGCCTTACGCACCAAAGTGGAAAGTCTGCTTGAGGAGGTAGTCGGAGTCAACAAGGCGCTGGCGCGGGTGACGGTGGACATGGATTTCAATAAGGTGGACGTCACGGAGGAGAATTTTGACCCGGACGGCCAGGTCATCCGCAGTGAGCAGTTTCTGATTGAGCAGGAAGGGGGAGAGCAGGCAGGAGGAGGTATTCCAGGAGTCAAGGGTGAGCTGTCCACCTTTACCGAAACGGGCGGCGCCGGCGGCAAGACGGAAGGTGCTCATAGAAAAAATATTACCAGAAATTACGAAATTTCCAGAAAAACACGACATATTCAGGAGTCGGTCGGGACGATCAAACGTCTCTCCGTGGCTGTCATGGTTGACGGCGTCTATGAGGAGAGCAAGGATAAGGACGGCAAAAAAACGTTGGTATATAAACCCCGTAACGCTGAAGAGCTTAATCATTTTGTTAAAATGACCCAGAATGCAATCGGCTTTGATCCGGAACGGGGAGACAAGGTGGAGGTGGTGGCCATGCCGTTTTATCTGTCATCCGTGGTGGAACCGGAGGCGGATCCTTTAGAAAAATGGCGAAGCCTGTTTGAGCATCTGGCCGTACCGTTTGTCCTGCTGCTGGTTGCCGTTGCCTTCATTATGTTTGTGATTCGTCCTTTCATGCGGCTGCTCAGCAATCAGCAGCTTGAGGCCCGGCGACAGGCGGGACTGGCTGGCCGGACTGGAGTGAAAATGGGGGTAGAGGAGGAGGATCTTACCCTGCAGCCCCTCGGCATGACGGATAAGGAAAAGATTTACAAGCTGGCTCAGAGTGACCCGGAACGGGCGGCGGATCTGGTAAAGCGCTGGTTGCGCGAGGGGATGTAAGGTGGCTAGGAAAAAGGATAGTGCAAGCAGCGAGAATCTGACAGGAGCTGAAAAGGCGGCGATTTTTCTCCTTACTCTGGGGGAGGATTTTACCACTCAAGTTTTTAAACGCCTTGAAGACGATGAGATCAAAATGGTGGGACGGCAGATGTCCAAGATGGACAAGGTTGACAAGGAGGATATTGCCGCCCTGCTGAGTGAGTTTAAAACAGACGCCGGCGGCGGAGAGATCTATCTTTCCGGCGAAGATATGCTGGAGACCGCCCTGAAACGGGCTCTGCAATCTGACAAGGCCAATGAGATTCTTAATGCTATCCGTTCCGATTGGCGTTTGACCCTTTTTCAGAAGGCCCGCAAACTGGAGCCCAAGATTCTGGTCAATTTTTTGCGCAATGAGCATCCCCAGACAGTGGCCTTGGTGCTGGCCGTTCTGGAGCACAGCCAGGCGGCCAATATTCTTGCGGAGCTGAAGGAGGAAACCCAGGTCGAGGTTGTGATGCGGATGGCGGAGCTTGACAAGGTCAGCCCGGAAATCCTGGTGGATGTGGACCGTGTTCTGCAGGAGGAGCTGCTTTCGGTTGAAGGTCTGGAGGGACAGCGTCTGGGCGGGGTGGCCGCAGTTGCCGAGATTCTCAATTATTCCGACCGGGCCGTGGAAACGCAGGTGCTGGAAGGAATCGAAGAGCAGCGTGAAAGCCTTGCCGAGGACATCCGTCGCCTGATGTTTGTCTTTGAGGATCTGCTTAGTGTTGATGACCGGGGCATCATGGCTATCCTTAAGGAGGTTTCGACCGATGATCTGAAACTGGCCCTCAAGACCGCTTCAGATGAGCTGAAAGAGAAAATCTTCAAGAATATGTCGACCAGGGCGGTGGAAATGCTCAAGGAAGACATGGAGATCATGGGGCCGACCCGGCTGAAGGATGTCGAGGCAGCGCAGCAGGGTATTATCAAGATCGGCAAACGTTTGGAGCAGGAAGGAAAGCTCCAGCTCATGGGCGGCGGCTCAGAGGACGAATTTGTCTAAGATTTTTGAATTCAAAGAAAAGATTGAGAAAGACAGGAGCCCTGATTTTATCTCCTTCGAGAGTCTGATGCTCGGCAAAGGCAAGGAGGAGCTTTCTGATCCGCTTCAACAGTTAAAAAAAGAACAGGAGGCCGTGCGCCGTGAAACCGAAGCGGCCGAGGCGGAAAAGAAGCGCATAGAGGAAGAGGCGTACCGGAAGGGCTTTGCCAGGGGAGAGGAGGAAGGGTTAAAGTCTGCGGAAAAGGCCTTTGCAGACAAGATAAAGGAGGCGGCGCGCTTGATCAGTTCCCTGGAGAATGAACGGGACCTTGTTCATCGTCAGTACGAAAAAGAATTGCTTGCCCTGATAAAAATCATGGTGGAACGGCTGGTGGGACACGAGGTGTCGGTGAATCCCCTGGTTATTATTGACTGCCTGCGCCTGGCCATGAAATATGTGGTGGAGGATTCCACGGTCAAGGTGCATCTGCACAGCGATGATTTCCAGCATATCAAGGAGATGAGCCTGGAAGATCCCTCTCTTCTGCAGGCCGCCCGGCGTATTGAATTGATCGAGGACCCGGCTGTTGCCCGGGGAGGTTGTCTGCTGCAGACGGATTTCGGCGAAATTGACGCGACGCTTGATAACTGCCGGGAAAGGCTTTTTGAAATTGTTGATCGGGCTTTTCTGGACGCTCTTGCCGCGGATGGGAAAGAATGAAATGGACCTTTCATCCTGCATGCAGCTTGCCGCAGACCAGCCACTGATTGCCGTACGGGGCAGGGTGAACCAGGTGATCGGCATGGTCATCGAAAGCAGTGGTCCCGGAATTCCGGTGGGCAGCATCTGCGAGGTCGATGTTTTTAAAGGAAAAGGCAGGATTCCTGCCGAGGTGGTCGGATTCCGTGAAGGCACTCTTCTACTCATGCCGCTTGGTGAAATGCGCGGTGTTGAACCGGGCAGCGCCATACGGCTTGTGGGAGGGCAGGCGCGGGTCAGAGTGGCGCAGTCTCTGCTCGGCAGGGTGATTGACGGGCTGGGCAACCCCATGGATGGGAAAGGGCCCCTTGAGGAAGGTGTTGACTACCCTCTTTATGCCGAACCACTCAATCCCATGAAGCGGGTGCGGATAAAAGAGGTGGTGGATGTGGGGGTCAGATCCATCAACGGTCTGCTCACGCTCGGCAAGGGACAGCGCATCGGCATTCTGGCCGGATCGGGAATCGGCAAAAGCACGCTGCTGGGCATGATTGCCAAGCATACCGCGGCTGATGTCAGCGTCATCGCACTCATCGGCGAGCGGGGGCGGGAGGTAAAGGATTTTATCGAAAGGGATCTCGGTCCTGAAGGTCTGGCCCGGTCGGTGGTGGTGGTTGTCACCTCGGATCAGCCGCCGCTGGTCAGGATGCGGGGGGCATATCTTGCCATGGCCATTTCGGAATTTTTCCGTGATTGCAGCCGTGATGTGATTATGATGATGGACTCGGTCACCCGTTTTGCCATGTCAAGCCGTGAGGTGGGACTGGCCATCGGGGAGCCGCCGACTTCCCGCGGCTACACCCCTTCGGTTTTTGCCCAGCTGCCCAAACTGCTGGAGAGGTCAGGCACCTGTGAAGGAAAGGGGAGCATCACCGGCATTTATACCGTTCTCGTTGAAGGGGACGACATGAATGAGCCGATTGCCGATGCTGTTCGTTCCATTGTTGACGGTCATATCGTTTTAAGCAGGGAACTGGCCAGCCGGGGGCATTATCCTGCCATCGAAATCATGGGCAGCGTCAGTCGCTGCATGACTGATGTGGTAAGCAGGGATCAGATGAAAGCGGCCCATAAATTTCTGGAAACCCTGGCTACTTACCGCCGCTCGGAAGATCTGATCAATATCGGCGCATACGCTGCAGGGACGAATCCGAAGATTGACAAGTCAATCAACATGATCGATCGTCTCACGAATTATCTCCGGCAGGATGTGGAGGAAAAGTGCACCTTTGAGGAGAGCCGGCAGCAGCTTCTGACATTGCTTCGTTGACAGCAGTTGGCCGGTGTGACTGAAAATAACCTTTACCACTACTATTGCCTCAGACGTATGAGGGAATGACGGGCAATCCATGGCTTTCCATTTCAGACTTGAATCAGTCCTGACTGTCAGGAAAAATATTGAAGAGCAGGTTCAGTTCAGACTGGCCCGGGAGCAGATGATGCTTCACAAACATCAGCTCCGCTTTGCCGAACTGCAGGACAAGAGGCGTGAGTTGTGCGAGGCCATGGAAGAGCGGAAAAAGAAGCCCATGCGCGGCAGCCTGTTCCTTTTCTACATGGAGGCCATGCGTATTCAAGAGTTGCAGCTGCGCATTCTGCAGACCACCATTGCCGCCCAGCAAAAGGTTGTTGAAAAAGTACGTTCCGAGCTTGCTGAAGCGATGAAAAAAAGAAAAACCATCGATGTGCTGCGGGAAAAGGAGCTGCAGAAATATCTGCTTGAAACGCGCCGCAAAGAGCAGAATGAAAGTGACGAGCAGGCCCTGCTCCGTCATGGCCGCGGGATACTGATATGAAGACTGTTGTGAAGAAAAGGATATTTACCGTTGTCGTTGTCTTTTTTCTCTCCGGGGGCGGAATTTTTCTGCTCAACGCCGCTGATCTGCCTGTGACGATAAGCTCTGAAGAGATTGAAAAGTCGATTTCCTTCCAGCAGCGGGAAGAGGCCGTTGCCGCCCGGGAAAAGGAGCTGGAGCAGCGGACAAAAGAGATTAACGAAATAAAAAAAGAGGTGGATGACAAGCTTGAGCAGATATCTGCCCTGCAAAAGGATGTTGAAGAAAAGCTGGCGGCAATAAAGCAGGAACAGGACGCCAGTTTCAAGAATCTCATCAAGGTATACAGCGCCATGAGCGCCTCCAAGCTTGCCCCGCTTCTCAATCAGATGACGGATGACAATGTGGCGCAGGTTCTGCGGGCCATGAAGGCGGAGCAGGTTGCCCAGATCATGCCGAAGCTTGACAGTGAAAAGGCGGTACGGGTCAGCCGACTGCTCGGCCGTTTTGAATAAACTGTAAAAACTCTGACGTAATTTGCTGGAGAAATCTTCAGGCATGCATTTTCATGGTTTCGATCTGAAGTCTACAATATGTGCCAAATAAAGTGGCGCGATCTCAGTTTTGCGCCACAAAGGTTATTTTATGTGGCGCAATTTTAATAACCGCGCCATAATAGGCGCAGGGGGGTATCCACTCGTCTCTCATAAATATCTTGCAAAATAGGTACAACTCATTGATAAAAAGTGGTTCATGCACGCTCCGAGGTGCATGCCGTGTTGTAACTATTTGAAATTGATAAATAT
>Ga0180007_10003687_pt1 | contig 16839 bp, 15 predicted proteins | sample MM_PC_MetaG_FD_121122 | JGI IMG/M metagenome (GOLD analysis project Ga0180007, IMG submission 121122) | Groundwater microbial communities from the Aspo Hard Rock Laboratory (HRL) deep subsurface site, Sweden - MM_PC_MetaG | ecosystem: Environmental > Aquatic > Deep subsurface > Groundwater... | reverse complement strand
GCTAATATTTAAAAACCAACTCATATTCTTTTTCTTTCTCATTCACGGCCATTCGCATCATACGTGGCTAAAAACCGTTCTTGCCGCTAATGACGCTAATTTACGCTAATATTTAAAAACCAAATCATATTCTTTATCTTTCTCATTCGCGCCCATTCGCGTCATTCGTGGCTAAATTACCCTTGCTGCTATATATTAATCGCTTCCAGATTAATTTTTCATCTCCAAAATTTAATAACAAGCCCACATTAATCCCAGTTGCCTTGAGGTAATTAATGACTTGGGCTTCATATATTCCTTTCAATGATGAAACAGCCTTAAGTTCGATAATTATATTGTTATCGACAATCAAGTCCGCAATGTACTCAGAGACCAGATATTTTCCCTGGAATTTTATCTTTATTTTCTTTTGCCGTTCAAATGGAATCTGCTTTTTTTTAAAAACAACCGCTAAGGCTTCTTCATACACAGCTTCAAGAAATCCGGGGCCTAACTCTGAATGGACCTCCATTGCACAACCAACAATTGAATAAACCAAGTCTTTGTGTAAAAGCATCGTCATATTTTTCCCGCTAATTACATCAATCTCATTCGTGTCATTCATCCTGCCGGGTCGTATCCTTGGCGAAGCCTGGTGGCTAAAACCTTTTTCTTGCCGCTAATGACGCTAAGTTGCGCTAATATTTAAAAACAAAATCATATTTTTTCTATTTCTCATTCGTGGCCATTCGTGTCATTAGCGGCTAAACCTCTTTTAATTCGTGGCTATGCGCGTCAATTAGCCTGCCGGGTCGTAGCATTGGTGGTGCCAGGTGTCTAACTTTTCAATAGTTTCAAGTATTCTCGAAAGACTATCCACATAAACACCGGGTTTGTTTTAGCGTACCGTTTCCACATTCGTCGTGGTTCCTGAATAATTCTATACAACCATTCCAAACCATAATTCTGCATCCAGAGAGGGGCACGTTCAGTCTTTCCAGCGACAATATCAAAACTACCACCCACTCCCATACAAAAAGGGACACCCATGACCGGCATCCATTTATTCAGGAACTTCTCTTTCATGGGCGATGAAAACCCAACAAAAAGCATATCCGCCTTGCTCTCTTTTATCATCAAAGCAATTTTCTCTTCGTCTACTTCAGAATAATACCCATTTCGATAACCTGCAACATCAAGCCCTGGATGTCTCTTTTTAAAATTTTCCACAACATCTTTTACAACCCATTCCCTGGCCCCAAAAAAGAAAGGACGATATCCCTTTTCACAACAAACACGAACAAGCACCTGAAAAAGATCAACACCCGCAACACGCTCCGGTAAGGGCTTCCCAAGTAACCGTGATGCCCAGACAAGCGGCATTCCATCAGCATTAATTATCTGGCATTCAGAAATAATCCGTTTCAATTCCGGATCATTTCTCATTTCAACAAATTTTGAAACATTCACAACAACATGCTGACAAAGTTGTTTTCGTTTTATAAAACCCTCAATTTTATCGATTGTCTGCTTCATATTCAGACTGTCAACGGGGCAGTCGATAATGTTAATTCTCGACATTCATTTTCCTTTACAATTAGCCAATAGTTGCACTAATTAGCTCTATTTATTTTGTATATTAAATTATTCATTACTGGCATCCGTGGCTAACAACATTGATAAAGCATAAAACATCCAGGCCTGAGCCCAACGAATATACGGAATTTTATTCGTATAAAATTTCGTTTTTTGGTAATAAAAATAACCTGTTTTATCCTGCATATTTTCAATGGCCCATCTTGCAATTTTTTCAGCCATTCCAAGACTTCGATCATCATATTCAGCCAGTTTAATGCACGTCACAATTCCTTGTGCTGAACAGTGGATATCAATAGGGTACAACGAATTATTATAGTATTTCGGGCATCCATCATTCAGCCAGAATGTATCAAGGAAATATTTATAAGCTTTTTTTAATTCATCTTCCCAAGTTATATCACCTGTAAAGACCATCCAATTTTTCAATGCCACAAGATTAAACCCAGTATGAAAATTATCAACAAATTGATGATGATGCAGCTCGCCATATGGCCATGAATAATCAGGCTTTAAAGCATTGACAGAATATGCCATAGCCTTTCTTGATTTCTCAAGATATACAGGATTTTTTGTATAAGAATAAACACGTGCAAGCAAAGCAGCGCCAAGCATATTTGCGTTATGGACCCGTGCTTGTTCACCGGGTATATAACCAAAACAGAGAGTACTATCATCCTCAAATAGAATCAGGTGCTTTAAAATAAACTCGCAGGCACCCATAGCCATTTCAAGACAATTAAAATTTGAATCTTCACCGAATTCATCCAGGTAATCGAGGTAAGAATTTGCAACAAAAACCGTTGTTACAATATTGGGTTTACCCACAGGCACAAAAAATGCCCTTGCCTGCCAATCAAAATTGTAGCCCCAGCATATTTCATAATAGCCAGAACAAGTGAGTGAACCTAACTGGATTAGAAGATCTCTTGCCTCTTCTCTTTTTCCGGAAGCAATTAATCCAGATGCAAAAAGGCCCAACCCTTTTGCATTGAAATCTTTAGGAACAAGCGCAAGTTTTCTAACGTTTATGGGAGATCGTTTAAAAAACTGAATGAATGCGAGGCGGATAAGCTCTGATTTGTAGAAAAGTGAATTTTTAAGGATTTTAGAATTAAGACCGTCGAATAAATCCCAGCCTTTAAATCCTTGATGATATATGTACTGATATAATATATTATAGCTAAACTGAATCAATTGTTTCACTATCATTAAACCCAACTCACCCTTAATATGAATTCATTCGAAGAAACGTTAATCAATTTTGATAGCATTACCTGTTTGAATTGATTTTAATACAGCAAAACAAACTTCAGCATCACTGATAATTTCTTCAAATGGGATTGGAGCGGGTTTGCCTTTTTTTATGGATTCAATAAAACAAGCCACTTCTTCTTTCTGGCCTTTATCCTGAACTAATAATTTTTTTGAATAAGGTTTGCCAGAACCAAATATGGTCAATTCTTTATAATCATTTATTATAGCAGTTGAACCATGAGCGTATATTTCCACATATTCTTTAGGAAGATATTTAGACCCATTCGCAAAATATGAAATCGTTCCAATTGAACCATTTTGATAAGTCAATGAAACATTCAAAACATCGTTCATGTGCGCGGGATCACACATAACTGTGGCGTATACTGATATTGGTAAAGAACCATTAATATATGTCAAATAATCTACAAAATGGCAGACTTCACCAAGAATTCTCCCTCCGCCAATTTCCATATCCTGAATCCAGGAGTCAGCCGGTATATTCCCCGCATTTACCCTGTAAATCATGGACATCGTCGTATTCCCGAATTTATCTTTTATTATTTTGGTTAAGGGAGAAAACCGTCTGTTATAACCCACCATCAATAGGTGTTTTGAGTCATATGCTTTAACAATATCGCTTAATTCATCTTCACTAAGACATAATGGTTTTTCAACAAAAACATTTTTCCCTGCCTGTAATGACTTAAGAACAAACGCCGCATGCGAATCATGGCGAGTTGCGATAAAAACAGTATTGATGTCATCATTACCAAGAATATCCTTTTCTTCCCCAGTACAAAATTCAAAACCGTATCTTTCTGCAATCGATCGTGAACTTGCACTTGTTGCAGTCTTAACTCCTTTTAAAACAACACCTGACTTTGGAATATTTGGGATCAAATGGTTCTGAGCATATGAACCCGCACCAATAAAGCCGATGCTAACAGATTGAGCCTGTCTTTTTGCTTGTTTTAAAACGATTTTATTTTTATTGACTGTCTTAGATGTATCATATTCAATCAGGATGCCTATAAACGGCTCAGATTTATCCATAATCATATCATAGGCATCTGGAGCATTTTCAAGTTTTAACGTATGTGTCGTGAGATAATTCACACTAATTTTCTGCGAATGTATCAATTCTTGAAAAGCCTGCATATTGCGGTTTTCCGTCCAACGAACATATGGTGCAGGATAATCGATTCCTTTTTCTTCATAGTTCGCATCATAGCGCCCTGGCCCATAAGAACATGACATCTTAATTTCTAATTCTTTTTTATAGAAATACGGTTCACGATCAAACCCAGTCGGCACAGCCCCGACAATGATAATGGTCCCTTTTTTTCTTGCGATTGCACCAGAAAAATTTATCGGATCAAGGGAAGGCGAAGCCGCAGTGATAATAATAGAGTCACAGCCCAAACCATTCGTAAATTCAAAGATTCTATCTTCAATACCCGCATCGGATCGATTCAACGCAAGATCAAGACAATGTTCTTTTCCGGTTTCAACCATTGAAGTATCAATGTCAATTCCAATAACACGGATACCTGATGCTCTTAAAAGTAATGCAGTAAGCTGACCCAATAAACCAAGCCCAATAATAGCACACGTTTCACCAAGACGAAGGTCCGCCTGCCTGACCCCCTGCATGGCGATTGCACCCAACGTATTATAAGCAGCTTGTTTCATATCGACATCGGCATCTAATTTGACACACAAATTAGCTGGAACGCTTAACACTTCAGCATGACAAGCCGTTGCTCCACCGCATGCAACAAAATCCCCAATAACAAAACCAGTCACATCCGGTGCAAGATCAATAATTTCGCCTGAAGCGGAATAACCAAGAGGAGAATATGAATCGAGTTTCTTCATAACAGCTCGATACGTCTGAACAGGCCCCTGAGTTTTAAGGGTGTCAATAACCTGCATTACCTGCTGTGGCCGTTCCTTTGCCTTACCGATATATCCTTTCCTTGCAGCTTTAACTGTACTGCCTTCAGTTCCTGCACTGATCAAAGAATAATGTGTTTTTATTAATATCTGACCTTTTTGAAGAGAGGGTATAGGCGATTCAATAATATCCATTTTTCCGTTTTTAAGTTTTTGAGTGAGTTGCTGCATTATCAACCTTTTAATTAAAACATTTTTGTGAATATTGTTTGAAAAATATCAATAAAATTCGATTCAAATCTTTCTTTTGTATAATGTGTTTCAAATTTTTTTTTTGAATTGATGGACATTTCATTTTTAAGATTTTTATTTTCAAAAAGTATTTCAAGTTTTTCCACGAATTTTTTTTCATCTTTTTTCATCAACAAGTATCCAGTTTTACCTTCATCTACAATATCTTGAATAGCGCCTTCAACAGTTGAAAGAATAGGAATGCCCATAGACATAGCTTCCAATAAAACGAGTGGGAATGCATCTTTACAAGTTGGATAAACAAAAAAATCAGATTGTGATAATATACTATATTTTTCATTCCCATATCTTGGGCCAAGAAAACGGACATATTCCTTTAGAGATAAAAAATCGATCATTCTATTAATTTCATTTAGATCAATATCTTTTATACCTCCAACAATTAATAAATTAAATTTAATTCCTTTATCTTTTAATAAACTTGCTATCTTAAAAAGCTCATAAAAACCTTTTGTTTTAGTAATATTGGAAATATAAAGAAGTACTGGATAATCATTTTTTAATTTTAAATCAAATAGTTCAACGTTTATAGGAGAACATGGAATACCATTTGATAAGTAATATATCGTATTATTATTATCTATTAAATGTTTAATGTCATATTTTAATAGTTTAGATAACAAAATAATGTTTGAATTCTTAAAAACAAATCTATACAAATATTTAATTAAAATATTGTTCGATTTTTCTTTTATACCAGTTCCATGCAAATGATAAACAATCTTGATTCTAAAAGATTTTATTAGAATGACAAACAAAGAATCTCGGAAAAAGGCAAAGCCAGTTGGTGATAATGTAAAATAAACCAAATCAGGTTTAAATTTTTTAAGTTCTTTGAAAATGACGATCAGATAATAAATCATCTTCCATAGTTTTTTTGTTGATGGCTTACCGATATTTCCAAGTTCTGCGAAATGTAGGGGTAAAGTTTTAAAATTAAAACTTTCATTAATGAGTTGACTATCATAGATGGTTTGATTCATTATACTCTGACCATGAATTGGGGGCGGAAGCTGCATTATAGCAATAATTTTAAATGATTCACCCCCCGCCTTTTTAGTATTTGTCATTAAATGTTTCATTTTTTCCTCAGAACATTGCATACAATTTGTGGACATATTGCAAAGAGTTTTGGGATATGTCCGTGCGAATATTGTACATTCCATTGGAACAAATAAGACATAATTCGGTCAAAACCAATCCAATACTTTGAATTATAGGGACTCTTACCACTTATCAGCTTAGCGAGTCTGCGTGTCGTTGGCATGCCAATCAACTTTTCACTGACATATGTAAATCCAAGTTTCTCAAAAGTGTTTCTGAAATATTGAAGTGGAATTCCTCTTTCTCTTTTGCTTAAACCCGGCATTGGTCTCTGAAAATCCTCTATCGTTTGAAGAGGATTTCGCATAGAAACAATCGGATCACGATGAAGCAAATAACCTCCCGGTTTTAAAACTCTTGCTATTTCTTTCAGGACAAACGAAACATTTGCAATATGGTGGAGCGCTGAAAAACAAGTAATCAGATCAAATGTATTATCGTCAAAGGGGATAACTCCAGATGGTTTTGGTTTTACATAGGAGACGGGTATTCCACCAATATGATTAGAAAAAAATAAATCAGATGGCTCAATAATATCAATTTTTTTGGCTCTCTTTATAATTGGCTGAAATTCACAGCCGTAAGCACTGCCTATGCCTAAAATACGCATTTTTGACATATCTGGAAGATATTTAAAAAAAAATTGTTTATCAAGTTCATAATATGGGTACTCATAAACTGATTTTTTCTTTTTTATTACGTTACTGTACCCCTCATTTTCATCTTTAACCCAAGATTCTATCTCTTCCAAAGAAAAATCATCGCCATATAAGATATCACCTATAAGATACTTAATGTTATCGTCCATACTGCTCGTTCCCACCATCTTTTTTTAACATTATGAACCTATGACTGGCCAAAGTGCCGTTAAATCAGCAGCAAGATTTTTCACTGCATAGCGCTGGGCAAGTTGAAGAGAGTGTTGGGTTGCATTGAGCAATTCCATTGAACGGCATATCTGTTCGGCATACACTGCTGGATTACGATCACAAACAACATATCCATTCAATCCCTCCAAAATCATATTTCGTGCACCACTAACATTTGTGGAGACAACTGGTTTGCCGCAGCCTATCATTTCACACATAGCCAAAGACCACCCCTCAAGATGAGAAGCGACAACACACACATCGGCAGCATTCATGTATTGAACAACAACTGATTGGGGGACAAATCCTGTAATCCTAATATTGTTATAAACCCCCAACTCTTTAGCCCTTTTTTCGATTTTTTCATGATCTTCTCCATCACCAACAAAAATTAGAAGGGCATCAGCATACTGTTCTTTTATATAAACCAATGATTCAAGAAGCAATTCCCACCCTTTGATCCAGCAAAGTCGTCCAGTAGCGACGAAAACCTTTGCAGTCAAAGAAACATCCAATTTACGGCGGACTTCAGGGGTACTCATAGGATAAAACAGATCTGTATCAACACGGGTGGGAAATTGATGAAATCGAGATCTGTCAAGAGCACTGGATGTGCGTAGAAAGAATTCATCAATAGCGGTGCGATCTGCTGCTGCAATTATTACGTCAGGATTTAAATTGTTTAGGCAAGATACGAAATAATATTCGTAAGTTTTCCCGAAAATTCGTGCCCAAGGATAACGTGAATTAGTAACAGGATTATTTACTCCTGCGAAACTGAAGCATACACTTTCCCATGAATATTTAGCTGATGCAAAAAGCATTTCAGGCGAATCAATGATCAGCCCTTGGAATAACATTTCCCTAATTTTTGGCATAAAAAACCGAGCATTCAAATAAGCCGATAACCTGGATGGAATAAATGGTTTTTTGTCTTTAGCCAATTTAACTAAACCGCGGTTAAAAAACCATACTGGTACACCTAAAAAAGGGCGCTTGATCCACTTACCAATTGGAATATTTTTGTCTTGACAGTGACTGCTCACTGCAAGTCTTTCTCTATAAACAAACAGAAGATGCTTGGCAAAAGTAGTCTGGCCTCCTGTAGGTTCTCCCCAAGGATCTTTATCTGTGACCATTAATATTAAATTATTACCCAAAATATGCCTCATTTAATAAATATAACAACAATTGTATAGTCTCACACAACAGTACCTAAAATCAGCTCAAAATTTTAAATTAATTTACCAGCCACGCCAAAGGTATCGTAATTTAAGAAAATGGAGGTCAAATAGCGTAAGTTTTTTAAGGAATCTCATGTTAGAATACACGAGACATCTATATTTTCTCAAACGTCAGTACCCGATAAATTTAATAACTCGATGTTTTAAATGCTATATCCCTGTCATCAGACCGCAGGAACCGCCCGATGCATAGAGATCCCCCCCCCCCCTTTTTGGGGGCAAAACGGATAATCAACCGGTTAATTAAAATTAGAATTACCTGATCATTTTAACGATAATCTACAACAATTATTCCGTAAATCTGTTTATATAAATAATCAATCTTTTTATTACTCATTTTTCGGTTGATATATTCAACGATTATCCGTCTAAAGTTACGGCTTTAGGCATAAAATTCAATGAAATTTTGGAAACTTTAATAGTATCATAAATCTCTTAAAAAATTAAACAATTTGTAACCTTGATTTTCTATGTCAAATAATGTTCTTGCCTTTTTTTTACCTAAATTTCCAATTTTTGCACTTTTTTGATAGTTATTAATTATAAATTCAATGTTACTTTCTAAAAGATCAACACTATTTGCCTCAATTAAGTAAATTTCTTTTTTATCTGTAAATAATAATGGAATATCTGAAACTTTTGTTGCAATAACGGGTTTTCCTGTAGCTAAATATTCACCTAACTTAAATGGAAATCCTGCATTGGAATATCCAGAATTAGATCTAATCATGCATAATATATCTGAACTTTTTAACTCATAAAGATACTTATCATCATCCAAATATCCTAAAAAATGAATTCTTTCTTGATGTTTAGATTTTTTAATAATATTAAAAATAAAATTCTCTTGATATTTATCACCTTTTCCAGATAATTTTAATTTTACATTATATTTTTTCTCAGCAACATTATTAAAAGCATATATTAAATTTTCTACGCAATCTTTAGATCCAAAACTACCTCCATAAAATAAAACAATTTCGTTTCTATTCACTTTGATTTCTTTTTCAAATATTTTAAAATCAATAGATATTGGCTGATAATATAATTTTTTTAAGTATTTAACATTAAATTTCTGAAATTTTATACCTAAATTATTACTTATATATAAAATTGCATCAGTCCATAAATGCATCATATTTGTTAATAATATTGCTATTGTTATTTTGATTCTATGTATTAAATTATTAGTGCTACTATAAGCAAAGTTTACATCCTCGACGATGTCATAGATTATTTTATATCCAATAATTTTTGCGAAAATAACTGGTATTGTGTCAAAAATTGATGGCGATTCGTACTTATATATTATATTTTTGCAATCATATTGTTTTAACTTAAAGATTTGGAAAATTAATTTAAAAATAATTATCGGAAAAATCAATATTGCTTGGAGTATTGTTTTATTAGGTGCAACTATATAATATTTGTGATTTTTATATGTCCCATTACTATTTTCTACATTTTGTTGTCTTATTACAATAACGTTTATTATTGGATTAAATTTTTTCAATGATTCAATAATATTTCTTACTCTTTTGGTACTTGCCATACCCTCAGGGTAAGACATATCACCTATGAAAACGATATTTAATTTTTTATTCATAATTTTCACATTATATTTTTCTTATAATTTTCACTGGATTGCCTGCAACAACGACAGATTCAGGTATACTCTTTGTTAAAGTTGTATTCGCGCCGATTATAGAATTTCTTCCAATTGTTACACCTTTCAAAACAACTACATTTAATCCAAGCCATACGTTGTCTTCAATTACTACACTTTTACAACCATAAATTCTACTATCACCAGTATGCCAATCAGAATCAGTTATTATAGTATTTGCTCCACATCTGACATTATTACCTATATGAATTTTTTGTTCAGCGCCTATAATTGTCCCGCTAAATCCGCAATTATCTCCAATTTTAATTTGTGCATTGTTAGATAATGTGGAAATTATACAAGGGTGGTTAATTCCTATGAGATTAGATGTATGTGATGAATTAAATATGCACGATTTGCCAATGTTTATATTTGAAAACGGCATCTTTCTTATTTTAATTATACCTTTAAATTTGCAGTTTGGTCCAATTTTTATATTCCAATAATGCATCTTTAAATAGCATAAGATTGTTGATAAAATAACAATAACTTTCTGTATAATTATTTCATTATAGTATGGTAAATTTTCTCTTATAATTTTAATCATATCTCTATAATATCTCTATAATATGATAATATTAAATCAGTATTATTAATTTTATTCATATTTTTAATTTTATTCTTAAGTAAATCAAGATTATTTAAACTAAATAATACTTGTTCATAATAGTTTTCGATATTCCTGCTACTAAAAATGCACGTCATAAAAGGTCTATATGCCGCGTCACTAGCTACAACAGGAGTATTAAAATACAATGACTCTCGAATTGCGACAGCATCTCCATCAGTAGTTGTCGGCCTTAAATATATATCAGTAATTTCCCATAATTTATTTAAATTTTCTATTGGTTTGTCCCATATAAAAATATTTTTGTGTAAGTTTAATAAATCAATTCTTTTTTTTAATTTATTAAAATAATTTATATTATTATTATCAGGTACAATAATAAATAACCCAATATTATTAAAATGAACCTTTAATTTATTAATCATTTCTATTGTTATATCGAAACCATACAAATCTATATTATTTTTATCAAAAGCAAAGTTAACTCCATATATTGTTAATAATGGTTTTCTATATTTAGCAAAATATGTAATTTGTTCGGGTAATATAAAATTAATTAGTTCAGAGGGAATAATAAATGCCGGTATTACTATTATATCATCTTTTTTAATTCCTAACTGAATTAATATATCTTTTACGGTTTTGCTAACTGCGATAAATTGAATATTTTTTTGTTTAAATAAAATCATAGAACAAATTTTTTCATAAAATCTCAGTTTTTTCCATTTATCAAGGACCATCTGATCATGAATTGTAACAATTATTCTTTTATTTAATTTATTCAATATTAATAATCCTGGCGCCCATCTCAATCCATCATGGCAATGAATAATATCATATTTAAGATTAAATAAATGTTCAAAAAAAAATAATATCCAATTAAATTTATTATATTTTGTTGGTTTAATATGTTTAGGTAAAGATAAACTATTATTTTTTTGGCAATATACTGTAACATTAAAATTATTACTACTTAACTTGTCATATAATCTTTTTATATGAATTGAAACGCCACCATAAGGTTCAGGGTATGGCCCTATTAACAATATACTTTTTTTCTTAAGCTTATTTTTTAATGGATTCACTATTATTTTCTTCCTGTAAACCATTATAATATTGGTATGAAAAGACTGATATGACTGCAAAAAAAATTGGATTACAATAAGGCAAATTTTGAATAACTACAAATAAACTAATTAGTATTAGAAAAATCTTAGGCTCATATTTTTTTATTTTCCAACCATAAATTAATGACTTTATATATACCAATAACAATGACAAAAAAGCAATAAAACCATAATTGGAGAATATATCTAAAAAGTAATTATGAATCCCCATAGGATATCCATGGATTTTATTATGCCAGCCTACGAAACCTAAATGTCCTTTCCCTATGAAGAAATCATTTTTTATTGATTGTATTCCCAGAATATAAGTAGACAGTCTGCCAGACGTATAATCATCAATTTTATTTGTATGAGATGTAAATCGCATTATTATTTTATTATAAAAATTTTCTGATATTGAGAAGTATAATACTGTAGTTATTAATAGTGTTATCAATAGTGTTATTATAATAAGTTTGATATTATATTTTTCATAATTTAAATAAATCATTGACGTAAATAACCACGAAAGCGTTAGTGTTATTATGCCACCTCTTGAACCTGTTAATATTATTCCAACACTCAATATTATCACTAAAATTAAATTAATGTATTTTTTGCTTGATTTATTATAGTAATTTAATAATCCAACAGGTAGAATTGATGATAAATATGCTCCAGTAAAATTTGGATCTCCAAATATACCTTGCATCCTAAATGAATTTTTCGAAATATCTGTAGCAGGTACATGTATTTCAAAAAAATAATAAATAATCGACAATAACGTCATTAATGAAATTGAATAAAATATCCCGTCTAGTGCAGATGTAATATCATTATTATTTATTTTAACATATCCAATGATTGCAACAACAAATAAAGGCTCAAAAATTGTTTTTATAATTATTTCAACAGGAATTAAATTAAATCGATTAATATTAAACAAAATAGAAATTACAGTAAATATTGTAAATATTAACCATAATAGTTCAATTGAATATGAATATTTAACATAGTCATAATTGTTTCTTTTTAATAATCCAAAATAAAGCAAACATAGATAAAATAAATTTTTTAAACTAAATCCTTCACTAATTCCTAATTCGAACGGCACCAGATTTGATGCACAATTTAGGGCTAATATTAATCCTAAAATCATTACAGTTCGATTTTTATTATATAAGGGTAATAAAGTAATAATAATCAATATCATTAATAAAAAATTCATACTAAAGTAATTTCTTATAAGTTAATTTACAATTTATATAAAATTTTTTCATGATTATGTATTTCTTCTTTTGAAAATCTCATTTTTAAAATTATTGCTGGATTTCCTGCAACAATTGAGTATTTTGGAACATTTTTTACTACAACAGATCCAGCTCCAATAATTGCTCCACTTCCAATAGTTACACCCTTTAATATAATTGCGTTTGATCCGATCCAAACATCATTTTCAATAATAACATCTTTGTCATCTGAATCTTTTTTATTCTTTACATCATACATAAATCTACCAATTTCAGAGTAATTATGATCACCTCCAATTATCGAAACATTAGGCCCCATAATTACCTTATTTCCAATTATAATTTTTGACTCTGATGCTAAAAACATTGCACCATCGTTAATAAAAACATCATTGCCAATAAATATGTTTTCATAAGATAAAATTTTGGGATTTTGTATTCTCACGTTTATTCCACATCTTGGGAACTGATCTTTGTGAAAAAGCCACCAAATTTTATTTTTAATTGTTTTGTACTTATTATAAATTAGCCTTCTTAATAAATTTTTAAATTTTTGCATTTTGTTTTTTAATTTTGCTTTTTAATTTTAAAAAAAAATTATAATATAATAATTTTGAGTATATAATATAATCTTTAATTGACAATTTAGTTTCAATTAACTCATATTTATATTCGTTCATTTCTTTTCTTAAATTATTTTGAATATAATTAATTTCTGCATTGTTTAACTCACTTTTCCAAGCATTAATTCTACTATGCATAGGTTTTTTACTAATGTTATTATGCAAATGGTTTTGATTTTTTGGTATTTTCTCACAATATATTTTATCCGAGTTAATCTTCAATATTTTATCATTAACATTTAAAAAAAATAGCAATTTATTAATTTCATCTTCAATATTTAAAATTAAATTTTCATATTTTATGATATGTACATTTTTATTAGTGCGTTGTTTTTTTTCTAACACAAAGTAATTTTTATATTGATCAATCATTCCAAATGGTCGCACTGCCATCTTTTTATTGTTTATATCTTTTGATTTTTTTAACGAATTATATACAGCCCTTGGATCTCGATAAATATATATCATTTTTACGTTAGGGTATTTTTGTAGTATTTGATCAACGTACATTATATATACACCGGCTTTATGAATATATATTTCACTTATATTTGTATTAAAATACAATTTAAGAGCAGTTTTAATTACATCAATAAATGAGATTGGATATGTATATGCTTTTAATAATTCAGTTTCTAATATATTTCTATCAATATTCCAGTCACAAAAATGTTTATCAATATACAATAAATCTAAATAAATTTTCAAACTCTCGGAATTATTTATTTCTGTACACTTAATAAATAAATTGTCTGGGAAGTTACCTTCAATACCAACTGATATCTTTGCATATTTATCCAAAATATTACACAAATAAGTAGATCCTGTTCTGTTCATATGAGTTAAAAAGACAATTTGTTTTTCATTCATTCGATTGACACCATATCCATTTCTTTAATGTTATCAAGACATTCCTATCAATTACATCCATATATATAAATACATTTAATTTATATTGAATAGAAAATACTAAAGAAATGTAAACTATACTACAAATCAAAATAGCCATTACATTATTTGTAATGTAATAGTTTAATATTATAATTATTGTTGCTGGAATAAAAGATGAAACTACAATTTTCCATAAACTACTCCATGGTAACCAATTTTGTATTGATACTTTCATAATACTCTTTTCAAATATTATTTTAAAACAAATTGGTAAAGCTACACCAATACATGAAGTAAACATAGCTCCGTTTAATAAAAATTTTGGTATTGCAAACCATCCAACTATTAGCGTTATTATAAAACATATAGAATCAATAGATAAAATTATAAGCGTTTTATTAGCCGCACGTAAAACTATACCTCTGTTAAACATAAATAAAATATAAAGCATTAAAAATATTTTAAAGAATGGAACAGCTTCAAGATATGAAGCTGTAAATAAGATTAAAATTATCTTATTTGACATTATTACAAAAAACAAAACAATAGGTAAAGTTACACTAGCTATTTTTTCAACTGACTTTTTCCATAAGTAACTTACAGCAAGTATATTCCCCGCAAAATATTGTTTTGTAATTTCTGGAACTAAAATATTATTTATTGAAGAGTACAATTCATTCAGTAATGGAATTCCCATAAATGCTATTGTATATACAGCATATTTTTCCACTGGAACTATTCCTACAATTAAAAATTTATCTACTCTTGAGATTAGAGTAGTTATTACAATAGAAAAAGCTAAAGGAAGAGAGTATACAATTTGCTTTTTAACTATAGATATATCTATTTTATTAGATGAATAATTTTTAAATGAATATATTGTAAAATATAAAAACCTAATGAATGCATATAACGATATTGCATAAATACATCCTTTTTCATTTTTATAAAATGAAACCAAAAAAATAATCAATAATAATCGAATTAAACTATCTATTGGGAAATAAATCAAATTATGGTAAATTTTTCTTTCAACAGAAAAATAAAACTCATTAAGTGAAGATATGACCATAAATAATATAAACAATGATATTAGAATATTATAACTATTTAATTCTGTAATGCCAATCCATGTCATTATTTTATGACTAAAAAGATAAAACACTCCAACTAGCAACACTCCACTAGTAAATTGTAAAATATATGTTTGAAATAAAAAATTTTTTTTAATTTTCTCTGCTAATATTGGATAAAAATATAAAACACTCGAACCAAATCCTAATGTAAAAATTGGTATAAAAGTTGATGTAATTAAATCAAATTGTCTATATATCCCAAAGGATTCTTTTGAGATTAACCTAACCAATATAACAGGTGTTAAAAATTTTATTACAAAGGATAAAAATTTCCCTAAGAAAAGATACGAAGTTTGTTTCTTCAACGATATAATATTGTTCATTCTAATACGCGTTAATTATTTAAAATATATTAAAAATTTAGGTTCTTCTTTACCATACTTTATATTTATAATTTCCGTGACTATTTCATCATTATTTCCTTTTTTTATTCACAGAGCAGGTTCGAGGGTTATACTGGTTCAAGGGCCAAATCCATATTCTTACCAAATACCTCAAGGGTCACGCACAATCCGACTTTTGACACTTTATCCCACAACCCCCATCACAACCAACAACCCCACAACCCTCTCCGCAGCCTCCAAAAATCCCTCTTTATCCGCCTTAATAACCACGCTCGGATTCTCAGGCGGTTCATAAGGTGATGAAACCCCAGTAAAGTCCTTGATTTCACCTTTAAGGGCTTTGGCATAGATGCCTTTGGGATCTCGGCGGATGCATTCTTCCAGGGGGCAGTCGACGAAGACTTCGATGAAGCGGTCGGGGCCGACAATGGATCGGACGTTTTGACGGTCTTGTCTGAAGGGGGAGATGAAGGCGGTTAGTGCGATGATGCCTGCATCCACGAACAGATGGACCATTTCTCCGATTCTTCGGATGTTTTCTTTCCTGTCTTTTTCATTGAAGCCTAAGTCTCCGCAAAGACCATGTCGGACATTGTCACCGTCAAAAACATAAGTGGAACACCCCATGGCATGGAGCTTTTTTTCAACCATGTGTGAGATGGTTGATTTCCCGGATGCTGACAGACCGGTAAACCAAATGACAACACCTTTGTGCTTGTGAAGCTGCTCTCTGTCTTCCCGTGTCACCAGACCGTTATGTCTTGTGACGTCGGTGCTTTGAATGGGTTTTAATGATTGCATGGTTTATACTTTCGTTGTCTGGTGTTTAAACCGTTTTTGTTTCGTTCCCAGGCAGCGCCTGGAAACTTAACTTTTTTCACCACCCGTTCGCGTGGCTCACTGAAGCACACGAAGTTCCACGAAGAAGGGCAAAAGGCTAACCTGCCGAAGGCAATTTCTTCGTGCTCTTCGTGGGCTTCGTGGTTAAAACCTTT
>Ga0180007_10003686_pt1 | contig 16844 bp, 16 predicted proteins | sample MM_PC_MetaG_FD_121122 | JGI IMG/M metagenome (GOLD analysis project Ga0180007, IMG submission 121122) | Groundwater microbial communities from the Aspo Hard Rock Laboratory (HRL) deep subsurface site, Sweden - MM_PC_MetaG | ecosystem: Environmental > Aquatic > Deep subsurface > Groundwater... | reverse complement strand
TTCCTGTCCGCCCTGCCATGGGTCTTCCCATTGCTGTTCTTCCTGTTCTTCCTGTCCGCCCTGCCATGGGTCTTCCCATTGCTGTTCTTCCTGTTCTTCCTGTCCGCCCTGCCATGGGTCTTCTGCAGGGCCTTGACCTTCAGGCCATTCTTCCTGGCCTGAGACAACGTTTGATATGATAATTATGATAGCAGTCGCACACAAAAAAACTGCCCCTGAAAATAAGAGAAATTGTTTTATTTTGGACATAAAAATAAAGGTTAGTTACACCTACGCGATAGTAACATAAATTGTTGGAATCTTAAAAAAATTTTCCATCATTTTTCAGCTTCCCTGATGATGACAGATTATAAGTTTTTCGCGAATTTTGTTAATACTTCCGCCTTGCCTTCCGAATTTACATAAATCATATCTTCAATTCTTACACCCGCCTTACCTGGCACGTAGATTCCCGGTTCAATGGTAAAGACCATGCCAGACCGGATGCGGTCTTTTGATTTATGACTGACACGCGGAGCCTCATGAACTTCCAGGCCGGTGCCATGACCCGTGGAATGGGTGAAGTATTTGCCGAAGCCGGATTTTTCAATCACATCGCGCGCCGCCTTATCCAAAGCGGCACACCTCATCCCCACCTTTATAGCCTTAATGGCCGCGCGATTAGCCGCCAGGACGGTTGAATAAATTTTTTGTTCAAAAGGCGTCGGTTTCCGCTGAAAGAAGACCCTCGTCATGTCCGTGATATACCCCTTATAAACCAGTCCAAAATCGACCAGAACCATCTCCCCCTTCTTCAGCTTGCTTTCGCCTTTCTGATGATGAATATCTGCCGTATCTTTACCGAAAGTAATGATTGGCGGAAAAGAAAACCCGTCAGCTCCGTTTGTACGGGCGATTTTCAGAAGTTCCCACTCCAGTTCATCTTCCGTCACACCAGGCTTCAGCTTACCAGCCAGCTCACGCAAGCTCTTACAGGCAATTTTGACGGCCTTTTTGATAATTCTGATTTCAGCTTCATCCTTGATCTTCCGGAGTGATTCCACAAGCCCCGTAGTCGGTTTAAACTTCACACCCGGCAGGGCTTTTTTGTATTTCTTCAGACGGGCCACCGTAAAATTCTCCGCCTCAAAACCAATTGTTTTAAACCTGCTCATAAGCTTTTTCAGACCCCTCTCCTGATCATAATAGGGAACACCTGCCTTCCGGGCCGTCTCAAAATAACGGGCATCTGTGATCAGAACATGCTTTGCGGGCGTAACCAATAATTTTCCGTTGGTACCCACAAAACCTGAAAGATAACGCACATTGTGCCTGTCAGAGACCAAAAGCGCACCCAGTTTTTGAGCTTTAATCAGTTTTTGAAGTTTTTTAATTCTCATTTTCAAATTTATCGGTTTTTCGGACTTCCACAGCATAGCATTTTTTGTTAAGATTTGAATCACTTAGTCCTTTAGCCCCACAAAAAATGCCCAACCGAGAACTGATCAAAAAAAATCTCAAAAATACAGTGACCGAAACTAACTTGCAGGGCTACAATAAGCTTCACGTGGGCAAGGTCAGGGACACCTACGAAAAAGACGGCCAGCGGATTATTGTGACCACCGACCGGCAATCGGCTTTTGACCGGATTCTCGCCGCCATTCCGTTTAAGGGCGCCGTACTCAACCAGTTCGCCGCTTTCTGGTTCGATAAAACCAAAGACATTGTCACAAACCACATGATTGCCACTCCCGATCCCAATGTTTCAATTGTGAAGAAGGTTAAAATCTACCCTGTCGAAGTCGTCGTCCGCGGTTACATAACGGGAACCACCGATACCTCGGCCTGGATGAATTACGCGAACGGTGAACGGAACTTCTGCGGAGTTCAGCTCCCCGAAGGCCTGAAAAAGAACCAGAAATTCGAAACGCCCATTATTACCCCCACCACCAAACCCGAAACCGGCCATGATGAGAAGATTTCGCGTGAAGGAATCATCGCTCAGGGGCTGGTTCCCGAAGACGAATGGGCCCGGATCGAAAAATATGCCCTGGCCATCTTCAAACGCGGTCAGGAAGTCGCCGCCGAAAAGGGTTTTATTCTGGTCGACACCAAATATGAATTCGGCAAAGACGCCGACGGCAACATTGTGCTGGCCGACGAGGTGCACACGCCCGATTCTTCCCGCTACTGGATCGCCGCCACCTACGAAGACCGTTTTAATGCCGGTCAGGAACCCGAGAACTTTGATAAGGAGTTTCTGCGCCTCTGGTTCAAGGAACACTGCGATCCATATAACGATCCTGAACTTCCTCCCGCGCCGGACGACCTTGTGGAGGAACTGTCATTCAGATACATCGATATTTACGTAAAACTGACCGGCAACACCTTCGTGTACAATGAAGGAAAGAATATTCAGGAACGGATTCAGGAAAATCTGGACAAGTATTTTGCTTGAAGTTGACAAATTTTTAAAACTGTGTAACCATAAACTTTTAAAGAATTTTAAATTAAAAATTATTTTAAAAATTGTAAAAATTATAAAATTTAAAAATTTCTAAACTATGTTAGTACCAATCATCATGGGCTCCAAAGTCGACGAAGCCCACGGCCGCAAAATCGCTGAATACCTGGAAGAATTTGACGTAAAGACGGAGCTTTACGTGGCTTCCGCCCATAAAGTCCCGGAGCTGGTGCTCGACATCGTGAATGACTTCAACAAATCCGGTGATGACATTGTTTACATCACCATCGCCGGCCGCAGTAACGGCCTTTCCGGCGTAGTGGCCGCCAACGCCATTCATCCGGTCATCGCCTGCCCGCCCTACAAAGATAAAGACGATTACGCGGCAAACGTCAATTCATCCACCTTATACCCATCGGACACGCCAAGTATGTTTGTGGCCGATCCTCAGAACGCCGCCATGGCAGCCATCCGCATTCTGGCTTTGACGAATGACAAACTCCGCAAGCTCGTCGCCAAACGCATCGCCGACATCAAAGATTCCTTCTAATCATTTCGGATTTCGAGTTTCAAATTTAAATTTTTAAGATATGATCACCTCTTTAAGCCCTCTCGACGGACGTTACAAAAGCAAAGTCGATGAGCTCATCCCCTACTTTTCAGAATACGCCCTGATTAAATATCGTCTGATAGTGGAACTGAGCTTTTTCATGACTCTTTCGGCCGAAAGCGGTATTCCCGAACTTCCGGGTTTCACAGACAAAGAGCTGAAATTACTCGAAGACATCATCAAAAACTTTGACGAGAAAGAGGCGGAAAAGGTGAAGGCCATCGAAAAAAAGACCAACCACGACGTAAAAGCGGTTGAGTATTACATCAAAGAAAAACTGGAAAAAACCAGCCTGAAGAAACATCCGGAGTTCGTACACTTCGCCTGCACCTCGGAAGACATCAACAATCTGGCTTACGGCCTGATGTTAAAAGGAGCCGGCGAGCACGTGATTCTGCCCCGGATGAAGGAAGTGGTAAAAGCGGTAAAAGGCCTGGCCAGAAAATGGAGGAAGGTTCCCCTGCTCAGCATGACTCATGGCCAGCCCGCCACCCCCACCACAGTGGGCAAGGAGTTTTTGGTTTTTGCTTCCGGACTGGAAAGGCAGATGAACCTGCTGAAAAAACAGGACATCATGGGCAAGCTGAACGGTGCATCCGGTAATTTTAATGCCCATATTGCCGCTTACCCTAAAGTAAACTGGCTTAACCTGAGCAAAAAATTTGTTCAGAATTTGGGACTGGCTTACAACCCCTACACTACCCAAATCGAGCCTCACGATTACCAGTCCGAAATTTACGACACCGTGGCCCGCTTCAATACTGTCCTGCTCGATCTGGACCGCGATATGTGGATGTATATCAGCCGCGGCATTTTCCGCCAAAAAGTAATCGCAGGCGAAGTCGGTTCCTCGACCATGCCCCATAAAGTAAATCCTATCGACTTTGAAAACTCCGAGGGAAACCTGGGAATGGCCAACGCCATGCTCAGGCATCTGTCCGAAAAACTCCCCCTCTCGCGTATGCAGAGGGACCTGACCGATTCAACGGTTCAGCGAAATATTGGTGTTTGCTTCGGCTACAGTTTATTGGCTTACAAAAGCACTTTAAAGGGTCTTTCCAAACTCGAGTTGAACACAAAAGTTATACATGATGAACTAGACCGCAATTGGGCGCTTCTGGCCGAACCCATTCAAACCGTAATGCGCAAAAACGGCGTGCCGAACGCTTACGAAAAACTCAAAGAACTGACCCGCGGAAAGGAAGTGACAAAAGAGGGCGTCCGTACCTTCATTAAAAGTCTTAAACTTCCCGAAGACGATAAAAAGAGACTACTCAAACTCACACCTGCCACCTATATCGGAATGGCAGACAAATTTTAATATCTGACTTCTAAAACCATGAAAAGAGTACTTTTACTCCTACCCATCCTTGTTTTATCCGCCTGCCAGCCGATTCTTAAGCAGGTAACCCCTCCTGTCACAAACTTTGAAGAATGCATCGCTGCCGGTAATCCGGTTATGGAAAGTTACCCAAGACAATGCCGCCACGGTGACCAAACTTTTACGGAAGAAATTGACGTGACTCCACCTGTACCAACCATCCCGACTGATGAAGGCCCTGACCTAAAAGGAAACTGTGAGTCAGCGGAAGGTACGTGGTTACCCGACAGCAGTGAGTGCGAGTATATTTCAAAGGATAAATGTGAGGAATTAGGTGGCACGTTCAATGAATGTGCCTCGGCCTGCCGAAATGACCCTGAAGCTGAGATTTGCACCATGCAGTGTGTACAGGTATGTCAATTTTAATCCCCTCTCATGATCATCGGACTCACCGGCCCCATGGCTAGTGGCAAAAGCACGGTCGTGGACGCTTTAAAAAGCCAGGGTTTTAGGCATTTCACTCTTTCGGACATCGTTCGCGAGGAATGCACCAAACGCGGACTGGAAGAAGTCCGTGACAACCTGATGGCCACCGGCCAGAGCCTGCGGAAGGAATTTGGCGCAGGTGTTTTGGCAGTCCGCGCACTGCAAAAAACAGATGAAAACTCTAACTGGATCATCGACGGCATCCGCAATCCGGCCGAAGTGGACGAACTTAGAAAACACCCCCACTTCATTCTCATCGCCAACACCGCCCCCGAAGATATGATCGTCAGCCGCATCCTTTCCCGCAAACGCTCCGATGACACCATGGACGAAACCGCCATCCGCACCAAGCTGAGGCGGGAAATGGGCGAAGGCGAGCCACCCGAGGGCCAGCAACTTAAAAAGTGTATCGACATGGCCGATTACGTTTTTGAAAACGTAATGCCCATCGATCAGGTTGAGACCGAATTTATGAAACTGTATAATCAGATCAATGACGCACAAAAAACCTGACAGACCAAGCTTTGAGACCGTATATATGGACTTCGCGAAGGCGATCGCCAACCGTTCTTCGTGCAAAAGGCTGAAAGTGGGCACCGTTATTACAAGTACTGATTTCAGGAAAGTTTTGGCTGTAGGCTATAACGGCAATGCCGCCGGCCTTCCAAACGGCTGTGACCGCGACGAAGTCGGCAATTGCGGATGTCTGCACTCCGAGGAAAACGCCGCCATCAACTGCGACAGCCCCAGATACGTGGAGAAATTTGTTTTTGTGACTCACCTGCCCTGCACCGCCTGTGCCAAGCGCCTGATTAACATCGGAAACGTCAAAAAAATCTTCTTCGAAGAGGATTACCGGAACCGCGAAGCAGTCAGCTTATTTAAAATCACCGGAATCGAGATTTTTAAGATCGACAAAGGCAACGTGGTAAAAGTTGAGGAATAGCCCGGTCATACCCTTTATAAACCTTCCGGCCTTGTTCAGGAGGGTTTTTTGTGATATAATTAACAGAATATTTCAAACAAACAAAACCCATGATTGCCTCACTTATTTTTCGCAGAGAATCTACCGCTCCATCAAACGACAAAGGTCACATCGGAGGCCTGTCACCTGCACATATTTTTGCTGAAACACCGGACGAAGAAATCAGAGCTATGGCCGAGCATGAACAAATGGAGTGGGAAGCCGGTCAGGGACCGAATTTTAAACCGCTGGAAGACCATGAACGGGAGGAAATGATAAATGAGTACTTTACGGAACTTACAGACAGGCGAAACGCCCTGAAAGCAATTTTGAAAAATAAATAAAAACATGATTCACCTCCACGAAACAGGGCCCAGGGGGCCTCACCCAGCACCTCATACCAGAGAAGAACTCGATAGTTTATCCGAAACTTTGACTGAAGAACAAAAAGTAACCGCTGATCCGGAACTGAAAGAAGTACGGGAAAGATTGCAGGGAAGTGATTATGCGCAGGCCGCCAGCTTTGAACAGGATCCACGGAAGAAAGAAGATTTTCGTTTTCTTCCTTTACGGTACAAGGTGGAATACCAGGCTCTGAAAACGGATGAGGAAAGAAACCGGTATCTTAATACAACTGTTATTGAGCAAACCAGTAAAAATTCTGAGGGAAAGCCGGTAACCATTCGTATTCCCGCACTTCAATACATTGAACAGTCCCGTCGGAATGCTGTTGGACATTATGAAAGAATGGACTCCTACTACAAGGTACCGAAAGTAACGCCCGGACTTAAAACTCCTGAACTTGTTGCGGATACCCGCGTTTATGCCATGGGCGGAGCTCTGATGACAGATGTTGCGAAACGTTTTCCCGGAAAGCCTGATGTTATGGCAAATTCCGGAAACCCAACGGAAGCTCTGGGAGCTTTTGAATCTTTTATTAAGGGCAAATCACCTGATGAACTGAAAGGGTCAACTGTCATTATTGCCTTTGATCCGGAAATGTTTGGATCTCCATCCATTGCAAAGTACATGAATGACACGGAAACCCTTCTGAAACGAATAAAAGAAGCGGGTATGGTGGCAGTTATGGCGGATCCTCTGAATATCGGTGACTTCGAATTCAATAATGTGCCTCCGTATATTGCCCCCGGACAATCGAAAGAAGCTCCAATATATTCTGCTCATGAAAGCGTAGGTTACAGAAGGGCAAAACGATGGTGGGACGCATACCGCAACCTTCTCGGGACTCTCTACCGGCAGGGATATATGGGGGCGCTCATTGGTTTGGGCAATGCCACTTCAGCCCGGAATACAATAGGAATCCATGAAAACTTCCTTAAGGTTCCAAAAAAACCAGGCAAAGGATACAGCGATGCCTGTAACCAGCTGGCTATGAACGGTTTCGTGGCAGGCGTGAATCTTGCGCATGGAAAGCGAACACTTGATGAGGAACTCCTGCCGGTTGAACGATCAGTTAATGCTGATACCGAGATTTATTACTACGGAAAAGGTAAAAGTCTTCCGCAAGCTCCGGATTCCGCGCAAGCCGCACTTCCAACCACTGAACTTTTGCCTTCTTTCCCCTGCATTACCGACATTCTGGATGAGAGGGTGAAGCATGGTCTGTGGGAGATCGGAAGCATACCTGCCGCACTGGAACTCGGCCAGATTCATTATGCCCTTGCTAAGACCGAGTCACGCATACGTGATGTTCAGGAAGAAATCGATCGGGCTGAACAAGAGGGACTGGATATGAAATTTGCCAGGCTCGAATTTAACCGCGCTATATCCGAGATATATTTTGTTTATGCCTGGATAGCTTTCCGGAAATATAAAGGAGAACGACCGGGAAAGGCCAGTAAGGAAGAGGTTCTTTCCGCTATCGAATATGCGGAAAAGATGGACCGCAAATACCATTTCCATCCCCGTTTTGCCGAACAGGTAAAAAAACTCAGGAATACGCTATAATCAACTGCCATTAAAATGGAAACATACGACCTATACCAAGAACTAATCAAACCTTTCTGGGCGCCGCCGGCCTGGTTATTCGGACCGGTCTGGATGGTTTTATACGCGCTTATCTTAATTTCTTTCGGAACGGTTTTTTATAAAGTCTGCAAAAAGAAATTGCCGGTCGCGATATCGCTCCCTTTTGCCTTAAATATAGTTTTTAACATCGCTTTCACCAATATCCAGTTCGGCCTGCAAAACAACATTCTGGCCGCCATAGATATTCTGCTGGTTCTGGGAACAATTGTGTGGATGATAGTGGTAATCTGGCCGAAAATTCGCTGGGTTGCCTACACGCAAATCCCCTACCTCGTATGGGTAACCTTTGCCACCATTCTGCAACTGACAATCACTTATCTGAACTGGTAAAGCGTTTGACTTCACAAGCCTTCCCGACTACAATCGTGTCAAAGCGTCTGAGTCCCGCCTTAGCGGAACCCGAGGCACTCAGAAACTAATGAGTGTTTTTTTATGCCATCAAACATGTTCAAAGAAGTCGACCCTAAACAATCCTTTCCTAAGCTGGAAGAATCCATTCTGGCCTACTGGGAAGGCGAAGAAACCTTTAAAAAGTCCATCGAAAACCGCACAAAAGAATACGTTTTTTACGACGGCCCGCCCTTTGCCACCGGACTCCCCCACTACGGCCATCTGCTGGCCGGCACGCTGAAAGACGTGGTTCCCCGCTACTTCACCATGCAGGGCTACAGAATTGAACGAAAATGGGGCTGGGACTGCCACGGCCTGCCAGTGGAGAATATTGTGGAAAAGGAACTGGAACTCAACAATAAAACCGATATCGAAGGCTTTGGAATCGATCGCTTTAACGAGGCCTGCCGCGCGGTGGTTTTAAGGTACGCCAATGAATGGAAAAGCACCGTGCGCCGCATGGGTCGCTGGGTCGACATGGAAAACGATTACAAAACGATGAACCCGGAGTACATGGAGTCCATTTGGTGGGTGTTTAAAAGTTTGTGGGACAAAGACCTGATCTACGAAGGGCATAAAGTGGTGCCTTACTGCCCCCGATGTGCCACCCCGCTTTCGAATTTTGAGACCAATCAGGGTTATGCCGACAAGCAGGACCCTGCCCTGACCGCCAAATTCGAACTGGAAAGCGAGCCGGGTACCTACCTGCTGGCCTGGACGACCACCCCCTGGACCCTCCCCAGCAATCTGGCCATCGCCGTCGGACCCGACATCACCTATGCCAAAGTGAAGGATAAGAACGGTGAAATTTACATAATGGCCCTGGACCGCGTTCCGCATTACTACAAAGACCCCGCCGAATACACAATTACAGAAGAGATGCTGGGCAAAAAGCTCAAAGGCCTGAAGTATAAGCCCCTGCTCCCCTGCTTCGCCGACAAAAAAGAGCCAAAAGCCTTCACGGTGACAACCGGAAATTTCGTGAGCATTGAAGACGGTACCGGACTGGTGCATATGGCCCCTTACGGCGAGGACGATATGGCCATCATCACGGGCCTGGGCGTGGAACTGGTGGACCCCGTGGACGCTGAAGGCAAGTTTACCGAACCGGTTTCCGAGTTTAAGGGCCTTTCGGTCTTTGACGCAAACCCTCTGATCATCAAAAAGCTGAAAGACGAAAAAAAGATTGTGCGCCATGAAACAATCAATCACAGCTATCCCTTCTGCTGGCGTTGCGACACGCCGCTCATTTACCGGCCGATTTCGACCTGGTTTGTGAAAGTCGAACAGATGCGCGATAAGCTGATGAAGACCAATAAAAAGATCAACTGGATGCCTGACCACATTCAGGAAGGCCGCTTCGGAAAATGGCTGGAAGGCGCCCGTGACTGGGCGATAAGCCGCAACCGCTATTGGGGTGCGCCTCTGCCGATCTGGCGCTGCAACTGTGGTGAAATAAGGTGTATTGGCAGCATCAAAGAACTAGAAAAACTTACCGGGCAAAAAGTCGACGACCTGCACAAGCATAAAATCGACCACCTTACCTTCCCATGTAAAAAGAAAAAAGAATCTGAGTTTACTTTTGTCCGTCACGGCCAAACGGACTTCAACAAAGAACGACGTTGGCAAGGATCTACCGATAACGAGCTAAACGAAACAGGTATTCAGCAAGCGAAAGAAGCTGCCAAACAGCTCAAAAACGAAAAATTCGACCTCATTATTTCATCGCCCCTCAAACGAGCCAAAAAAACCGCTGAAATCATCAACGAAACTCTCAATCTGAAAATTGTTTATGAAAATGACTTACGGGAGCAGGACTACGGCGAGTGGGAAGCCGTGCTGACAAAAGACCTGATGGAGGAATACAACTCAGATATTAATACCCTGCGCCAAATGACTCCTCCGGGCGGCGAACCTTTCGATAGTGTAATAAAACGCGTCGAAAGAGTGCTCACAAAGTATCGTGACAAAAAGATTCTGATCGTTGCCCATGGTCACGTGTATTTTGCTGTTTTATGCTACACGAAAGGGAAAGTTCTGGACGACGTGATACATGAACCGCATGACAACGGTGCCGTGTATAAAATCAGCTATGCCGACTTAATGCGCCGCATTCCCGAAGTACTGGACTGCTGGTTTGAGTCAGGTAGCATGCCATACGCCCAGCTGCACTACCCCTTTGAGAACAAAGAAAAATTTGAAAACAACTTCCCGGCCGAATTCATTGCCGAAGGATTAGATCAAACCCGCGGTTGGTTTTATACGCTTCACGTGCTTTCCAATTCCCTGTTCGACAAACCCGCTTTCAAAAACTGCATAGTCAACGGCATCGTACTGGCCGAAGACGGACAGAAGATGAGCAAGCGCCTGAGCAATTATCCTGATCCCTCAAAAATATTTCACGAGTATGGCGCTGATTCCCTACGCTTTTATCTGATGAATTCCCCTGTTGTTAAGGCCGACGACATGCGCTTTTCCGAAAAAGGTGTGTCAGACGTGGTTCGCAACTTCATTTTACCCATTTGGAATGCCTACAGCTTTTTTACTACCTATGCCAATATCGATAAGTGGACTCCCAAAAAAGCAACAGAATCGACCAATAAATTAGACCGCTGGATTCTGACCGAGTTGAACAAATTAATTGTTCAGGAAACCGAATACATGAACAGCTATGATTTACAGAAAGCCAGCAACGCCATGTACGCTTTTGTGGATTCTCTTACCAATTGGTATATTCGCCGTTCCCGCCGCCGTTTCTGGAAGTCAGAAGACGACAGCGACAAAAAGATGGCCTACTCTACTCTTTTCAAGGTACTTACCACACTCTGTCAGATCATTGCCCCGTTCACCCCCTTCGTCAGCGAAGAAATCTACCGCAACCTGACAGGCAAAGAATCCGTGCATCTGAGCGATTACCCTAAGCCTGAAAAGGGGAAAGCCGATGAAAAGCTGATGGAAGAGATATTTATTGCCAAAACGATTGTGAGCCTTGGGCTAGCCAGCCGCGCTAAAAGCAAAATAAAGGTCAGGCAGCCACTGGCCAAAGTTCAGGTCGCTCTGGCTCAGCAATACGACAAATCTTTGCTGGAAGATGAACTGGAAATTATCAAAGAAGAGTTGAACGTCAAAAAAGTTGAAGTAATCGAAAACCCAAGCGACCTGGCTACTGTTATTGCCAAGCCAAATGCCAAACTACTTGGACCCAAATACGGCAAAGAAGTTCAGACGATCATCCGGACGGCCAAAACCGGCAAATTCGGGCGGCTGGATAACGGCAACATTAAGGTGCTCGACTACGAACTGACGCCTGAAGAGATGGAAATCGCCTATATGAGCAAAGAAGGAGCTGATATTGAAACCGAAGCCGGTATTTTAGTGGCGCTCGACGCCAAAATAACGCCTGAACTCGAAATGGAAGGTAAAGCCCGTGATCTGGTGCGTCAGATTCAGGAACTCCGCAAAGCCGCCGACTACCGCGTAGATGACCGCATTACCGTGGCCATGATTGGCGCCGACACCAAGCTGCTTGATAAATTCGGCGACTACATCAAAGCCGAAACCCTGGCTAAAAAAATCGTCACCGAAATGGAAGACGGCGACCAGTTCACTGAACTGGATGGAATCACCATTAAAGTTAAACGCTAAACCCGTGTCGTCACCACAACCTTCCTACCCCGTCTCACCAGCTATAGCAAATTTGCACTATAGAAGTAGTAGTGACTATACATTGTATGGTGCAGTTTTGTGTAAGATTTGCCATATACTTCTACAAAGACCACTACCTGGGCACAAATTTTATTGACACATTTAAAATAATGCCCTAGAATCACATACTATTAGTTATTAACTTAAATGTGATATGGCAGAAAGAACAAGTGAATTACCCGAACTGGATTACGACAGATTGAGTGATACAGAACCACACCCTGAACTACGTAAACCACCTGCCACTACACCTGAACAGGAAGTTGTAAGGGATAAAGCAAAGTTGCAAAATGCGTTAGCACAAAACGTAGAAACACCTGAAGAACTTACTAAGTACAAAAGGGTAAATCCATCTGACTCCCCTACTTTCGAGTCAGTAGAGTATCATCGCTTACTCAGTGCCATATACCTACAAACAGTCTATCAACTAGCCGCTGAAAAACACACCGAACCAGAGGATGGCCAAGAGGTAACTACTGAAAGTACACGGGAGCAAGTTAATGATCAGTTATCCAAATAAGAACTGTGGCGTTTTCAGGCCGATAAAACCATGCTAAAATCTAAGCCGTGATCAGACGCTTTATTTTACATCTTCTGGCCAACGCCGCAGCGTTATACTTCATTTCCATTGTGCTGGAAGGAAATTTCGCGATTACGGGTGGTATTAAAGGCTACCTGGTCGCCGCCCTGATCTTCGGTTTTCTGAACAGTCTGGTAAAACCACTGCTCAAGCTTCTTTCACTGCCTTTGATTTTGATAACGGCGGGACTTTTCAGTTTTGTTCTTAATATGATCATAATCCGGCTCGCCAAATACGCGCTCGGCGTGCTGGCCTTTGAAGGAATCGGCGTGCAGGTCGAAGGCATAACCACCTACTTTTTTGCGGGCCTGCTCCTGGCAATCGCCAACTTCCTGATTCACTGGCTCACCCACAAATAAGACAAAGCTAACGGCTTAATCCTGATTGTGGGCGTATTGTACCATATCCTCTTTACTGATAATACCGTTTTCGGCAAGCTGATAAGCGTAAGCATCCATGGTAATCGTTCCCTGCTGGGCGCCGGATTCCATGGCGGTTCGGAGTTGCGAAAGACTGCTCCGCTTGATGATGTTCTTAATCCCCTTGTCGGCCACCATAACTTCGTAAACCGCCGCGCGCCCCGGCTGATCGATACGATCCAGAAGATCCTGAGACATGATCACCGCAAGGTTTTCGGCAAAGCGGTCCTGCATGATTTCCTGCTCCTCATGAGGGTACATGGCAATCACATGTTCAATAGTCTGAAGGACGTTTTTGGTTGGTATAGAGGCGATGACCAGATGCCCCATTTCGACCAGATTAAGCACGGCATCCATGGTCTCCCTGTCATTTATTTCACTGATCATGATGATATCAGGGTCTTCGCGCGTTGCCGAATGAATGGCATTGGCAAAAGTAAGCGTGTCTTTACCCAATTCCCGCTGGGAAAAAATGGATTTATTCTCTTTGAAAACGTGCTCGATGGGATTCTCGATCGTGATCACATGATACACAAAGGTATCATTCACAAAGTCCAGCATTGCCTGAATGGAAGTGGACTTCCCGGAACCGGTTGTGCCGGTCACCAGAATAAGCCCCTGACGAAACGAGAGAAACTGTTTCATGACTTCCGGAATACCAAGCTCATTCATTTTAGGAAGATGCTTGGAAATCATGCGCATTGAGACCGTTAGCATGCCGCGGCTAAAATACACGTTCACACGGAAACTGACGCCGGAAGAATGAATATAAGAAAAATCCATTTCACGAAGCGTCTTCAGGCGTTTTTGTTCGGCTTCCCCCGGCAACATTTCTTTTACCATAGCTTCCGAGTCGGCTTTAGAAAGTTTGTCGACGTTTTCGACAAACACAAACTTGCCACCCACCCGAAGCGCGATGCGGCCTTCTTCGCCAAAATGGATATCCGAAGCGTCCTGCTCAATCGCAATGCTCACCAGCTGATCTAATGTAATTCCCGCACTTGATGCATGAGTCAGAGTTGTTTCAGCCGCCGAAGCCGCTGCCTGCTGAATATTTTGTTCGTCTGCCATGAATTTTGTTTATAGTTTTATCTGTATATTATACCAAAAAAATGGCTTATTTGCAATGCCCAAGTCGAAAAAAGAACCGGCTTAATGTATAATGTGCTGGCCAATAACAGAAACAAACCATGAACTGGCAAATCCTGCTTGCCTTCCTCGTCGGCCTGATCATCTTCATCCACGGCATCGAGAATTTCAGTCGTGAAGTGCTTTCGTTCGCGGGCGCGCGCTTTAGGCGGATACTGCGCTACGCCACTAAAAACCGATTTATCGCGGGGCTGGTTGGTATGGTGGTCACCGGCCTGATCCAGTCCAGCGCCGCCACCACCGTGATTACGATAGGCCTGGTGAGCGCGGGCATGATTTCTTTCGCCCAGAGCCTGGGAGTGATTTTCGGAGCCAATGTGGGAACGACCATTACAGCCCAGCTGGTGGCCTTTAAGGTAACAGCTTATGCCCCGTTTTTTATCATTCTGGGATTTTTTGTGGGCCTGCTGAAGCGCCCATACCGGTACATAGGGAGGGGTATATTTTACTTCGGGCTGGTGTTCTTCGGCCTCGGCCTTGTGTCCGACGCCATTACGCCGATTAAAACCAACCCGGAAGTGATTCAGCTCTTTTCCAATCTTTCCAACCCCGCACTGGCCCTGCTTTTGGGCCTTGCTTTCACCGCCCTGATTCAGTCCAGCAGTATCACCACCGGCCTTGTTGTGGTGCTGGCCGGAAGCGGTATACTCCCGCTGACTCAGGGAATTCTGATTATGCTGGGCAGTAACATCGGTTCAACAGTTACCGCCATGCTGGCCTCCACCCGCCTGAGCCTGCACGCCAAACGCAGCGCCGCGGCCCACCTGCTGTTTAATGTTATCGGTGTGCTTCTTATCCTTCCCCTGCTCACTCCATTCACTGATTTAATCGAATTTATCGGCGGCTCGGAAGCCCGCCAGATCGCCAACGCCCATACCATTTTTAACGTGGCCGCGGCCATTTTGTTTCTGGCCATTCTGACTCCGGTAAAAAAGCTGGTTACCTGGCTTGTCCGGGGTGATGAAAAAGAAGTGCTGATCGGCACCAAATATCTGAAAGACGCGCTCCCCAAGTCAAACCGGCAGGCCTTTGGTCTGATTGAAAAGGAAGTTTCCTATTCCCTCGAAACGGTCTTCGATTTCTACGAAATCGCCATCCGGTCTGTCACCAACCCGGAAAAAGCCAATATAAACGCCGTGGATAAATATGAAGTATTGGAAGACCTGCTGGACTACAGAATCGAAACAGCACTTCTGGAGCTTTCCCGCCGTCCGCTTTCAGAAAAAGAAGCCAAAAGAATCGTACTGCTGGTGCGTATATCAAATCTGGTGGAACAGCTTGGCGACACCGCCAAAAACCTGGGCCGCCTCCCCCACTCCGGCAGTATTGCAGGCCATTCCATGTCACCTGAAGCTTTAAGCGGCATTCAGAATATTTACGAACGCATGAACGAGCCGTTTTCTGTTCTGAAAAAAGAATTTCCCGCCAAAATCACGGATTACACCAAGCTGATGCGCCACCTTGGAACCGTACGGCCGGCCATTGCCCGCGGATACACCCAACACATAAAGCGCCTACAAAAACGACAGGCCCGGGGCGGCAGTATTTTTGTGGAAGCCTCGGCCCTTCTGGAAGACGGCACCGACCGTCTGAAAGAAATTCTGAAACTCTGCCAGCATTACGCCCGCCTGCGCTGATCCGCGAACCAACGCAGAATTTAACGACAGCCTTCAGCCAAGCGGACTTTTGATCTGCTTTAAGCTCGGCCGCATAACGTGGGTATAAATCTGAGTCGTCCGGATATTCGAGTGGCCAAGTAATTCCTGAACATAGCGCACATCAGTTCCATCTTCAAGTAAATGAGTAGCAAAACTATGACGCAGACTGTGAAAGGTAGCATCTTTTGTGATGCAGGCCTTACGCTTTGCGTTATCAAAAATCTTCTGAACACTCCGCGAAGAAAGGGGGCCGCCGCGCTCGCTTTCAAAAACATAGTCATTGGCTTCTTTACGTTCAGTAAACACTGCCAGATCGCCGCAAATTTTAGAAGGAATAATACTTATTCGGTCCTTCATACCCTTCCCCTGTCTTACAGTAAGAATGCTTTCATAAAAATCCAGATCCTTCAGCTTCAGATGACACACCTCACTCAACCGGAGACCGGCCCCGTAAGCCAGACTTAAGAGTAATCGGTGCTTCTGATTGCGAGTCACATTAATCAGCTCCGCCACTTCCATGCGGGATAGTACTACCGGCAGTCTTTGGGGTCTTTTAGAAAACTGAATATTAATCTTATTGAGATACTTCAAGATATGCCGGGCATAAAACTTAATTGCAGCCAGGTGTAAATTAAGGGTATTCGGAGCTAAATCCTTTTCCAGCAGCGTAAGTAAGTAAGCGCGCGTCTTATCCTCATCAAAAAAATGGTCAGCTCCGGGAACAGCCTCAAAATACTCAAAAAGACAAGGTATATAAGCCTGCCAGGTATGCGGGCTATAACCGCGAAGCTGCATGGCATGCCGAACAGAACTGAGCTCCCGGGAATAGTTGTGCATTTTAAAATCCATTGTTTTCATATAAATTCAATTAAATACTAATAATTCGGTTGGGCCCCTAGGAAGGAGAATCACTTTACGACACTTTTGAGAAACGGTCAAGCCAAATTAACTAAATTATCCCCAGTTTTTTATTTTTAGTTTCTTCTCTTTAAAGTCTGCGTCACTTTTATATGTCTAAGTAGTGGCTTATATAAGCCACTAAATCACTTTCTTAGCTTAAAAAGTGGGGC
>Ga0180007_10003685_pt1 | contig 16844 bp, 18 predicted proteins | sample MM_PC_MetaG_FD_121122 | JGI IMG/M metagenome (GOLD analysis project Ga0180007, IMG submission 121122) | Groundwater microbial communities from the Aspo Hard Rock Laboratory (HRL) deep subsurface site, Sweden - MM_PC_MetaG | ecosystem: Environmental > Aquatic > Deep subsurface > Groundwater... | reverse complement strand
TATAGCATTTTCGTTGATTCTGATGACGATAGTAGCCTCAGCTACTTGAGGAAGAAGAAGCAAAGAAAATGCATAAAAGATGCCATAAGTAGCCATTGCCCTTATTTCGCGACAAGTCTAATGGAAATCAGCAAATGAAATTGTCGACTTGGTTATGCTTCTAGAACTCTTCCGCCGTTTGCAGTTCTGAAGCAATCCAGTAGCTCCAGACACCGGCGATGATAAAGAATAAGCCGCCTAAAATTAAAGCTAAAGTGGTGCTAACAGAACCGGAAACAGGTACACCACTTTCGGTTGAAGGTGTGGCAGATCTAGTTGAAACTCCGCCCTTGGTGGTACCAGAACTTGAAGCGGTGGCTGAATCACTAGCCTCAGCGGAAGCGGAAGCTCCACCCGCAGGATAGGGATTTTCCGTGCCGTATGAAACTGGAGTCGGGCTGGGAGTAGTTTGAGCTAGGGCTAATTGAGTACTAGTATCTGAGGTTGGAGCCACAGTAAAAGTCACAACTTTAGTCACATCTTCACCTGTATTTGGATCTGTGTAAGTGTACTCAACTGTATGCTCTCCAGGTTCAAGCTCTTTACCCAGTTCTTCAAGATCTAAAAAGAAATCACCACTAGCGTCAGCTGTGACTTCTTGTTCAATTCTAGTATCGGAATTAACCACAATTTTGACTTTTAACCCAGAGGGAGCTTTACCTTCAATGCGAGGAGCGGTGCTAGTAGTTGTAGTTTGAATGGATGCTTCTAAATTAATAGTTCTTGTTTCTAAATCGGCTTCTTGCAACAGATCCTCCAATCCTCCGCTGGCTATGGTGGGGGCAGGTAGAGGGTCGGCAGTTGGAACAAGATCAGCCGAAAGTGAGGCATCAGCTGAGGGTGAAGCAGTCTCTGTCAACGGATTAATAGTGGGTGTGGGAGTCAAGTTAAGGTTTTCTGCTGGCATTAAAGTTGGAGAAATTAATGGTTGCCCAGATGAATCTGGGACTAGATCTGTAGGTCCGCTAGTACTGACGTCAGCCAAAGCTGGCAAGCCTTCACCCAAAGTTAAAGTTACGCCAGATTCAAACTCGCCGACTGTGGTGTTGATGGTGCTGGATTTACCAGTCAACATGTCTTGAATTTGCATTGTCAGAACTGCTTCATCAGTCATGGTGGCATAATCTAAAGTATTGACCTGACGGGCACTGGATAAAGGAATGGCCCAGCTGCCCGATTCTTTGACCAAAGAAGACATAGGCAAAGCTCCCTCAAGCAGAGCATAGACGATGGCTCCATTAGCTGGTACTCCTCCCTGTGTGACCACACTGCCGTAGACAGTTTTGGCACTGGGTGCTACGCCACCTCGCTTGGCAGTACTCACTATATATGTTTCTTTGTTGGCTGAATCTTGACCAGAGTTTTTATAATGATCACCAGTACCAGTGCCCAATATGAAAAAGTATTGAGTATCTTCCCCAAGTCCTGATACAGTGATGTGATGAAGTTTGTAATCACTAATGATGCCTCGAATTTGATCGCGATCGTCTCCCACCCTCTCTTTAAGACTATTGTCTTTTAGTCCATATTTAACATAACCAGGAGTAGTTTCGTCAGTCACAAAAGAAACAGTGAAGCCTCTTTCAGTGATATTGCTAATCACAACTTGTTTGGGAGTAGTTTCTGGTGTGGCTCTGGGGGAGAAAACACCTGTGCCTTGACCAAAGATTAAAATACCAGCCACCAAGCCAATCACTAAAACCGACAGACCAAGAATAGTTGGAATCCGTTTCTGCCAAAAACTTGAGTTAATTTTTAATATTTGTTTTTTCACTACAAATCCACTCCTGATAAAGGTGTTTCTACAAGTCTAGTTAATTCTGCTTAATAAGGCAACGCGAAAAAAATACGAAAGACCATCCATGAGTTTATTCATTCGAGCTTTCGGCTTGGTTTGGAGCAGGAGAAGGGGTTGAAGTACTTGAGTCGATATTGGCAGGTGTTGTCGTAGGTACAAGAGGAACTGGAGCGTCAGGTATCAAAGTTGGATTTGCTATAGGCGTGGGCGTGCTAGCTACTGGTTGATCAAAAATTGACTCGTCCATGTCAATAGTGATAACTCGCTCCGTATTTGTTCGTCTATCTAAAATCAATTTATAAATGGGAAATGACTCTAAATCTTTTTGGGATAAGACTTGTTTGTTCTCAATCTCACCCAGAATTTGTCGATCGATCGATGGATTAAGAGGGGTAGCTAACTTTTTAATATTATCTGGTAGTTGACTAGTAGTAGTTGAAGAAATAATCGATACCCCTGTCCAGATAAAAATGCTGATAAACAAAAGTACTAGAATAATTATTAGAGTATTCCGATGTTGAAGTTGTTTGAGTTGAGACGAGATTTGATTGGTCATTTTTCTACTCCAAAATACGGTATGTCCAGAGTGATACTAGCAGTTAGGGATTCTTTACCGCGGTTCTTCTTAAGTGAAAAGACCACTGATTTGACTTCTATACTTCGCCTACTGCTACGCAGTGATTCTACAAAGCTTCGAATAGATATGTAGTCGCCTTGAATTGACAGAACGACTGGTAAAGATTGACGTTTAGCCGAACTCAAATTCATTTTGGGATTGTTCTGATTGAACTCTGGGGGGAACTCAGACAAACTTAAGTTAGTGATTAAGATTGAGTTAAGACTAGCAATTTTTTCTATTTTTTTAAGATCAATCACTACGTCTGGATAGGTGGGTAGGGCTTCATCCAGCATATCTCTTTGCCTGGCTAAAGATGCGTACTCTGTTTGTGCAGATGATAAAGAGGCAATTTTTTGGCCAAGTTTGACATCGACTTCTTTTTTTTCCTCAATTTCTTGGACAAGTTTAGACATGGTAGCTAAAGTGGGTTGAATAGCAAAGGCTCCCAGAAAAACTACCAGACCAATTGTCAAGAAAAGTTCTAGCGACACCTTGGCAATTGGTTGTCGATAAAACTGAACTAAGGCTAAGGCGATTTGTTGCTGGCGTTTGTTTGACATATTATTTAACCGCCTCTTTGCGCTCAATACCTGCAGTGGCCGTATCAGCTCTTAAACGAAAGTCGAATCCAGACGAAATTTTGCTGGCTTCAATCTTATCAACAGTGATGTTTTTAAATTTGGGTGATAGTTGGAGGTTATTGATTAAATAATTAAATATTTGTTGTGAAGGCGCACTACCTGCCACCACAATATTAGTCTGATTAATAGCTAGTTTTTCCAGCAAAATATCTTGGGGAGCGACTTGAGTTAAGTCCTCAAAAATATCAGTAATGTTTGATTGTTTTTCGATGATTTGATAATCAGTTAGTTTGCTTTGAGTTAATCTGATGTTTTCTTCTAAATCACCATACGACTCAATGACAATAATTTTGTGATGAATTGATGTATTTAGATCTGTCACTTGTCGATCTAGAGTGAAGCGGGTAGCAAAACTGATAATGACTACCAATTCTGTAAAAATGATCAGATAGCGACCAGCGGATAAAGCCCATCGTAAAGTCCTCCCCAGGATTGTATCAAAAAATGGATCTTGGGGTAACAAATTCACATCGATCGAGACAGAGCTGTTCGATTTAGGCATTGAATCTATTGTAACCCAAAACTCAATGAGTGTGTATTTGTCATTCCTGCAATCCGTTCTGTCATTCTTGCGTCTACATGTCATTCTCGCGACCCCGACTTGTCGGGGTCGCGGGAATCCAGGCCACGAGGTTAACTATTGGATTCCCCCCGCAGTGCGGGGGGAATGACGGTGTATGGGAGGGGAATAACCACTAAACTGTTGTTTCTTGACTGGTAGTATCGGCCAATACTTCTGGGGATTTGGCTAGAGCTGATCGCCATTTAATCGCCGACTCAAATATTTTGGTGATCAATTTTAGTTCTTTGATGTTTAAAAGAGCAGCAAAGTAAAGATAAACCAGAATGCCAATAGTGCTAGTAGTCACGGTTAGCCCAATTAATTCGATGGTTTTGGTAGTGTTAAAAATCAGTTCATCAAAGATTTTGAAAGGTAAGTAAAGAAAGACAGCCATGCAAAAACCTGCCACCAGCATTTTGGCTTGAGGAACAAAGAAGGCTTTAGTTAAGATAGGCGTCTTCAAGTGGTAATTAAGGGCAACTAAGAACAAGACCAATTCAACTAAGGCGGCCATACTGGTGGCCAAGCCAATACCCAAAATACCTCCCGACCAAGTAAAAACGAACAGACAAGCTAAACCAAGATAAACTGCCATAGTGATGGTAGTTAAAATTAGAGGAGTAGTAGTGTTTTTGAGAGCGTGGAAGGCCCTGACTAAAAGTTGGACCATGGCTTGAGCTGTGATCGAGATGGCTAGAATCGCCAAAACCCTACCGATTGATAAAGTAGTTTTCCAGGGTAGATTATGAGTTCCAAAAACTAAACGGACCACGGGGATTCTTAAAACAAGCAGCAGAACGGAGGTGGGCAGAGCAAAAAAGGTAATTTGATGAATTGACTTAAGCAGTAGTTGCACGAAGCGTTTGTGTTGATCGCCACCAGATTCTTCGGATAAAAAAGCCAAACTGGCTTGACTAATGGGTACACCAAACAATCTGATAGGAATGGCCATCAGCCTCAAAGCCAATCTGACAACAAAGAAACTTAGATTGCCGATGGAAGTAGCAAAAAATCCCAGAGCCAAATTTTGAATCTCGGTCAATCCATAAGTCAAGACTCGAGGTGGCATTAATTTAAACAGTTTTTTAACTCCAGGAATTTGCAAATTAAAATTAGGTTTAAATCTAAATCCAAGTTTATGAATCAGTGGCCATTGGATTAACATATGGAGGCAGGCTCCCAAGATGACTCCCATACCTGCGGCATAGATACCAAAGTGACCACTCAGCAGATAAACCCCAATCACGATACCCAGGTTGTAGAGAATCGGAGCCAAGGCTGGAAAAATAAATCTTTGGAAAGATTGCAACATACCAGTAAAAAAGTTGGATATCGCAAAAAAGAATTGAGCTATCAGCATGAAGCGAGTTAAATTGGCGGCAATCATAATCTGATGATCAGAAAACTGCACTCCGGTTCTAAGCCGAGTTAAAGGTTCGGCAAATATGATGATGACTAAACTAATTACCACCAACAGACTTAATAAATATGTCATAACAGTGTTGGTCATGGCAAAGGCTTGTTCTTGACTGGCTTTTTTATTATCGGTAAAAATGGGAATGAAAGCCGCCGAAACCGCCCCCAGCACAATCAACTGGAACATGGTGTCAGGAATCTGAAAAGCTACCAAAAAAGCTTCGTAGGCTTGTTGGGATAGGATGGTGTCAAAAAATGAGGAGATGAGCAGTCGCTCTCGCAAGAGACCGGCGGCGGATGAGACGATGTTGGCAATGGTGATGACCATGGCCGCCGAAAGAATGCTAGTTTGCTTGCGTTCTAACCAGTCACCGTTAGCCTTGAAGATTTTGGGGAGTGAGACCATCATAAGTTAATTTTGCAGGAAGTCTATTACTCTTGATTGTAAATCACCTCTTGTTTGATATAATACCTCATATTGTACAAGTCCAACCTTTACTGGAGAAGTCACAGTTCATGCCAATTTTAGATAACGCCAAAAAAGCTTTACGTCACACTCGTCGAGCCACGATTGTTAACAACCGAGTTAAATCAGAAGTTCAGACCGCTATCAAGTCAATGACTCATGAGCCTAGTTTGGGTCAGTGGTCAATTGTTAGTTCCAAACTTGATCTGGCCGTCAAAAATCATCTTATTCATGTCAACAAAGCCGCTCGACTCAAAAGTCGGTTGGCTAATTTAATACCAAACAAATAAAAGTATCGGCGAGCAGTGATAGCTCATATTCGCAACTTTGCCATTATCGCTCATATTGATCACGGAAAGACAACTTTAACCGATCGGATTTTAGAGTTGGCTGGAGTGATTGAGAGAGACTCAAGTCACCAACGGGTGATGGACTCAAACCCTATTGAGCAAGAGAGAGGCATTACTATTAAGTTGGCTCCGGTGAATTTTCCATATCCATTAGCTGGTCAAACATATCAACTTAATTTAATTGATACCCCCGGACATGTTGATTTTGGATATGAAGTTTCCAGATCATTGGCAGCTTGTGAAGGAGTGATGTTAGTGGTTGATGCCAGCCAGGGTGTGCAGGCTCAAACTTTAACCAACTATCATCAAGCCCAAGAATTGGGTTTAAAAGTAGTACCAGTCATCAATAAAATTGATTTGCCTTCGGCCGATGTGGAACGGACCATGTTGGAAGTCATGGATCTTTGCCAGGTGAAAGATTCAGAAATTGTGTGTGTCTCGGCCAAAACAGGACAAAATGTGGACCAGGTGTTAACAGCCGTCATTGAAAGAATTCCGGCTCCCAGTGGAGATATTAATTTGTCTTTGCGGGCACTTTTGATTTCATCTTATGTTGACTCTCATCAGGGAGCGATTGGTTTGGTCAAAGTGGTGGATGGAGAGATATTCGCCAAACAGAGGTTGGTTTTTTGTGCTGATGGCAGTTGGTTTGGGTCTCAATCAGTAGGTTTGTTTAAACCGGCTATGACCGTTTGCGACAAACTCAAGGCAGGTCAAGTGGGCTATGTAGCCACAGGTCTCAAAGACGCTCGGTTGCTTAAAATGGGTGATACTTTAACGACTTTTGCCGATCGGGAAAAAATTGTTAGGTTGCCCGGTTACTTGGAACCCATCCCCATGGTTTATCTTGAAGTTTATCCAATTGACGCCACTCAACTTGGGTTATTGAGTGATAGTCTTTATAAATTGAGTTTGGCCGATGCCGCCCTCCAGTACACTGGCACTCACTCCAAAGCCTTGGGCAACGGTTTTAGGATAGGTTTTTTGGGAATTTTGCATGCCGAAGTGGCCTTGGAAAGACTGCAACGAGAATTTGATTTGGACGTAATTGCCACTCCGCCATCTGTGACTTACTTAGTCAAAAATAAAAAGGGTCAACAGGAACTGATCAGCAGTCCTAATCAATTGGCAGATCCGTCTTTAATTGAATGGATCAAGGAGCCTATGGTCATGGCTCAAATCTATACCCCAGAACAATATCTGAATGCTTGTTTAAAACTGTGTCGAGATAGGCGAGGTCAACTCAAATCAACTCAAAGTTTTGGCAGTCAAATGTTAATTCTGAGCCAATTACCACTGGCAGAATTAATTACTGATTTTCATGATACTCTCAAGTCTTTGACCTCTGGTTATGCTTCAATGACCTACAAAAAAGTGGGCTTTGAAGTGGCTGATGTAGTCAGAGTCGATATCTTGCTTAATCTAGAGCAAATTGACGCTTTAAGTTTCTTGGCAGTTAGGGCTCAGGCGGAGTATCGAGGTCGCCGCTTTGTGGAAAAACTTAAGGAAATCTTACCCAGACAGCAGTTTACTGTGCCTATTCAAGCTTCAATCGGTGGCAAGGTGATCGCCCGGGAAACTCTGCAGTCTTTCCGCAAGGATGTGACCGCCAAGCTGTATGGGGGTGATGTGACTAGGCGCAAAAAACTGCTGGCCAAGCAGATCAAGGGCAAAAAACGCATGAAGCAGTTTGGCAAGCTCCAGCTGGATCAGGATGTGTTTATTCAACTTTTGAAGCAGTGAGATTATTTTCTTGCTAATTTATTACTCATATGTCGGTTGGCATTTGTGGCATAATTAGCTTATGTCTGATCAAGTTGATTTAGTTAAATTAGATTTAGAAAAGAAAATTCTCAAATTGATTGCGGATCAAATTAAATCGCGCAATATGACCGCCACACAAGCAGGCCAAATAGCCAAAATGATACTGACTGGTTTACACAAATCAACTTCTCTAGTGGAAATTCATGCCCTATTGCCCAAGTTATCTAATAAATTTACTGATCTCAAACAAGTATTAGATCCAGTTGTTGCCGAATATAATCTTCAAATTAAGAGTGCGGTCAACAATAAGCTTGATAAACTAATCGAAGAAGGCAAGATCGGCCAAGTTCATGATTTAGCTTCAAAATTATTAGTGGAGGAACAACATGATTGACAATATACCACGCAACATTCAGGAACAGGATGGGAATGCTTTGCCGTCAAGAGAAGCTGAAGTTGCTAAACTTGCAAATACCCCCGTTTCCACTCTGTCTGAAGCCGAAGATGTTTGGAAGAATCTTGATCCATTTGGAGATGATGATAGTGAGATAGTCAATGGGCAGATAGTTTCTCCAGGCAATGTAAAAATAGGTGAAACGTCTGCTCAACCAGCCAAAGAAAGAGCGTGGCTTAAAGCAATATCAGAAGCTAATGATGCAAATTTACCAGATACAGAAAGAGGTCGAAGAGTTCAAGAAGTATTAGATAGGGCTTTGGCTAATGGTGTACCAAAAGAAGTAATTCACCAACGCCTTGACGAATTAGGAATCCAATGGAAACCTAAAACAGAAACAGGTGTTGCTGAGGCAGGCGAAACACATCTTGCTAAAATAAATCGCCAAATTGAGGAAATGAAAGCGGGGCGTCTCTCCCAGGGGGATTTTCAAACCTCAATTAACAAAGCAAAGCTTGCTGGCGTTCCCGTAGATCAGATTCGTGGGGTTCTAGAAAAAGCGGGAATAAAAATTACAGAAGCTCTTTCTCCAGAAAGAATCACTGAATTAAAGCTTATCGCTGCTCAAAAAGCAAAAGAATATTATCAAGCAGAAGAGGAAGCTTTATTTGACGCTATTGCTTCAAAAACAACAGAGGCTACACAAACTAACACCCCGCCCGATTTAAAGATTGAAAGATCTAGGCTTACCGATGAAATCGGGCATAGATTTGCAGCACACGGGATTGCTAAAGGGTCAAGAAGTGAACAACTTGATACTTTGTTGCGTCTTTTGGCTTCTGGAATCGACCCATCTAGGACATTTCACACAGCCGATTTATTTAGATCAGATGAAAATGAGATTGCTTTTGCCGTAGGAGCGGCAGGTCCCTATGACACTGGAAGCTTTATCGTTCTCGGAGAACCTAAAAGTATTGATCAATCCACAAATAATAGAGATATTGCAGAAACAGGAGTCGCTGGTGTTTTAGTAAATCGTGAGTGGTATGATGCGATTCCAGATTTGCAAAGGGCTTATCCTAATGTCAGATTTATTAGAGCCGATCAAATGCGGGACAAATTAACTGAATGGGTGCAATCCATAGATCAGAAATAAGATTTTCTAAAAAGTTCAGGTTAAGCAAAATTTTTCCTTGCCACTTTCTTTCTTATATAATCTTATATACCTGGTATATAAGAAAAAAAAGTTGAGCGTTTGAGTCAGGGTAGGGCTGTGAGATATAGGCAGATCAAGTCACCATAAGCTGTTATAATACGCCTAGTATGCCGGATATTTTTGTGGCCAAAGATAATCAGCCAGCAGTTGAGACCGCATCTCAACCGATGCCTCAAGTGGAGCGAGTTCGGGTTGTCCACAAACATCGCCGGCGCGAGATTGATGATTACTCTAGCGTGATGAAGCTGGAAAAACCCTCCTCTAATCCCTTAAGCTGGTTTTTACCCAAGCCCATCAGAATGGGTTTTAGCACTCAGTCGGCCGGGGAAAGTATTATTTTGCTTTTGAGACAACACCCGGTAACTCAGATTCCTTGGTTACTGACTGTCTTATTGGCCAGCTTGATTCCGGCAATTTTCTCACCTCTCCAGTTTATGGGATTTTTGCCCGCCAACTTCAAGATGGCTGTTTATTTGGGTTGGTATTTAATGGTGATCGGATTTACTTTGGAGTCATTTTTAAAGTGGTTTTTTAATGTCTACATCATTACTGATGAGAGAATTATCGACGTTGATTTTATAAGTTTAATTTATAAAAATATTTCGGCGGCTAAAATTGATAAAATTGAGGATACCACCGCCACCACGGGTGGTTTTTTGGCCTCGATCTTCAACTATGGCACAGTGACTATTCAGACAGCCGCCGAACAGCGGGAGTTTGAGTTTGAGCGCGTCCCCCAACCCAACAAGGTCATCACTCTTATCAATGAGTTGATCTTGGAAGAAGAGCGGGAAAAAGTCGAGGGGAGGGTGATGTAATGCTGTGGCAAACCGTCATTTCTCCCAATGCCAGTTCCATCGTGGCGCCAGAAGTGAGTGTTTTTCTGCTCTGGTTTATCAAGTGGTGTTTGATTGTTTTGGCTATTTTTTATGTAGCTTTTAGTGGAGTGGTCATTCGCCAGATTCAAATTATGCGCCAAACATTGGTGACCAGCTTTTCACCGGTTTTAAAGATTCTGGGTTTTGCGCATTTTGGTTTTGCTCTCTTTGTCCTCTTGATCTTTTTTTCGATTCTCTAAATTGTCACTCCCGCGCCCCGCTTCGTCATTCTCGCGCCCCATTCTGTCATTCCCGCGTTAGCGGGAATCCACTTTGATACTGTTTTAGTATTTTCGTGATACAATCGCCCTGTGTCAAACTTGAGCGTCTTACCAGTGGTAGGTTTGCCTCAGTTCGATGGCTGGTCCCAAGTGGTTGAACGGCAGGGTGATTGGGGATTGTTTATTTTAAGTTTCTCTGTTCAAGGTCAACATGCCGGCAATATCGGACGAGATGTGGTGACTTTGTTGGAGGAAAAGCCGGCTACGTCACCCCGAGTTTTTCATCAACGTCTGCAGGAAATTATTACTCATGTTCAGTTTAACGGCGCCCAAATTCACTTGGCCGCTGGTCTGTTACTCAAAAATTCGACCCTACTGGCAGTTGATTCAGGTCTGATTTTTTTGAAGCGAGGCAAGCGCATGGGCATAGTAGTTGAATCTGAAGCAGGCTTAAAACTGGTTGAAGGCAACTACCAGGCAGAAGACATTTTTTTGTTTATAACTCAACCAGCTCGAGAATTTTTACCAGAGATTAAACTTAAGTTTGAGCAAGGCTATGATGTACCCACCACAGTTACTTCAATCGTGCCATCAGTTCATCAATCAGAAATCACTGCCATTTCTTCAATTGGAGTAGTTTACGAGGAAGTCGAAGATGAACATCGGGTCTTTGAACCCAAGCGTCAAATTGCTCATAGATTTGTCACCAGCTCAAATTTGCCAAGTATGCAGGTAGATACGTCGGCTGTGGAACTAAATTCCACGACTCCCGTCAACCTGACAACAGAAAAAGATCATAAAATAAAGTTAGTCGGTTCAGCTATGGGTTGCTTTAGTCACTTGGTTTGGCGTTTGATTCAAGGTCTGGTGAAATTATTAGTTAGGGGACTGTGTCAAGTTTGGCGCCTCCTAAAACTTACTACCGATCGCCATCAACTTAGAATCGAATCCAGTCGTGATCGAATCAAACGTTTAGTGACCATGATTGTGCTAGCTATTTTGTTGATTGGTTTAATTTGGCTGGGTTGGTCATGGCGGAGTCGTCGACAAATCAAAGCCAGTACAACTGGACAGTTAGCACCTATCATAGCTCAGTTGGAATCAACTCGATCTATGGCGGGAGCAGATCCCATTACGGCTCGCAGACAAGTCGAGGAGGTTCAGCAACAACTGCAAGTTCTATTTGATCAAACTCAATCGTCAGTGGCGCAGGAGATAATTGGTCAAACCCAAATTCAAGCCAGCCACCTCTTTGAGGAAATATCGGGTTATGAAAAAATTAACGCTCTTGATCAATTCTATGATTTAAGATTGGCCAGTCTTGACTTTGTGACTTCCAGGTCTGCAGGCAATGACCTGCAAGCAGTATTTTTGGATGCTCAAAAACAGCAATTGCTGGTTCTGTCATTGGTTAATAAATCAGTCGAGAAATACGATTTACTTGAACTTGAGTCTGCTAGGGAGGTGGCTTTTGTTGAAAATAAAGTAGTGTTATTAGCAGATGGATTCTTAAGTCTAGAAAAAGGCGATTCAGAGGAAAATGCAACTTGGCAGACCATGATTGATAAGAGTGATACCAATCAGGCAGGCACTTTTTTGAGGAGTTTTGGATCAAATATCTATATCTTTGCTCCAGAAAAACGCAATATTTATCGTTACCTTCAAGACAAAGCTGGTGATTATTCTGCTCCAGTCGGTTGGTTGATATCCCCTCTAGGTGTGCCATTTGATGATATTACTTCAATGGCAGTTGACGGAGATATTTGGTTAACTACTAAAGATGGTCAAATCAAACGCTTTACCTATGGTAAAGCCCAAGAATTTTCACCCTCTGATCTGAATCAGCCATTTGTCGGTCCATTAACTATTGTCACCAGTCAAGAGCTCCAGGCTCTTTATATTTTGGAACCTATCAACAACAGAGTAGTTGTCCTAACAAAAGATGGTCAGTTTCTTAAAGAAGTTAAAAGTAGTTCTTTGGGGACTGCCACCACAATTTTAGTCAGTCAAGAACTTCAGAAAATTTTAGCGGTTAGTGGTTCAATTATTTACGAAATTGGGCTTTAATTTTTATGTTCCAGAATATATAGCTAACTCAAAACTAAATATCGCATTTTAAGTCGAGTAGAATAAGACATCTGGTTTTTGATGAGTTATTTTTTAATTAGCTAACACAAAACTATTTAAAGGCTGATTGTATGTGGCAGATCCATGACCTGTATTGCCATTTGGCATCAACCTACCCCTCACATGATTGTGTTTGGGCAACACTCTTCTCGCTTGATCATAAATAGCGCGAACTAATTGTTGATTTTGTTGCATATCCCCATCACTATATAACGTTCCACTCAATCGCCTATAAAGTGTTTTTGCAATGAAAACGATGTTTAACTCTCGCAATCTTTCATCAATAGCGATCCTGTTAGCATAATCACCCTGTAAATCTTGATATAATCGATCTCTATATTCCTCTGGCACTAACACTGCAAAACTTTTTTGAGCAAGGTTTGCATCAAAATCATCAACCGTACTAGTTGCGGCATTATGCAACTTTCCAAACGCATGCCACCCATCACTGTCCAAACCTTGGTAATTTTCAAGAATGATTGACGATTTAGAAACAAATATGACCGGCGGTACTTTGGATACGCCTTCGGGCGCCGAATAATCTGGGCGAATACTTCTTCGATCAAAAACAACCTGATGCATTTCTTGATCTGCTTTAGATGTCACTGTCGCTCTAAATTGTCCATTGACTTGTATTTGCCTAGACTTTGACATCAAATGACCATTATTGATGATGCCTAGTAAGGGTTCATACCCAGTCACGTGCGCCATATATTCATCATTAACTCTGATGTTTTCCTGTTCAATTCTTCTTCGCAATAGTGTCTTGTTAACATTGGGTTGAACCAAAAACTTATGAGGGCTAGATAAAATCTGGGCACATTGGTTATATATTGTTTTCACTTGGGAGGAGCAATCTATCACTTCATCACAATCAAGCTCTTGAGGAACATGATTTGTATTTATTGCCTGATATAAATCAGATAATTCAATTGAAAATTCCCCTAACTCCATACTGTCTGATGTATAGTAACTTGGATATCCATATTTGTCTAACACAGGCGCCCCCTGCACGCTTCGCAGTAATTCTTGAATGTGAGTTGAATTGTCAAGAAGCCTAGTATGAAATGCTTCAACCTGAGTTTGTATTTGGTGATATAAATCCAAATACGACTGAATTAACTCATTTGTTTTTTGAGGGAAACACTTCATAGAACTTAATTGATCTAGTTGTTGCTCTCCTTCACCTTTTTCTTCGGTTCCAACTGTTGGATTGAGGAACCTTTGTTTGAGGTACTCTCTGCGCCCGATCAAGGTTCGAACGGCCTCATCTGGTTTGAATATCCCAGATCGTGCAACTAGTTTATGAATAACGTCATCAGTCACAGTTTTAGTTAAAACAGCAACTTGCAGGCGTATCGCAGAATCGGGCATTAGCTCATAGACTTTGCCAGGAGTGTATTGGTTATCCCTCATTGAGTCAACTTCGGGCACAGCATTTGCTGAAAAAGTCTTCTCGCCGTGTCTGCCTCGATAATCCAAACAGCCTCCCAAGTCTAAACGCCAATACCCATGATCATTTTGGGCAACATTAGCATTACTTATTAAACCAAAGACATCTAGATTACCCAAATAGGCATCAGTTACAAAACCTTGGGCAATAGTTTCCCAATCTGTTGATAACTTCCCCATATTACATAGTTTACAATTAGGAATTTCAGTGGATGCTGTCCATAGCTTCCCCTGGTATTGAACTAAATCAACGTGCGGGACATTTATCCCCATTAGACGATAAATGCTATTTGCCAAAAATTCTGTTTTCAACTTGTTTTGGTCAGTTTCTGTTTTAAGATACAAAGTTTCGCCCGTGTTTTTTCGCCTGCCCCAAAAAGAATCAACAGATGTGCCAGAGCTTACTCGGTCTAATATTTGAAGATTATCGGTTAGATCAATAATTTCGTATGATTCCGCCATTAAGTTAGATCGATATTCTGTGTCAGGTGAAGGTGGTTGAATTGGGGGCTCTGTCACTGTTTCATCTGCAAAACCAGGCGTTTTTTCGATCGCAGGACGCAATTGAGCTACATCAGGTATCGGTAATAAATCAACTGGAGGGGTAATAAGCTGGTCGAGTACAGCCATCGATTGACCGCCACTGTTACGCAACTTCAGTGAAGTTACCCAGTTTTTTACTCGTTCTCGAATACTGGTTTGTTCTGGTTGGGCAACTTCGCTGATAGAATTATTCGTCATTGATCTTATTGCTTCCAATTTGTGACTCTGTTATTTTTTTCCTAAGTAAAATTGCTACTTCTCTTGCTTGAGAGATTGTAATATCTTCTTTTTCAAGTTTGTCCAATAAACGATCAAGAGCCTCTTGAAGATTAATTGCGGGTTTATTGTCCATGTATAAACACTATACCGCAGTGTGATTCCAAAATCTGGTTTCATAAGTTCGCATTGAAACTTGAGTACCTTATAAGTTAGGTAGATGAATTATATTCATTACAAGTATAATTAAGCTATGTCACTCGTCGTTAACCGCAAAGCCAGAAGTTTGTACCAAATTGAAGATACGTTTCTGGCTGGTCTAGTTTTATCTGGTCCCGAAGTCAAAAGCTTGCGTCAAGCCCATGCTAGTTTAGTGGGTAGTTTTGTGAGAATTATTAATGGCGAAGCTTTTTTGATCAATGCTCAAATTAGCCCTTATGTTTTTGCCATCAATACCGAGTACGATGCCAGGCGCATCAGAAAACTCTTACTCAAGAAAGCAGAATTAGATCGATTGACTGTCATCACAACTCAACAAAAAAGGGTTTTAGTGCCTCTGTCTTTTGAACTTGATCACCGGCGTATTAAACTCAAAGTAGGCATTGGTCGGGGTAAAAAGCAGTATGAACAACGGGAGACGATTAAGCGTCGTCAGCAGAAGCGAGAAATGGCTAAGGAGTTCAAAACTCAACTCAAGGGTTTTTAGGCAAGACTGGTATTTTCACCGAATAGACTTCTTTCGAAAGAAGTTTAATGCACAAAATGTATTATGCGTTCTACGGACTGATAGTTTTGTTGCTCGACATTTGGGGATAAATCAGCTTTAATGATTAGTTAGGTAATAATTTAACAGGAGTCTGTATATGCCAAAACGTGTATTTTGGCCCGTTGCATTGTTAGTCATGGGCCTTATTTTTATGGCTTCTAGCCTCGGCATGTTGCCCCCAGACTTTGCTAACCTCTGGCCTCTGATCTTGATCGTGGTCGGTTTAGGTGGTCTGTTGACTTCGGATAGAGAAGATTGGATGGTTTCATGCAAACCCAAATCAGCACCTCGCAAAGCCAGGAAGACTAGCCGTCGTCAGAAGTAGGCTACATGTCTTTTCAAATAGCTATTGATGGTCCGGTATCCGCTGGTAAGGGGACTGTTTCTCGTCTGGTGGCCGATCGTTTAGGTCTACTTTATGTGGACACTGGAGCTATGTATCGAGCAGTGGCTTTCAAAGCCCTTGAGAATCATGTGTCCTGGGATGATGAAGCAGACCTAGTTAAATTAATTCAGGATACCAAAATTGAATTAGAACGACCCACAGCCAAGACTGCTGATGGTCGTTTAGTCACAGTTCTGCTTGATAGGCAAGATGTGTCGTGGCAGATTCGGACCGAAAAAATTGGACAAGGAGCGTCTGTTGTTTCCACTCACAAGTTGGTGCGTCAAGCTTTGGTTAAAATCCAACAACAAATTGCTCAAGGTCAAGATGTGGTGATGGAAGGTAGAGATATTACTTCTGTCGTTTTACCCAAAGCCAACTTTAAGATTTATTTAACAGCTAGCCCAGTAGTTAGGGCGAAACGCCGTCATTTGGATCAGTTAACCAAAGGTCACGACATGACTTATGATGAAATCTATCATAATCTAGTCAAACGGGACAAAGATGATACCCAGCGTCAAGCAAGTCCGTTATTGATTGTGCCTGGAGCTTGGGTGATTGACTCAAGCGATTACAGTATTATGCAAGTAGTTGACCTGATTGTTGATAAAGCCAAAATCATTAGGTCACAAATCAGATGAGTGTCACTCTTTCTGAACTCCAGCAGAAAACTGCTCAAATTGAAGCAGAAAAAAATCGCAAACAGGCCGAACGAGTCGAGAGACGGCGAAAACGAGAACGGGTTGAGCGACATCAAACTTGGGAAAAACTGATTGCTCCCATCATTTTAGTCATTAGTATTTTAGTCAGTCTGGTCATTTACTTTTTACAATCAAGATGAATTAATCTTCATAAATTGATCAAGTTTGTTAATAGACTTGTCGCGAAATAAGGGCAATGGCTACTTATGGCATCTTTTATGCATTTTCTTTGCTTCTTCTTCCTCAAGTAGCTGAGGCTACTATCGTCATCAGAATCAACGAAAATGCTA
>Ga0180007_10003684_pt1 | contig 16844 bp, 34 predicted proteins | sample MM_PC_MetaG_FD_121122 | JGI IMG/M metagenome (GOLD analysis project Ga0180007, IMG submission 121122) | Groundwater microbial communities from the Aspo Hard Rock Laboratory (HRL) deep subsurface site, Sweden - MM_PC_MetaG | ecosystem: Environmental > Aquatic > Deep subsurface > Groundwater... | reverse complement strand
GGGCATATTTGCATGGAGAGATAAATGAACGTTATAGATTATGATATAACATATACTAACTCTGCTCCAGTGATTCACTTGTACTTCTTGGGAGACATTCATGCAGGGACAATTCATTGTGCCGAAGATGAGTTGAGAGAAACAATAAACGATATTAAAAATGACCCCAAGGCTAGGGTTATCGGCATGGGTGATTATGGTGAGTTTATCACACCAAAAGACCCTCGGTTTGACCCTAATCTCAAGTCTATTGCACCGTGGTTGCGTGATGATATGGATGATATAGGGATGGCTCAAGTGGAGTGGGTAACTCATTTATTTAAGCCAATCAAAAAGAAGATAGTCGGGCTCTTGTACGGTAATCATGAAGAGGCTATCAGAATACACAACCATACTAATGTCATAAAGCATTTGTGCAGAAAGCTGGAAGTACCTAATTTAGGATACTCTTCTTTTGTGAGGTTTCGCTTCAAGAGAGAGAGCAGCAACGAGTCACATATAATCAAAGGGGCTTTTACGCATGGCTCTGGCAGCGGGATAACAAAAGGTTCCAAGGTAAACAGATTACGCAGGTTTATGGATGACTTCGAAGCGGACTTATATGCGTACGCCCACGTACACGACATAGACCAGCAACGCAGGCCCTATATAACTGTTAGTCCGGCAGGAAAGATACAATCAAAAGAACAGATTGGAGTGCTCACCGGCTGCTGGTTCCGTACATATACACAAGGCATTACTTCAAGTTATGGAGAGCGTAAAGCATACCCTCCAACTGTAATAGGATGCCCTTTGGTTATACTACACCCGACAAAGAAACTGAAAGCACAAACGTAGCAGAAAAACTCCATAAAAAAAAGAGGCCCCCTTTCGGGGGCTTTTCTTTTAAGCAGCAGGTCCTTCTTTCTTAATCGCTTGCCAGAACGCCACGATAAAAGCGTTAGTGAATTCTTCTGCATGAGCATGACTCTTTTTGCCTTGAAGTGTCAGTATTACACTGTACCACCCGTTTGCAAAACTGACATTCCACCACTCGCAGTGTAATGCTATCTCATTAAGGACTGCTCCGACATTTTCAAAATAGTTAGGCGGTGATTCTTTTGACATGAATCCTGCTGTCTGTCCAGGCGGAAGCCAGTTCATTACACGCTCACCCCATTCATAGTGAAAGTGTTTGTTCATTTTAGGCAGTTGTATCCATCCTACGTACTCGGCTATTGCTTTGTTGATTGCCCTTTGTGCTTCGTATTGCATTATCCCTCCTTTTTATATACCTCTCTTATATCAGGAGTACCGTTGCCTGCTTCCCAAACAACCAAGAAACGCCTTATGCCACCATGCGGGAATGATTCTAACTTATGTATCTCTGCCGCCACGTGGCTCTTGCCTAGACAGGACTGCCATATGAAGAATTCATCGTCGCTAATACAGAGGCCGTCTGCTCCAAGCACGTCACGTTTGACGTTGAACTTGCCCTTAGTGACATAGAATTCCAAGTAGTCAGCATAATACCCTTGTTCCTCAAAGTGTTTCTTGGTTTTGGATTTGTAATAATTTCCTTTCTGTGCTGCTGTGGTCATGCAATACCTCTTTCTTTAGTGCTTGCCATACTTCAGTAGTAATCCAAATTCCTTGCGCATAATCAATTTTAGCCATCGTTATCATGAACCTATCTATCCTCTTGAATATATCACCGGCTGTCTTTTTATGCTGGGCTAATAGTAATTTATTCAACCGTCTTTCCATTGCCTTTGAGTTGGGGTAGTAATAGTCTGTGTTTTCTATAATTTGTTGCTTGCCTAACAGACAATCATTCATTCTTTGCTCCTCTAACCATTCTTCATATAGCTCGTCTATTCCCATATCTACTCTCCTATCTGTTCCAAAAGATACTCACTGAAAGGCTTTGATTTATATGTTGTTTGTAATCCTATACGATAGAGTCTGTACTTAATATAAATCAAATCTATATCCACTTCCTTGATACAGGACTCATAGGCGTTTCGTGTATCATTACAACCATAATTGTAGGTCGTTTCCTTCACCTTTAATGGGCCATGTGATACTATTAATTGACTTTCCGGTTGCTTTACTAATATCTTAATCATTGTTGGCCTCGCTTTCCTTCGCTCTCAGAAGTTGTATGTTGGTTTCATTGATAACACCCATTTTAATCAACATCCTAATAACAGATGCAATTTGACTACTTCTGATACCTCTTTCAATGTGGTGTTGACATGAAACTATAAATTCATCTTCCGACCACAAATCTTGTAATGCTTGCATAGTGTCTGAATATAATGCTTCGTTCATTCTAATTAATCCTCCTCTATATTATTTAACATTTACTATACCCACAAGAGTGGCAGTACGTACAGCCACCTTCGTTTAAGAGTGACGCACCACAGTCAGGGCATACACCAACCACGATAGGCTGGGCCACCTGTGGTTTTTTATGAAACACCTTCTTGTGTACTTCAAGCTCTTTCTCTGACAAGTTTTCTCTGCCACAGAGGCCACATTTCATTAGTACCCCCTCTTGGAATATGGCAAGTTGTCCCAGATTTTTCGCCAACATGCTCGACACAATTGTTCGCCAGCATAGACAAAGATTGCCCCTTTATTAGGACACCGACAACACTGTGATATGCTTAATTCTTCACCAAGTCGTGCTGAGTGGCCTTTGGAGGTACTGCCCTTAGGGATTCTATGGGTGCCGCCAAAATTCTGCAAATTTTCGTCAAGGAAAAGCCTGGACTGGCCGGGCTTTGCTTTTTTTCTAGACATGACTTCCCTCCTTTAATAACTTAAACACCAGCACCCATACCCAGGGATTCATCGACCAGGGATACCCACGCTTGGCATTGAGTGTGTCCCATAGGTCTTTGAATTTACCGCATTGAATAGGGGCATTATAAGTAGCCCTATCATCTGGTATACCTTCAGCCTGAATATCTGCAAGGGTAATATCCTGCAACCTCTCAACCCTGACCTCTGTTATCTCAAGCCATAGTCGGATGTTTTTCTTATGAAGGAAGATAGCAGGGCGTTTCACCCAGTCGGAAAGTTTGTTATGTTCGATTGTTTCCCTGTTCAGCTTGGGGTGTAGCCTTTTGGGGGCATCGTCCATATAACGGACTTCATCTGTAGTAGCGTAGAATTTCCATGCCTGTTTGCCTGTCTTGGTAAGGCCATTTTTGACCCACCTGCCATATCTATAGTGAGTTTCCTTAACACCTAGCCTATCCCCTACTGTGCCATAGGGGCAGGTGATTCTAATATCACCACACCTTGAAGTAATGAAGTGTGCAGAGCCATTAACCATGCCAATAAACTGCCAATCGCCCATGCTTTGTGGTGGTTTATTTATAATGCCCAACCCATTAGTCCTGCGTGTCATGGTCTTACGGCCATCTAATACAGCCTGTACCATCGGTGTACTAAATATAATAGGAGTTTCTTTATACATCGAAAATCACCTTCGTATTCCAGATATCGTTTTCGTCTTTCCAGACTTGCAGGTTGCAGTAAGTGACTGCCTTGATTTCCTTAGATAATTCAATGCCTTCTTTCGACACACCTATGGCATAAACAAGGGCTGCTAGCTCGTATCCCTTTTGAGTGCTTTTAATAAAAACTACCATGTCCTGAGCTAACATGCCCTCGCATTCTACCTGGTAAAGGATCTCTTTTAGAAATGCTACGAGTAGTTCCTCAATGTCAGTATGAACTAGGCGTATCTCGTACTGCCTTCTCAGCTTGTTTTGCCCGAACTCTGAAGTAATAATCGACAGCATACCCATGGCTGTATTATTAAACAGGGTAGACAGGCTATAGCCTTGAGCATGTACTCCTGTGTCTGCTGTGTGGTCTATTATTTGGTACGGGGTGACTGTAGCCTTAGGCTTAACTCCCATTATCTATTCCTCCAGCAATGATAGAACCAGATAGCACACGAAATCATCATCCCTATTAGTACGCCATCGCAGAGTATTGTAATTGTATAGCCTTCCATTGTTCCCTCCTTAAATATTTTCTCTAAGTCCTTGTCCTGTCCGCCGGACTAAATCTCTTAGCTCGTGGATTGGCTCTGGCTCTGTGATAATCTCAATGTCTACACCATTGATACACCTGAAAGTCCACTCCCAATCTTTTATGTACACCCACCTGTCTTGCAGAGGGTGAACCATGCGAGGATTCTTGGCTTTCTTCACTTTAAGCACGTGAACTTTCTCTTGTTTGTTCCAGTCTACAGTGAGATATAAACGTGACTTGTTCATGGTAGGCTCGGCACCATAAGCCATCTCAGCATTAAACTTCTTTTGCATGGCTACTACAGCTACGCCTTTCTTGAGCTTGGCTGTGTATTTCTTGAACTCTTCGCCCACAAGGTAGAAGTTGTCTGTTATCTCCAGGTAGTCAATGACGTTGATGGCGTTTGCCCGCATAACTCTTGAGAAATCGCTGTCCCTCTCCCTGACCACGAAGTTGCGTTGTTCCAAGCCCATAGCATCAATACGTTGCTTTAATTCTTCACCGCCCATTTCGCTGTTAAAGCCAACTACTTCCATTTTCGAGTCGTTGTTAAGTTTGAGTATATTAAATGCTATTGTAGACTTGCCTGCATCAGTGCTACCAGCTATCACGATTAGATTCTTTGGATATATCTTGACAAAGTAGTCCAGGTTAAACGGCAGCTTGATAGGCACTACGGCATCAGGGTCTACAGTATCTATGTCGATGATAGGAGCCTCGTCACTTATCTTGAAATAAATACCAGACTTGTCTTTTATAATTAAGTTGTCCTCAGCCATCCTTTTCATAATCTGCCTACGATTAGCCTTGTCACGTTCTGTCACAATACTTAGCATATTGTCGAGAATTGTCACGTTTATGTCACTGGTTGTCACGCTGTCTATGTAGGTAGCTATGCGTTGACTCAATGGTTCTGGTCCACCCTTATAGAGCTTGTCCAGCAGTTCAAATGCTTCGGGGTATTCCATGATGCCTGTCATGTCTATCATCGGTGCAATGATTGTCTTTGCTTGTTCAAGCGTAGCTCCCCCACGCTTTTGTATTTGCATAATGGTCTTGAATTCTTCTTTAGTCAAAGCCCCAACTCCATAACTTCTTGACTACATCGCTTGGCTGCTATTTCACAGTATTTCTCTTCTATTTCTATGCCTATTGAGTAGCGGTTGAGTTTCTTGGCAGCCATTAATGTAGAGCCAGCACCCATAAACATGTCCAATACACAATCACCAGTATTGTCGGCTATTAATTGTGAGGCGACACCCACGGGCTTTTCGTTTGGGTGTAATAAGTCACAGGCGGGGACACAAGGGACACGAATTATATCTTTCGGTCGGTTTATAAAGGCATGATTATCTGTGGGGTAAAATGCAATCGCCTCCCATTGTCTGCCGTATTCATGTTTTAGATCACCCATTGAGTGTCTACATTTATCCCAACAAATAAATGACTTGGGCTTAGGTATCTCAGTTAAATTGTCCCATCGGCAAAAGACAAAAATTGCTTTGTCGTATTGAATGCCAAATAACCATAAAGGGAATTCATCATCGCCTTTTATTTTCTCTTTTCGCTGCCAATCAATCCGCCTGGCGGATTGATAATCTATCCCATAAGGCGGGTCAGTCAGCACCAAATCCACCTTAACATCTAACTGAGGTAAGATTTCCCTACAGTCTCCGTGATAGATTGTTACCCACTTATCTTGATAGTATGGCTTCATTATTTACCTACATTTCTAGTCTATACACTCTTAAACGTATTTCTTATGAAGAGGGGGGAGGGGATGGGTGTATAGACTTACTACTTTAGAGTCTTACTTATTAGAACGGTTGCCCTGCAATTTCTGAGGTACTCATGCAAGTATCACTACAGTATCCGGTCTCGGCACATTTGCCTGTAGTGTCATACTCGCACTGCTCAGGCTTTGTAGCTGTGCTACGTGTATGTCCGAAGACAGCACCATCAACATCGCCTTCTTCCTCCATTGTTAAGTTGTGAATCTGGCTGTTGAGGTAGTTCTTGTAGCACAGAGCAGCAGCCCTACTAATTGCCTTGTTTACTTCTGGTGTAAACTCTATCTCTTGATCTCCCTCTCGTTGTACGTCTGCTATCATGGCCTTGATAACTTCGCCAGTTATCTGTATTGCATGTGGCTCAGGGAAGGCATCGAGTACGTGCATCAACCTGGCATGGGTCACCCAGTCATCGGCTATCTTTGCGGCTTCCTTAGCTTTCTCCAGCTTGTCTGGTGTCACTTCTCGTGGCTGCTTATGCTCACTAAATTTAGCAGACTTATGCTTGGCGATTAAGCGAGTGCCATTATTCAGGCGTACTTCAAATGGAGGCCTGATGACAATGCCCTCTCGTGGCTTGCTGGTATCAAGTCCAAGTATTCGCTTGGCTACTAGCGAGTCCATATCTCTCATAGAGTCCAGCACTCCGACTTCGGCAGCTACCATTTCAAATGGAACAAACTCTATGTCTAGGCTGATACAAAACTCATAAGCCTTTTCTACACTCAGCCACAGGTCTCCTATTTTGACTTCAAAGGCAATGAAACGTAGCTTGTCTCCGTAGGTGTCTCTCATACCCATGAGTTTGCCACCATATGCTTCACCATAGATAGTGAACGGAGTAGCACCCATCTTTGACCAGAAGTTTGTCTTTAGTAACTCTTCGTCGAACAAGGCTACAAAATCTTCATGTTTACCACCACCAGAGAAGAAGTGTACGGGACACCCTTCTTTGTAGGGGTCATAACTTATGTGTGCAGACGTACCATGAACCTTCTCCATAGCGTAGACCCATCGAAAGTTAAGTATAGTTTGGTCTTTGTAGAGATTATCTATGTGTATGTAGCTCATAATATCCCCCTCCTATTTTATTAATATAATACCTATGTATTTGGATAGCCACCGAAGTGACTCTATGAAATTGTAGTTATGGTACACTTTTAGAGCGTCTAGTATATCGCCTCCTTTATTGCATCCAAAACATTTCCAGCCAGGCACTCCATTGTACATAGTTATAGTGCCTGATGGGGTAGTGTCTGTCCCATGATTGCACCTGAACTTCCAGACTCTTTTGTCTACAAAGACTTGCAAGCCAGCCTCTTCGAGTACGTCAGCTATGCCTTCAAGTCCAGCAGATACTTTAGCTACTGTGATAGTAGTGTCGTCTACTTGTTTTCCCTTTCCGAAGAAATACATACGCTTCTTGATTTCCTCGTCTAGCATTGAGATAGTCCAGGCATGGCAATTGAGAGAAGCCTGTACCCACTGGCTATAATAAACTTCGTAGTCGTGGTGTTCGGGAGTCAACGGATATGGATAGTGTATTTTATACACTTCAGGCCTATCTTTGAGTAATTGTAGCATTTCTGTCTCATGCTCACGCTCTAAGATAAGTTCATGTATCTTGCTACCTTGATAGATAGGAACTTTAGTTTTAGCCTGAGTCCCCACCATCAAAGCTGCATCCATGTAAACTTGTTGCGTTTCTGGGCTCTCGTCTTTGAATCCCATGTAGACTCCTATTATAACACATTTGTTGCTTAAATGTCAAAAGCCAACTTCATATGGCTGAAATATTTTTTGAGAATTGAAATAGCACTTTATGTCAAGCTCGAATTATTCCCTCCTATTTTTCTTTAGCAATTGTTTAGCCATTTGCTTGACTCGCTTGCGGATTTCAGTTTGCTCTTGTTCCCAAGAATCTTCTACTCCAGCAGACAGCATTTCAGCAATATGTATAATATAAGTCAGTTGCATATATGATAAATACTGCTGAGTGTGCCCGCAATACTTGCATTGACCTAAGTTATTGTTGTCTATCATCATGTGATGAGTACAAATCATTATCTCTCCTTTACTGGCACTAAATTATTGCTTGCCTAAAATTAACTCTGTTTTGCCTTTATAACCTTTAGAGAAGTAAAATGTACCCACACTAAAACCAAAGGGGAAACCAATAATCGAACCAGAACCATATACCATCATTCCTTTTATACCTCCCCAATTATTAATCATTCCCATTATTAATTGACGCTGGAATACTTTATTTGTTGGTAATATATAGGCTACTTCATGGGCTATTTCAAAGGAGTGTTCTAACCATTTTTCAAACTTTGAATAAGGTGGATTCCCTATAATCCAATCTACTTCTCGCTCATATTCATAGAAATCCCTGCCTTCTTTTAGTTCGCACCAATCCGCATTAGGTAGCAATTCATAGAATGCCCCATCACCTTTACATGGGTCAAGGCAAATACCAGATGGTTCAAGCCAGTTGATAATACCTAAAGCCACATCTTTAGGGGTATAGACTATGTCTTTTTTAATTTCTATCTCTTGCAACAATTCAAGCTGCCTATCCATTCTTATTCCTTTACTGGCACTATAGAGGGAACTCACTAATCCTGTGAAACTGCTTGGCAAATTTCAGGATAGACCTCCGTGCCTCTTGATATTCTTTATTATCACAATCCAAAGCACAGAAATGTGCGGCTAGTTGAACTGCTATCCTTTTATCTACCTTGACTGAATGTGAACCGCACCATAAAGGCCAACAAGAGAAGTCCAGGTTAGCCCATCGCAAGTCAGCCTCTTGCAGGTCAGCCCATTGCAGGTCAGCCCTTCGCAGGTCAGCCCTTCGCAGGTTAGCCCTTCGCAGGTCAGCCCATCGCAAGTCAGCCTCTTGCAGGTCAGCCCTTTGCAGGTTAGCCCGCTTCCCACCTTCGCCATTAAGCCATAATTGATGTTGTCTTAAAATCTCTTTGATATCCATTCTCTCACCTCACTTTATTTCTACTGGCACTTGGTGCTGGCAAAGGGGTTGAGGATTTGTAGGACACCAGCACCGTTACCAGTCTCGGCTCATTTTATGGACAGCTCCTCCTTTGAATGCTGAACTAACCGAGCATTATTTACTTTTTCTTCTGCACGTTGTACATATTAGTCAATGCTTCATGCAGAGACTTGCGTTGGGTAGTATTAAGCTCTAATATGCTCGATACTTCGCCATACACGCTTTTCTTGTTCCCGATGTATGCCATACAGCCATCTTTCCAACCAATGGCATTAGTTAGCCATCCAATAGCTGTTTCAAAAGTCGTATCGTCATCAAGGCTTAACGCTGTTTTAGCAGGCTCCGAGGACGCCTCAGGCGTGCCACTTTGCTCAATTTCTTCGGGGGCATACGATTCCTCATAAAACTCGCCTTCGGCCACCTCAGCCTCACTAGGTGAAGCCTCAGGGCTATCCTGTGGTTCTTCCGGCTTGTCTTTTCCGTTACACCACTGAGCTTTTCCGTCTACCAGTACAGGCTTACCATCTTCGCCAAGTATCGGGTGAGAATACCACCGCATTTTGCCTTTCTTGAACATTTCTGTCTCATGCAAATTGCAATAATGGCTTTCTTCTGCTTCGGCATAGACAATGGGTACTTCTGTGGCTTCGCCCTCGATGATTTCCTCTTCTTCAGCCGGGAATAAGTCTTGGATTAACTCCTCTTCGACAACATCGTGGACTCCAGGAATCGAAGTGTCTGCTACTAACCGTTCTATGCCATTGCTCTCAGCATGTATACAGGCCATGTTCAACTTGCTATTGCCTTTCTCTTTCCCTTGTACCTCTTGGTCTTTAGGCCAGTCACCGCGGCCGTATACTTTTTGCCCACTCATTCCTTGCAGGATACAAATAGCACGTATTTTAGATAAGTCTACTTCTCCATATATCTTCATTTCCTCAGCTTCAGTCATCCGCCTTGGAGACATATCTAAGTAAGTATAAGGCTCTCGCCTTTGTGCTAGTATCCGCTTGGCTTTGATAGACTGGATGATTTCCCACGTTTCTGTCGGCTTTCCTTTGTTGAACGGCACTAAAAACAAGTGCTTCATCAAGGGATTAAGGCCGTACTGCTGACAAATCATAGCTACTTGTAGTTTTTTTACCTCTGGGGCTTCAGGATAGATGACATTAAGGATCTCCATCCCTTGCTCTCTGGTCAGCATCAAAGCCCCTTGGTACTTTACGATAGACCGAGTGTTAACGCCTGTTTCTTTTTCGATTTCGCTCAATATGTCCCTCCTTTTATGTCCATATATATTTAATAACGGGTCTGCCGTGTATGCCCTCCTGCTGTTGCCGTTGTGTGCTTTGTCTTGAGTGCATGCTAGTGCAAGGTCATCGAGGCCATAATACTTGCCATTGACTACATCTAGCATACCTCCGCATTCGGCACACCTATGAGTTTCTTTGAGTTTACTCGCTTCCTGGCGGGTAAGCCCTAATGCGGCAAGTGTTTGCATACTAAAACTCCTCTAGTTAGGGTATTGGTAATGGGTGCCGTGCTTTGACTGCTGCAAAGAACTTGTCATGTTCGGCCAATACTTCTTCTTGAGTGTGTCCATAGCCTTCGACAGTGCAATCGAATGTGACTGCTCCTTTAGTAGTTGATGAAGCATTGACTCTGTAGCGGAATCGAACCTCGGCATTTCCTTCGTTCATTCTGAGTCCTCCATTTCTTTCAAGGCAGTTTCAAAAGCCCCAACCAGAACTTCAGCCATCGCTTTTCTGAGAGTGACAGATGTTGAGTTGCTCCAAATGTCAAAGGCCGACCCTTCAGAAGTGCAGACTTCATATTCTGAAGCACCATGTACATCTGGCCATCGTTTAAACATGGGGCATATGTTGCAGTCAACATTATACTTGGAATATTCACATAGCGGACAACAAGCTGCAAAAAATTCTATTTTGTATTCCTGCTCCAATCGTTCCCACTTGTCCCAAGCGGACTTGTCATTACTGCCAGTTTCAGCCAGCCATTTCCACAGTTCAATCGAAAGTTCAAGTGCAGTACATGGCGTCAGCTTTTGCGGTTTTAGAGCAACTTTAGTGTCCCTTGGAGTCCCATCATCGGAAATAGTATAGTCTAACGTCTCCCACGCATCTGAAATGATGCTGTATGTGGGGCTAGGTAGCTTTCTATCGAATTGGTACATTTGCCAATCACTATAATGGTTTAGTTTGTGCCATAATGCAATATTTTCCTCTTTGCCGCTAGTTACAATAACTAATTGGTCAGGCTCCAATAGATGTACAGCATTTAAGTCATCCTTTCCTACGTATGTTTTCATGTTTCCCCCTTCTTTTTTTTTATTTTCTGTCAGCTATATTAGATTACAATTTCTTTATACTTTCTGCAAAAACGCCTCCTCTCTAGTTGATAAATGCTATATAATATATAGCGTATTGTTGCTTTGGTGAAGTTATCCCAATGATCTAATGTATACTTTTCCATAAGTTTGTTTAGTTCCTTGCCCATGTGGGCAAAGCGTTTATCTGTACGCGCTAGTTTCATTATGGCCCACCAAATATCTAAGTCTTCTTCCTCAATGACTTGTTGCAAGTATTCTTTAGTGACCTTTTCGGTCCTGTTGAACACTTCACAGTACCGACTGAACTCACTGGAGCAAGGCCGTAGCTTCCTGATGCCGTCAGTTGTTACTATCATTAAATGATACCTGCTTTCTTGGCGTATTTTACTGCTATCTTAGCTGGAGCACCTGGGTCACAGGGATTACGCTCCAAAAATTCGTCTACCATTTTAGTGCTGACTTCGAGATTGTAATACCCGCTATTTTTGTCACCAAGTATACAGGCCATTAGCCATACGGCATGTAATCTCATATAGCCTGCTGCGATAATGAAATGTTCTGTTACGAACACCTCGTCGGGAAATAGCCTTTTGTATTTCTTGAAGCCGTCTGCACAAGGTTTATACTTTTCAATCATTGTGTAAGTTAATATCACGTTGTTTTGTTTTCCCTCCTTTTATTATCTATAAATTGGAATTCTCTCTGGTAGCGGTTCGTCTAGCCTTTCGTCATTGGCACTTTCGGCAATGTGCCTTTTGAATCTAAAGCCAGAAGGCCCAGGCGTTTCTGCCCCGACTATTGATTCGTCTGTTTCTTTGACAAAGAAACATGCAGGCACATTGCCCCGTGGGTCTCTATCGTCTTCCGAAGAGCTTGGAGATTTTACTTTTGAGGTCACTCTTGCCTCCTTCTAAGATTATACGTCTTAGTGCCTCAGAGAAGCAAACGCCATCTTTGTCCATTCTAGCCTCTACCAAGGCATACGCCCTGCGGTCAAATCGAACATGAATACTGTATATTTTTCTCATTGCACCTCCTTAAATAACTCGTTCATCAATTTATCAAGGCGTTTCAGTTGCCATTGGGTTTCTTTATCCCTAGCAGCCCTAGCAGCATCCCTAGCATCACCGGCAGCATCCCTAGCAGCCCTAGCAGCCCTAGCAGTAGCCCTAGCAGTAGCCAAAGCAGCAGCATAAGCAGCCCAAGCAGCACCCCTAGCAGCATCCCTAGCAGCATCACTAGCATCCCTAGCAGCGCCCCTAGCATCCCAAGCAGCCCAAGCAGCACCCCTAGCAGCATCCCTAGCATCCCTAGCAGCGCCCCTAGCAGCAGCTAGTTCTTGTTTTGTTGCCTTACCCTCGTTATACAGACGTGCTACTTTTATAGCATTCCAACTTCTTTTATCTTTTACGTTTGCCTTTTTTAAAGCTCGTTCGGCACAATCACAAGCCCATGTTCTTAGTACTTTTTCTGCGTCTATAGCTGCTATGAGTTTTCGCTTAGAACTAACCTGTTTGTCTGTGTCTTTTAATATTTTGCCGGATACCTCAACTATACAAGCCATATTCCCAGGTGCATACCCCAGGGCATCATACCAGCTTGGGCTTGAGTGATATCCATGTCCACACATAACTAACTTGCCTTTGATAGTACGTTCCTCACCAACCTGCCATGCAGGTTCATTGCCATAACCGGATGTCATGTCCTCTTTTAAAAAATGATAAGCTTTCATGGGTCCCTCCTTTCTTTTGCTACTCTATTATACCACATTTGTACTACAAGTGTCAAATTTGATCAGAGGCATCCTCCATATCTTCCTTGTAGGCATCGTAGTTAATCCAGTCTCCGTGCTGGGGCATATCAACCGCATCTTTCTCATGTGTTTGGTATAATGTAGCACAATGAATAGTTGTCCAGCCGAATTCTGTACTCCAGAACAGTACAGGGTCAAACTTGAAATTAACTATGGCCCAATTAGCCCTGACGTATGCCAGTGTCCTGTTACTCGCTGCCCGATGCATTTTGTTCTCTTTGCGTTTTTGCTTTGCTCTCTGCTTTGCTTTCGCTTGATTTGACATTATGCCTCCTTATACTTTAATCATTTGGCACTTATCGCCCGCCATGAAAGATATAGTTCCTTTGAATATCTGCCCATCTTTATCATAGACAGTATCACAACTAATAAAGCCACCACCGCCAACAGTCCTGCCAAGTATTTCTTTGCTGAAATCTTTGGTAGTCAAATAACGATGGCACTTTCTATACAAGTTTCCCGTTGTATCTATTACGAACGGTTGAGTCATGCCTCCGCAGACTTTGCATATATTATTATTCATGTTACACCTCCTTTTTAATTAATTTTCCTCTTTTAATCTCCAGCCCACGTTCCCTCAAAAACTTACCTTTAGCTTTATGCCGAAGGACCGGAACTGTTACTTTCTCGATTTTAAAAATTCTCTTGTATCCGAGAAATATTCCGTCCTGGAAGATAGCCACGGTTACAGAACCATCTTTCAAGTGTCTCCGGCATATCACTAACTCTCGATTCTCTGGGACAACGTATTTTTTCATGCGTTTATCTTCTCGAATTTAATGCGGAGCTTGCGTTGCCAAGTTCTACGCTGGCTGTCTGTCATAGTCTTAAAATCTGCTTTGGTCATAAGTTCTCCTATTCTTAATTACTCCACTATTTATAGGTCCCGTCTGCGTGTTACATCATTGACTAATACCAGGTAGTTAGCTCGATTGTCTACCATATCCTGCATGAATTTGCGGTATGCTTCATTATGGTTTATTGATTCCTTCGGCGTGTGATAGTCCACTTTGCCACCTTTGCATACAGGTACTAATTCACTGGTACGCTCCCAATCGAACAGGCCATTATCTGCTAGTATCTGATGTGCTGATTGCAGATAAGATTCACCATATCCGTAACGAAATGCTACCCTGCCTATTAGTTCACCATCTTTGTAAACACTGACACTGTGGTATGTGTTACCATATGTCTTTTGAAACCATCTCTTAGCCTCTATTGTAATCATTCTAATCACCTCTTTATCTTATTAGAGCTTCATTGCTCCATCCAGCCCGGGATACTCATTGGCCAGTAATATGATCCTGGACTGTAGAGGAATAATGAAGTGTTACCGTTCTACAATGCGTAGTTCACTATGTTGACACTCTAATGATTTCGCCAATCCTGGTATTATGTCCCTGGCCTCTGCGTACGTATTAAACGTGTTATCCTCCACGCTCCCGCCGACGGCATCATCCTGCCATACTCCTTTTACTAGTCCCTCGATTTTATAAGTGGTGTTCATTTCCTTCTCCTCTGCTCTTTATTTATTAAACTAGGAATAATGAAGCTACTTAATGGCGCAGGGCATTGCAAGCCCGTTTATCATATAGTCAGTGCTGTTACCATAACGGTTGCCAATGTTATAAACAATAGGACTGCTGTCATCATAGAATGTAAACCTTACCATATCGCCACCATCGGTCATCATTTTAACTATCTTTGATAAAACCTCTTTGCTCATGCCGATAGTTAGTTTTGGTTCATCCTGAGGATAAAGCGAATCCACTTTAGGGAAGCTGCCGGTTCCCACGGTGGTGGCTATAATATTAGGATTACTACCTGATAGTTCTATGCGCTCTCCCTCTTGTTTGACATTTATAGGCGTTTTGCCATTCTTAGCTTGTAGGATAGACTGGGCGGGTATTAGCGTGTCATGATCAGTGGTAAATTCACCCTCTACTTTAGTACGGGCCATGATAAACCCATCGGCTGCTATCATCTCCCCATCTCTGATACAAACATTTGTTAATATTGGTCTCGCATCATCTTTCGAAGCGCAATATGCTACTGCTTGTTGCGCCTTGTTGATTGTAAATTCCATTTTCTCCTCCTAATTCTTATTAACCATAGCTCCAGTTTTTATTTGCATATCTTCTAAGATACACATGGGAGCTACACTGTCAAAGCTATTCATAATGCCATGTAATACTTGTGCCGTTGGTAAATCAATTGGCTTAGTTAATATTAAAGCTATAGTGTTAAACATTGTCCCATCTCCTCTGTTTTATTCACTAGTGTGCTAACTATATACTGATATAACTTCGCCCCCCATATCTTCGATGACCTTAATTGCCTCTTCTGCAGTGGCGCAAGCTATGTCATCAGGATATAATTCATGTGTATGCCCGACTGCACTTATATAAACTATTCGTTCCATTTTCTTTCTCCTCTGCTCTTATTCTACATCATTAAATGTAGTATAAGCAGCATATGAGGTCATAACGTCTCATATGCTGCCAAACTATATTCAATTTACCTAGACTACATATAATAGTTGTCAATTACTATATGCGACAGCGGTCAGTCCTTATCACGGTGACTTATCAATTCGATAGCTTCATATCAATTTACTTCAGCTAGCTATTGTACCTGGTAATTCATGTAAATATCAGTATATCAATGACATACATATAATATAAATCAATTTACATTCGATGATAGCAGTCTGCATTTCTAGGATTGTACACTATTGCTACAGGTTATATGTAACAAGTATACTGTGGGGTGAAGTGTTAGTGTTTACTATCTGCCGTCTGATCTATTCAAGCTTCGTATTTAGCAGCCTTTGGTCCATTTGTACCAGCGATTCTCTCGTTTGTGACCCGCGTTGGTAGAGTTATTACACCGGCCTTGAGCTTAGCGTCAAACTGCCATCTGTCTGCTATTCTATTGTTAAAGTGTCTTCCAGGTAGTCCCGGTGACAGCTACATCATAGCATAGCTACAAAGCTTGTAAATCCCCCATTAGTACGACTTTGGTATCATTCTTTAGGACTAGGCCATATGACTGATACACTGAGTAGTACCTGCATATAAATTTACGATTTAAGCACTATGCCAATACAATACTATGCCAAATGACTATAACACGTCTCAGCAAGCCTACAATCATCATTAGCTATACTCCAGCATGATGTATATATGTATAAGCTATAACTATAAATACAGACTAGTATCAAATTTCATAGCTCAAGCGTTCTATAATAACTAAACTATAAATTGTCAAGTGCTTATTTTAACGTCTTTTAATTGATTGTCCAGTACTCTACCCTTGTATATATATGTATACTAACTAGGCACCTTTATATCTATCTGTCTAGGAAATGTAACAAAGTACATAATATGGTTACTGCGCTAACCAACATAGACATGTAAAAAGATTGCAGGTCCTCTGAGTACAATCATATAGTAATTGAGCATATGTATATAGTGGATGTATTTCTATATGGGTGTATATGAAGCCAAAGCACTGCATTAGATAGACTATAAGACTTACTACTTTAGAGTATACCTATATATACAGTCTATCTTTATACATAGTAGTCTATCTACTTTAGAGTATACTATTATATAAGAAGACTTAACACATATAGTAGCTAAGCCTTGAAAGTTGATAGTAAAAACGTGACAGACCGTGACAGAAATGTGACAGAACGTGATAAATATGCCCTTTTCGTGACAATATGTGACATGGTTGTAGCTAAACATGTGTTGAGACTACACGTTCAATAAGCACAAGCTGTTGTATCTATGTGAACGTGCTACCACTATGCATTATAGTACGGCAATAGCCTGGTGG
>Ga0180007_10003683_pt1 | contig 16862 bp, 18 predicted proteins | sample MM_PC_MetaG_FD_121122 | JGI IMG/M metagenome (GOLD analysis project Ga0180007, IMG submission 121122) | Groundwater microbial communities from the Aspo Hard Rock Laboratory (HRL) deep subsurface site, Sweden - MM_PC_MetaG | ecosystem: Environmental > Aquatic > Deep subsurface > Groundwater... | reverse complement strand
TTATTTCATAATCTTTTTCCCAACCCTTTATTCAATGTTCCCTTCTAAAATGAAAAAGTTTATTTCATAATCTTTTTCCCAACCCTTTATTCAATGTTCCCTTCTAAAATGAAAAAGTTTATTAAGGGAAAAGTATTAAAAGCACTATTGCGATTTAGTTTTACTTTTTTAAGATGGTTATAAAAAAATTAAAAATAGAAAAGAAGAAGAAAGTTCCGAAGGAATCGAAGAAGGGAAAGGTGAAAGGCAGGGTTGCGATTAAAGATATTGAGGATAAGAAAAAACAGATTAGGTTTTTGAAGACTGTTATTGAGGATTTGATAAATAAGCAGTCGGTTGAAATAATTGATTTGCTTGCTGGTAAAAAAGATGTTAACGAGTTTATAATTGCAAAAAATCTTGATTTGACAATTAATCAGACAAGGAATATTCTTTATAAGCTTTCGGATTTTGGATTGGTTTCGTTTAATAGAAAAAAGGATAAGAGAAAAGGGTGGTATATTTATTTTTGGACGTTAAATAGTTTTCAGACTTTGGGGCTATTAGAGGGTAATTTAAAAAAGAAATTAGATATTTTGGAAAATAATTTAAAAAATAGAAAAGATGGGAGGCACTATGTTTGTAATACTTGTTCGATTGAAGTTAGTGAAGAAACTGCTTTGTTAAATGAGTTTGCGTGTTCAGAATGTGATGAGGTTTATGAACTTTCGGATGATTCCGAAGTTATTAATGATTTAGAAAAAAAGATTACTAAAATAAAAAAAGAAATGGAGTCAGTAGTTGGTGAAAGAGAAAAGGAGGGAGAAAAATTAGAAAAGGAAAAATCTAAGAAGATAAAAATAGAAGAAAAGAAAAGATCGGAAGCAAGAGCTAAGACTCGAAAATTGAATAAAATTAAGAGAGATAATTTGAAAAAGGAAGAAGCTAAAGTAAAAATTAAAGGTAAGAAGATAGTTAAGGAAAAAGATAAGAAGGTTAAGAAAAAAGTGAAAAAGAAAAAAGGTATTTTAAAGAGGATTTTGAAAAAATGAAAATTACAAAATCCTCTACAAGAACTCAGAGAACAAGTTCTCTGATACATTCAAAATCAAGGATTTTGAAGTCTTTGATGAAATTTCCTTCGGAAATCTCATTGGATCAAAGTTCTTTAAAAAAAGTGTTTGGGAAGAAGAAGAAAAAATAAATTAATTTATTTTTGAAATGAATAAATGGTTTGATACTAAGTTTGAGAAGAATAATCTTCGAAGATATACTACACGTAGATTAAAATCTAAAAATGGTTTTGGGAGTGTTGATAGATTTTTTAGAAAGTTTAGCATAACTAATTGGCTGATTATGATTAATATTCTTGTTTTTATTGTTATAGTTTTGTTAAAGGTTTCGATGGGGCATGAGAAGGTTTATTCTATTTTTGCCTTACAAGCTAACTCGCTTTTTTCAGGTTCTTATTGGACATTAATTACTAGTATGTTTTCACATATTTATCTTCCGCATCTTATTTTTAATATGATTTCATTATTTTTTATTGGAAATCTTTTGGAAAAAATTATTGGGAGAAAAAAGTTTTTCTGGTTTTATATGCTTTCAGGATTATTTGCTGGTTTGTTTTATGCTACTTTGTCTTTTTATTTTGGAAATAGTGAATTAGGAGCAAAGATTTTTATAGATCCAACAATTTTTTCACTTGGAGCTTCTGGAGCTATTTTTGGAATTGCAGGATTGCTCGCAGTTTTAACCCCTTTTATGAGAATTTATTTAATTGCAGGTCCTATTTTTGCATTGATTCTTCAGTCTGTTTTTATGAGTATTTATCCGGAATCTTCTTTGATTCCAGTTATTAATTTGATTGTTACTTTTTATTTCTTTTTTGCAATATTTTCAATGTTTTCTTTTAATCCTAACATGCGGAAGTTAGCAGTTCCGTTGGGAATGCCTTTTTGGATTTTGCCGATTATTGCTATTGTTCCATTAGTAATAATTGGATTGTATACTCCTTTGCCGATTGGTAATACTGCTCATTTAGGGGGATTAATTGCAGGTTTTATCTATGGGTTTTATTTAAGAAAAAGATATAAGAAAAAGACTGCTATGATTAGGAATTATTTTAGTAATCAGAAATAGGTTTAAATATCTAGTTACTGTTGTAAGATTGAAGGAATTAAAAAATGATAAAAAAGAAAGTGAAAAAGACAGATAAAGTTGGTAAAAAGATTAGGAAGATTGACAATTATAATTTTTTTTATAGAAACTTTAAAATTGCTTTGTATGATTTTAAAAAGATTAAGGTTTATTTTTGGATATTGACGTTTTTATTCTTTTTTTCCACCTTGGTTGGATTTTTATTTCCTGTATTTTTTGTTGAGCAGATTATGGAGATGCTTTTGGAATTGGTTAAGAGAACAGAGGGTATGGGTACATTTGATTTGATTAGGTTTATTATGACAAATAACACTCAGAGTGCTTTTTTAGCCATGATTTTTGGATTGGTATTAGGAATTTTTCCTTTGTTTATGATTACAATTAATGGATATATTTTGGGTTTTGTTTCTAGATTGACTGTTGATCAGGAAGGTTTTTTTATTTTATGGAGGTTGCTTCCACATGGGATTTTTGAAATTCCAGCGATTTTAATTGCTACTGCATTAGGTTTGAGGCTGGGTTTTTTATTGATGCATGAAGTTATAAAAGTAAATAGTAAAAATATTAAAACTATTTGGGAAATTTTTATTATTCTTTTTTCTGTTTTGTTTTGGTATGTTGGATTTTTTGTTTATCTTGCCTTTACTTTTTCAAGTAAAGAATTAAGGACTGGACTTTGGATTAATATTAAGGAAAGTTTTAGGATTTTTGTTTTTGTGGTTATTCCTTTGTTGGTTGTGGCAGGGATTATTGAGGGGTTGTTGATTGGGTTCGGAGGTTAAAACCACCGATTTAACCTTGTTTGTTTGCCATATTCTTTTAGAATTGTCGAATTATTTGTAAAAATTGATATTGGAAGTTTTAGTCTTGTTTGAGCTTGCTCTAAGGCTTGTTTTATTGTTTGGAATTTTTCAGGTTTTTTTGTGAAAGCATCTCGAGTTGTTTCTCTGAGTATTCCTACTCCAAGTGGAGCATAGTATTCAGGTCTCACTTCGCGAAAGAAAATTGCAGTTCCCTGACGTTTTATTTTTTCTAAGTATTCTGTTAGTGCTAAGCGATTGGCGTAGTATGCTCCAGTTACATCATAAGCGTATTTTTTCCTTCCTGAGAAGAATTCATAATCTGCCCATACTTGAGTTTGTTGTGTTTGATTCCATAAACCGCCTTTTAATTCTGCCTCAATTACTTCAAATGTAAATTTGTCTGGTAAGAGGAGGATTTCGTAATGATTTCCGTTATATTCTGAATTGAATAGTTGAATATCTGATATTTCAGGATAGTATCTGATACGTTTTAGTAGTTCTTTTGATATTGTGTCGTCTGTTGCGGTTATACTCCATCTTGTTGGAACAAGTCTTCTTTGAGTTTTTAGTCCTAAAAGTCCAGCGGAAAGTATTTTCATAATATTTGAAATTGGAATTTTGTGTTTGTAGAGTTCTTTTATTGATTGAACGGATTTTACATCTGTATCTGAGATAAGGTAGTCTACCTTGGGTTTAACTTTAGGGTTTTCTTGTAGGCGGGCGTGTTCTAGGGGAGCGGGGTTTGCAATTATTGGGGAATATTTATTTATTTCTAGATTTTGTTTTGGAATTTTTTTTAAGAAGAATTCTGTTGAAACGGATTTATAGGCCATTGATATTTCTTGCATTAAATTTAGAAATTTGTTTTTTAAAGGCTGATTAGTTCTTGCTTGTTTTATTTGAGTTTGAAATCTGCCGTAAATTAGTTGGGATCTTCTGGTTAGGACCTCTTGAATGCTGAAGTTTTCTTTATGCCATATTTCTGGCATGGACATTTCTTCGGTTGCTTCGTGAATTTCAGGACTTAAGATGCCTGCGTTTATATTTGGGTAGTTGTAACGTCCTACAAATATTTCTGGTGGGGATGCTCCTGAAAAGTGTTTTTTTGGTTTGAAATTTAAATTAAGTTTAGAATATATTCTACATGGTTTTTTGCAAAAGCCTCGGCCCCTACATTGTACACAGAGTTTTGTGTCAAAAAGTTGATTTGATGAAAGAGTCATGGGAGATACCTCATTCGTTATGGGGAGAAGTACGAAGAAGTATTTATTGATTGTTGTTATAAAGCGTATTAAAAATAAATAACAAAAAAATAAATTTTTTTGAACATAGCAAATGCTAATTTTCTCAAGCATTTCCTATAAAATAAATTCAATTTGAGAAAGTTGATGTATTTATTCTCTTAGGTCACTTATTCCTAACATTAAGAATAGTAATCCAATCATTATTACAAACCAGATTACTCCTCCTTTGAGGAATTCCCATGCAGCTGTTCCGAAGTCCCAGAATCCTATACCATTAGTATAAGCCCAGACTAAAACTGCCGCAATTATTAGGATGAGTCCTAGCAATATTTCTACCCATTTATTCATAGTATTTTTATAGATATGTCGTTTATAAAGATTATTGTAGTTTTTTGTAGATGTTGTTATAGTTCTTTTAAAATTTGATATGCTTTTTTTAGGGCAGCATAGTGGTCAATATGCATATTTCGAGGTGTTATTAGATTGAGATCTGTCCAGCCTACAGTTTTGATTTCTTTAGAGTCAATTGAGTGGTTTGATTTTTCTATTTGGTTTACTATAAAGAATTGCATTTCTGAGTCGAAATATTCATTGAGATCATTTGCGTAGAAATTATTTTTGACCTTTATTATTGGATTTGGGTTGTGATTTGTTATTTTGTGGGAAGTTTCTTCTAAGAATTCTCTTTTTAATGCTTGTTCTGTTGATTCTTCTGGATCTACACCTCCTCCAGGTAATTCCCCTAGATTGTTCCAGGTGGGCTTTATTAGAAAAGCTTTATTTTCTTTAATTATTATTCCATATGCTGAGGTTCTTTTTATAATTTGTTTGTGATTGGGTTTAGTGTGCCAGATTCCTTGAACGTCTCTGAATTTCATAATTTTATTAAATGCTTAGTTTATTTAAGGATTTATAGTTTTGGGAGATTATTTGATTTAGAAAAGGTTAAATAATGATTAGTCTATTGCATATTATGGAAAAAGATGTGATAAAAATAGGTTTTGCAGTTTTAATTGGGATTGTTTTGTTTTCTGTTCTGGGTTTAAATGTTTTTGTTTTAGCTCAGGAGCCTGGTTCGGAATTGGGGGTTCGTTTGATTCAGTTAAATGATTCTTTTGATTTGAGATATAACGAAGCAGATTATACAATTTATGTTTTAGATATTGTAGATGGTTTTGTTGATATAGGGATAATGCCTGGAAGTATTAGAGTGGAAATAGGGAATGGTAAATTTGAGGAGGTAGATTTGGATGGAGATGGAAACAAAGATGTTTCTATGACAATTCAGAGAATAGATGGAGATTTGGTAGATATAGATATTAAATCAATTCAATCGGGAAAGTTGGATAGAAAATCTGCTTGGGTAATGTATTTAATAATTGCAGCATTTATTGTTTTTTTGATTATCATTGTTGCTATAACTCTTTTGATAAATTGGAAGTATAAAGTTTAAAAAACTAATGACTTCGAACATCTTTGAACTCTTCGCGGGGTTTATAAGGATGTTTTTATTATAAAAATTAATTAGAAAGATAAAACTAAGAGATAAAAAAATAAATAATAAAAAACAAAAAATGACAAACAATGAAAATCAAGATTTTCAAGCCTGTCATTTTATAAAAAATAAACAATAAAATGACAAACGATAAATTCATTATGATTGATTTGAACGATGAAAAAGCAGGGCATATAGCGGAGGTTTTAAAAAATAAAACTGCCAAAAAGATTCTTGATTATCTGGGAGATGTTAAAGAAGCCTCTGAAAAAGATATTGCAGATGGTTTAGGTATGGCGATTAACACTATTGAATATAATTTGAAAAAGTTAATAAAGGCTGGTTTCATTAAAAAATCAAAGAACTTCTTTTGGAGTGTAAAGGGAAGAAAAATTGAGGTGTATAAATTGGCAAAGAGGCATGTTGTTATTAGTCCTGGTAGAAAACCGCGTTTGGATGTTTTAAAGACAATTTTGCCACTTGTTTTTATTGTTGCTATCTTAGTTGCATTTGTTGGATTTTTTATGTATCCTGAAGATGGGGAGGATTCTTTAGGAATTGATGATATTAAATTAAAACAATTTAAATCACAAGCAGAATTGGAGAAATTTTTAGCAGATAATTCAGATCAAGGAAATTTTTATGGAGATACATTCAGAAATGTTGGCGGAGTTGATTTTGCAATGGCTGCAGAAGATTCGGTAGCTTCGGTAACTGAAAGCGGATCTGGAGGAACTAGTGATTTTTCAAAAACAAATATACAGGTTGAAGGCGTTGATGAAGCGGATATTGTGAAAAATGATGGAGAGTTTATTTATGTTGTTAGTGGAAATAGAGTATTAATTGTTGATGCGCATCCTGCTGAAGACATGAAAATTTTAAGTGAAATTAATTTTACTAGTGGTTGGGTTGGCGAGATTTATATAAATAAGGATAAGTTGGTTGTTTTTGGTAATGATTATTATTCTTATGTTGCTGATGAGGAGGTTGATGCTTCTAATGATATTGAAATTGGAGTTGTTGATTCATTATGTGCTCCAGGAGGTTGTGGGGGAGGCGGGAGTTCTAAGAGTGTGGTTTATACCTATGACATCTCTGATAAAGAGAATCCTATTTTAGAAGATAGAATTGAGAATAATGGAAATTATGTTAATTCAAGAATGATTGGAGATTATGTTTATGTTATTTATAATAAATATATTTATTTAAATAATCCTGTAATGCCTGTTTATTGGGAAGATGGAGTTCAAAGAGAAGTTATGGCAAAGGATATTTCATATATGCCTTATCCAGATACAAATTATGTTTTCACATCAATAATGGCAGTTAATCTAAATGATGGAGATGTGAATAATAAAGTTTATTTGACAGGAGGGAGTGGCACTATTTATGTTTCTGAAGATAATATTTATTTGACTTACATGAAGAGAATTAGTCAAGATAGTTATTTTAATAATTTTGTTGAAGATGTTGTTTTAGAAGCCTTGCCGGATTCAAAAATTAAGGCGGTTTTAGAAATTATGGATTCTGATGATCCTTATTATATGAAATCTAATGCAGTAACTCAGATTGTTTATGATCATTCTATGAAGTTAAAGGGAGAAGATAAGGATGAGTTTGATGGAATATTGGAAGGTTTAACTGAGAGTTTTCAGGTTAAAATTTCTAAGGAAAGTGAGAAGACCATGATTCATAAAATTGAAATTGATAAGGGAGATATTGATTATGCAGGGGTTGGAGAGGTTCCAGGATATGTTTTGAATCAGTTTTCAATGGATGAACATGATGGTTATTTTAGAATTGCAACCACAACTGGGAGTTGGAGAGATGTTAGTTTGAATCATGTTTTTGTTTTGGACAAGGATTTGGATATTGTTGGTAGTATTGAAGATTTAGCTAAGGGTGAACGGATTTATTCTGCTAGATTTATTGGAGATAGAGTTTATATGGTTACTTTTAGAAGGGTTGATCCGCTATATGTTATTGATTTAGGAAATCCAAAAGACCCTGCGGTTTTGGGTTATTTAAAAGTTACAGGTTATTCAAGTTATTTACATCCTTATGACGAAAATCATATAATTGGGGTTGGAATGGAAGCAACTGAAGAAGGAAGGGTTCAAGGAGTTAAGATAGCCTTGTTTGATGTTACTGATGTTGAAAATCCGAAGGAAATATCTAAATACAAGGTTGGAGGAGATTCTTTGGATGATGCTTTTAGAAGTTGGTCTAGTACTGATGTTAGCTATGATCATAAAGCTTTTTTGTTTGATAAAGAAAAAGAACTTTTGGTTATCCCTATTTCATATACAAAATATAATGTGGAAGGATGGAGCAATTATGAATATTTTCAGGGAGCTTATGTTTTTAATATTAATTTGGAGGAAGGTATTAGTTTGAATGGAAAAATTGCCCATTTTGAAGGGGATCGTACTTGGCAAGGTTATGTTAGAAGAAGTTTGTACATGGATGAGGTTTTGTATACAATCTCGAATTATAAAATAAAGGCCAATTCCCTTGTTGATTTGACTGGAATTAGTGAAGTAAAAATTTATGATTGGGAAAATGATTATCCTTCGGGAATTACTAGGGGAGATATTGGTTTTGCTGAGGTAGAAGTATCAGAAGTTATTATTAATTAATATTTAATAATTCTTTTAGTTCGTAAAGTTATTGGATTGATTGGGAAAAGGTTTTTAAATCAGAGGTTCTATAGTTAATAATTAAAAAGAGTGTTAAAATGGTTAGAACTGTTAAGAAAAAACCTTTGAAAAAATCTAGTAATAAAAGATTGGTTAAAAAGAAAGGGAAAAAAATATTCGGATTTGGTTTGATTGGGTTTTTTGTTGGAGTGTTTATTACGTTATTTCTTGTTTGGGCAGTTTTTGGATTGATTGGTTCTCTTGGAAAGGAGATGGAGAGGGTGGGGTCAATAGGTGAATTGGCATCACTGGGGGTTAATGTTAGAAGTGGGGATTTGGGAGGTCTTGGAGATTTTTGTGAAGTTGATGAAAAGTGTGCGGGAGATCTTGTTTGTGGTGATAAGAATGAGTGTTGTATACGTGATGGTTTTCCTACATATGTTGGAACTGCTTGTTGTAGTAAAAAGGTGATTAGTGTTGGAAGTAAGTTTGTTTGCGTTAAGGAATAATGTTGGAGAATTTTTAGCTTAAGTTATTTAGCTTGTTTTTTATAATAATCTATATATATTCTGAATGGTTTTTTAAATAGGTTTTTGAAAAATGGAGGCTAATGATAGATTTTATAGGGATAGAAATTATAATAGTAGTGAGGATAGTGTTAAGGTTCCGAGTGTTAAGGTTGAAAATGAGAAAAAGTTAACTAAGTTGGATATTTTAAGAAAGTTAAGTTCGGGGACTGAACTTAGAGAAGGAATTGATAATGTTGTTAGTGGTGGGATGGGAGGTTTAATTGTAGTTTATAATCTCCGGGCGGAAGGGGTTTTTCAAGGGGGATTTAGTATTGATTGTAAGTTTAGTTCTAAGAGATTGTTTGAATTATCTAAAATGGATGGGGCTATTATTTTGTCTGAAGATTTTTCAAAGATTCTTTACGCAAATACCCTTCTTGTTCCAGATTCTAATTTAACAAGTTTTGAAACTGGAGTTAGGCATCAGGTTGCAGAGAGAACTGCAAAACAAATTAATGGATTAATTATTGCAGTATCTGAAAGAAGAGGGGAAATTACAATTTATTATGGTAATTCTAAGTATGTTCTTCAACCAACTGAGGTTTTAATAAGAAGAGCTACTGAAACATTACAGATTTTGGAAAAACAGAGAGAGGTTTTTAATGAAATTTTAATTAATTTAAATGTTTTAGAATTAACCAATCTTGTTTCCATTGTTGATGTTTGTAGGGTTTTACAGAGAATTGAAATGATAAAAAGGATGTCTGGAATAATTAATGAGTATATTCTTGAATTAGGAAAAGATGGGGTTATTTTGAGAATGAGAATGAGGGAGATTATTAGAGGCATTGAAAAGGAGGGTATTTTTATTATAAAGGATTATTTTAAAAATATTTTAGAAACAAGAGAATTTTTTAGTAATTTAAATTTTGAAGAAATTTTAGATGCCGAAAATATTGCTGAAAGTTTGTTTCATGAATCTTTGGATAAGTCGATTATTCCGAAGGGCTATCGTATTTTAAATAAGACTAATTTAAATAATGAAAATATTGAAAATTTGATTAGGGGATTTGGTAATTTAGATGGAATTGTTAATTCAGAAAATTTAGCGAGTGTTTTGGGTAATCTGGCAGATAATTTTAAAAGAGAATTTATAAATTTAAAGGAGCAGATAATGATTGGAAAGATGATTTAGGGAAGGTTTAAATATATTAAATATTTCTGAATTTATTAGTTAAATGATGTTTTCATCCAACTTATTTTAAAATGTTATCTGAGAAACAAATCCAAGAAATCCAAGAACATTTGGAAAAGGCGCAGAATCCGCTTTTCTTTTTTGATAATGATAATGATGGTTTGATGAGTTTTTTGTTGCTGAGGCGGTATATTGGGCGTGGAAAGGGTGTTGCAATTAGGTCTTTTCCAGAATTAAATGCTTCATATTACCATAAAGTTAAGGAGTTGAATCCAGATTATATTTTTATATTAGATAAGCCCGTTGTTTCAAGAGAATTTTTAAAAAAAGCTAATGAAGACCATCTTCCGGTTGTTTGGATTGATCATCATAAGGTTGATTCGGCTATTTCAGGGAGTGATTTTGAGAGTATAAATTATTATAATCTTTTTTTAAATGATGAGCTTTATGAGCCAGTTTCTTATTTGTGTTATAAATTAAGTAATCGACGCGAGGATATTTGGTTGGCAGTTATTGGGTGTGTTAGTGATGCTCTGATTCCAGATTTTTATGAAGAATTTTTAGAAAAGTATCCTGAATTAGGTAAAAAAGATCCTAAATCTGCATTTGATATTTTTTATAATTCTGAAATTGGGAAGATTTCACAGGTTTTAGATTTTTCTTTGAAAGATTCTACTACTAATGTTGTAAATATGTTAAGGTTTATGGTGGATGTTAAGGGTCCGATGGATGTTTTGGAAGAGAACAGTAGGACTAAACATTTTTTAAATAGATTTAATGAAATAAATTTAAAGTTTGAGGAGTTAATGAATAGAGCCCGGGAGAGTGTAAATGGGGGATTGATTTTTTTTCAGTATGGGGGGAGTTTGAGCTTGAGTGCTCATATTGCTAATAAGTTAAGTTATGAATTTTCAGATAAGGTTATTGTTGTTGTTTTTGTAAATGGAGATGTTGCAAATGTTTCTTTACGTGGTGGAAATGATGTTAGGTCTTTGACGTTAAAAGCGATTGAGGGGATTGATGGTGCTAGTGGTGGAGGGCATAAACAAGCAACAGGTGCTAAAATGTTGGTTGGTGATTTGGAGAAGTTTAAAGAAAATATTGAGAAATTAGTAGAAGAAACACAATAATTCTTTTAAATGAAAGTTGCTAGTTTTTATTAATGGCTTATAAAAGATATTTTTATCGGAAAGGGAAAAAGTTTGGACCTTATTATTATGAGAGTTATAGAGATAAGAATGGGAAGGTTAGGAAAAAGTATGTTGGAACAGAGGATCCAGATAAAAAAGAAGAAGAAACTGTAGTTGAAAATAGTATGGAGAGCGTTACTCTTACAAATTCTCGGTCTAAATTGTTTATGTTAGGTGTTCTTGTGGTTGTTTTGATTATAGTTGATTTAAGTGTGATATTTATGTTATAGTTAATTTTATAAAGAGGTTTTTTGTTGTATTTTTATGAATGAATTGAGTTTTATTTTGGATGCTTTGGCAATTCCTATTTAAACTTAGTTGTTATTTTCATATAAATTTTACTTATTTCTGAAAATGAATGATGATAAGGCTGCAATTGATTTGAATGATAAGATAACTATAGAGGAAATTGGGAAGAAAAATGTTTTGTTTGATTCTCAAGAAATTGATGGTTTGAGTATTCATGGGTTTGATTTTAATTCTGTTGACGGTAAGATGGATGGGGAGAGTTATTCGGATTTGTTGGATAGTTATATGACCACTGGTTTTCAGGCAAGTCATTTTGCAAAAGCAGTTAAAGTAATTGATAAAATGATTAAAGAAGATGTTACTGTTTATTTAGGTTATACTTCTAACATGGTTACTTCTGGTTTAAGGGATATTTTTAGATATTTAGCTGAACATAAAAAAGTTGATGTTATTGTTACAACTGCAGGTGGTATTGAGGAGGATTTTATTAAGTGTTTTGGGGATTTTAAATTAGGAAAGTTTAGTGAGAGTGGAGAGTTGTTAGCTAAAAAAGGTGTGAATAGAACTGGAAATATTTATGTTCCTAATGAAAGGTATTGTAAGTTTGAGGATTTTTTTGTTCCTATTTTAGAAGAGATTTATAAGGAACAGATGAAGAGTGGAAAAATAATAGGGGTTTCGGAGTTGATTAAGAAATTAGGTAAAGAGATTAATGATGAAAGGAGTATTTATTATTGGTGTTATAAAAATGATATTGATGTTTATTGTCCTGCAATTACTGATGGGAGTATTGGGGATATGATTCATTTTTTTATGTATGAACATCCTGATTTTAAAATTGATATTGCAGGTGATATTCATAAATTAAATGAATATACAATTACTCGAAAGAAAACTGGTTTGGTTCTTTTGGGTAGTGGAATTATGAAGCACCATATTTTGAATACAAATATGATGAGAAATGGTGCTGATTATGGAGTTTATATTAATACTGGTGAAGAATGGGATGGTGCTGATTCAAATGCTCGTCCGGACGAGGCTGTTTCGTGGGGGAAGTTAAAGGGGGGGAAGGAAGGGAAGGATGAAGGGGTTGAGAAGGGAGAATTTATTAAGGTTTTTGGTGATGCTACTATTTTGTTTCCGTTGATTGTTGGGAAGTGTTGGGTTTAATAACTCTTACCAACTCTTGCAACATAATTTGCAGGCTTTTCACAAATGATACATTTTAGATCTTTTGTTTGTGCTGATTCATCTATGTTAAGAACTTTAGCTCCCTCTGTTTTATGCTTTAACATATCTTCACATTCTTCTGATTTGCATAATGGTGTTAGTGCTATTTTTTTGTTTTTGATTGCTTCTTGGGTTTGTTTTAGGTTTGAAACTGATTCTATATTGTCTTTTAGAAGTTTTTCTGCTTTTTTTAGAAGTGATGATTGAATGTCCTCTAGGATTTTTGGTATTTCTGTTTTTAAATCTTTGATTTTTATTGGTTCTTTTTGATTAGTGTCTCTTCTTGCTACAATTACTTGATTTTTTTCTAGGTCTTTAGGTCCTAATTCTATTCTAATTGGAATTCCTTTCATTTCATATTCATTGAATTTAAATCCTGGACGATAATCATCTCTGTCATCTAGAATTGGATTGTGGGATTTTAGAGTTTGGGCTATTTTTTTTGCTTGAGCTAGGATTTCTTTTTTGTTTTCATTGTTATAAATTGGTATTATGGCTATTTGGTTTGGTGCTATTTTTGGAGGCATAATTAATCCTTTGTCGTCAGAATGTATTGCAAACATTACTCCAAGCATTCTTGTTGATATTGCAAATGTGTTTTGATGAGCGTATTGTGGTTTTTCATTTTTGTCTAGGAATTTAATGCCATAAGCTTTTGCGAATTTTTGTCCATCATAGTGAAAGTCAGGACCTTGTATTGCTTTTCCATTTGGCATGTAAAATTCTAATGATACTGTGTATTCTGCTCCTGCGAATTTTTCTTTTTCTGATTTTTTTCCGATTAGTGCAGGTAGGGCTAGATAATCTTGGCAGATTTCGTTGTATATATCTATTATTTCATCTTTTTCTTTTTCTGCTTGTTCTTGAGTTTCGTAAACAGTGTGTCCTTCATTCCATAAAAATTCTCTTGTTCTTAAGAATGGGACTGGGTGTTTGAATTCCCAACGTACAACATTATTCCATTGGTTTAGTTTTAAAGGTAAGTCTCTGTAAGATCTTATCCATTTAGAATAACTTGGATACATTATTGTTTCTGATGTAGGTCTTACTGCTAATTTTTCATTAAGTTGGGTATCTCCTGCGTGAGTTACCCATGCAACTTCTGGAGAAAATCCTTTTACATGTTCTTTTTCTTTTGTTAGAAATTTTTCTGGGATAAATAATGGGAAGTAGCAGTTTTTTATTCCTAGTTTTTTGAATCTTATATCTGTTTCTTGTTTTATTTTTTCCCAGATTTCATATGCTGTTGGTTTGAAGACAATGCATCCTGAAACATCTGTGTAGTCTGCTAAGTCTGCTTTTAACATTATTTGTGTGAACCATTCTGTGAATTCATCTTTTTCTGCTGTTATTCCTTTTGTGTTTGTCATGGATAAAGTAATGATTAGGAATTTATAAAGTTAAGTGATTGAGAACAGTTAGTTTTTAATACCCTTGATAATTAGATTTATTGATGGACCCGTAGTTCAATGGATAGAATGCCAGGTTTCGGCCCTGTTGATCGAGGTTCGACTCCTCGCGGGTTCATTATATTAAAAAAGATGGTGAATAAAAAATATTATGATAAACAGTTTTGGGCAACAACGTTTACGTTGACAGGAACTATAATTGGAGCAGGAATTTTAGGTTTGCCTTATGTTTTTTCTCAATCTGGTTATTTAATGGGTTTGTTTTGGTTGTTGTTTATTGGATGTGTTGTTCTTTATGTTTTTTTATGTTTAGGTGAAGTTGCATTAAGAACTCGAAATGACCATCAGTTACCTGGTTATGCTAAAAAGTATTTAGGTAAATGGGGTGAGAGAATAATGATATTTGCATTTTTATTTGGTGTTTATTCAGCATTACTTGCTTATTTGGTTGGAGAAGGGACGAGTTTATCTGTTTTATTTACTGGAGGTTCTCAATATGCTGTTTATTTTGCAATTGGTTTTTGGTTTTTAATGGCTTTAATGTTAAAAGAAGGTTTAAGGGGGTTAAAGAAGGTTCAGTTATGGGGAGTTGTTGGAATTATAGTTGTTGTTTTAGCAATAACTGGATGGTATTTTCCTGATATTAATTATGGTAACTTGGGGCAGGTAGATTATTCAAAAGTTTTTCTTCCTTTTGGTGTTATTTTATTTGCTTTAATGGGGTTTACTGCAATACCTGAATTAGAATTAGTGATTAAGGGGCATAAAGAGAAATTTAAGAGGACGATTATTTTTGGTGTTTTAATTCCAGTTATACTTTATATTTTATTTAGTTTTGTTTTTGTGGGGGTTTTGGGGAAGAATGTTCCGCAAGTTGCAACATTGGGTTTTGGTAAATTGGTTGTTTTGTTAGGTGTTTTTACAATACTTACTAGTTATTTTGGTTTAAGTTTTTCATTAAAAGATGTTTTTAAATTTGATTTAAAATTAAATCGGGAATGGAATTTTATTTTAGCATCTTTTGTTCCTCTTTTTGGTTATTTTATTTTAATGTATTTCAATTGGCTTAATTTTATCAGTATTTTGGGTATTGGTGGGGTGGTTTCAGGAGGTTTAACTGGAATTTCTATTTTATTAATGGCGAAGCAAGCTAAGAAAAAAGGGGATATGAAACCAAGATATGAAATGCCTGTTAATTGGTTTATAATTTTATTAATTAGTTTGATTTTTGTTTTAGGTGTTGTTGTAGAATTGTTTTGATTGAGATTGATGAGGTTTTAACTAGTTTTTGTTTCTTCTGAATTTTTGTTAACTACTGTTTTTTGGTTTGATCTTACGTCAATCGTACCTAAGTTTGATTCGTCTGCATATCCGTTTAGTCTGAGTTCTTGACTATTAATTTCTAGGGTTCCTCTGAATTTTTTTATTTTAAATTCTTCATTATCTATATTTATTATGGCTTTTTCGTTATTTAGTTTTATTCTTCCAGAAGTTATGTAAGATAAAGAATCTAAATAAAAGTTATTTAGTTTTAAGAAGCTATATTTTGAATTTTGTATGTTTATTTCTAATTTGTCTTTGTTAGATATTGGAATTCCATCTACAAAAACTTTTGATGCTTTTCCGTCTAATTCGATTATTTCGTCTTTATTAAATGATATTTTTCCATTGAAATTATCTAGAATAAGACTTGCTTTTTTTAATTCAAAGTTTTCTTTTCCGATTGTTAGGCTTCCGGTTTCTTGTATTTTTATTTCTAGTTTTTCTATTTCAGTTTTGATTGTCATTTCTTCAGGAGGTTCAACGTGTGTGCTTATTTTTATCCCAGTTTCATCAAAATTTTCTTGAATTACATTTCCTGTAAGTGAGAATCCTAAATCCGGGTTATAAAATGAAGTGTAAACTAAAAATCCTAAAATTCCTGCAAAGATTAATATTAATGTCATCCATATGTGGTGCTTTGATTTTTTTTGTCTATGTATTAGTTGTGTTGATTCCATTTTATCCTCTTTTTCTTCCTCCGCTTGCTTTTAGCTTATTTTGAAGGAATCCTACAAATTTAAATGGTTTGTCTATGTCTTTGATAAGAGATTTGCTTTCTCTTGAGTACATGTGTATTTCAACGTTTCCGTATCGAAATATTCTTTGCCATAGATTTTGGCTTACATCTGAATCACTTATTGCTCCAAATTGTATTGTTTTTGAGATTGTTGAGAAATAACCTTTTTTATGAACGACTGAACGATTGTTAATTTCATAAGAATTTCCTATTCTGTGAATTTCTGTTGCGATTATTAAAAGAATAGAAAATATTACTGCAAGTTGAAGTGCAAGATCATTTAGAGGTTTCTCTGATATTTTTATATATGCTATTGTTCCAAATAAGATCAGTATCATAAAGTAGAAAGGAATGTATAGTTTTCTTGTGTTGCTTATTTTTAGTTTTTCTTGATTGAAGAATTTTGATAGTTCTTCCTCTTTCCTAGACAGGATTTCATCTTTAGGTTCTTTTTCTTCTTCCTCTTTTTTGTTTTTCATTAAAAAGTAGAGGTAAATGGGATTTATAATGATTTGGGTTAGGCTGCGTAGAATCTGGAGATTCTGTTTTTAAGGGCGGGTCTAAAGAAAGGATCTTTGGTTTCACATAATCCATATCTCATAAGATAAGCGTCTTCACTTGTGTCATCATAATGATTTCTTAAAACGCTGACTGCTCTGAAACCTTTATTTTTAAAAAATAATTGTGCTGGAAGATTTGTT
>Ga0180007_10003682_pt1 | contig 16862 bp, 24 predicted proteins | sample MM_PC_MetaG_FD_121122 | JGI IMG/M metagenome (GOLD analysis project Ga0180007, IMG submission 121122) | Groundwater microbial communities from the Aspo Hard Rock Laboratory (HRL) deep subsurface site, Sweden - MM_PC_MetaG | ecosystem: Environmental > Aquatic > Deep subsurface > Groundwater... | reverse complement strand
GGAGGCGGGCGCGTGAGCGGGAAGAAGAGCAATTCTGCGGGCCTGCGGGCATGGTATCAGTCCCCGGCCGGCGCGGCGCACAGGGAGAAGATGCGGGCAGGTATGCTCGCTTACCACGCCCGTGTCAGAAAGGCGCTGGAGAGTTAGAAGGAGGCGAGCGCGTGAGTGAGATAGTGTTCTGTTCCAGGTGCCACCACTTCCCAGCCAGTGAGGGCGGGTTATGCTGGACGTGCAAGAAACGGGTCGAGTACGAGAACGAGGCGTTCCGTCGCAGTTTGATCGGTGAGGGGGCAGAGCCGTGATGTCGCGGCCGTTCGTGTTGGTGTTGTTGTGGGCGTTCTTGCTGGTAGTGCTCACTGCGTCATTCGTAGTGAAGGTAGCGGAGCGAATACACAGGCGGCGGTCTGATGAGTAGCGACAAAGCAGCGGTGGAGGAGATGGTGGCGGAGCAGCTGAAACGGAAACTGACCCGGGCGGAGCGTCGCCGGCTGCTGCGCGTCCTCGCGCGCCCGGGATTCAAGGAAAAATTTCCGCTCGCGCATCAAATACTTAAGGAGATGGCAGACAGGAACGACACGAAGGAGGCGGGCGTGTGAGTGGGAAGAGTAAGGCTAGACTGAGGCGCGAGGCGTTGATGGAGTATAGAATAAGAATAAACATAATTGTGATTGCTGCTGTTGTTGCTCTTGTTGTTGTTGTTGCTCTAGCTGGTGGTATCCTAGCGTTGCTAGACGGTATCGGACCAATGGTGATAGACCAGAAGATTCTCGGCTATCTGCTCCCGATAGGTGGGATACTAGCTGTCGCTGGTTTGATTTTGTTGGCAGACTATCGTGAGCGTCTTAAGGAGATTGAGGAGGCGAGTGGGTGAAGGTCAAGAAGATGATCGTCGGTGGATTTATGGCGGGCGGGATCACCGGGCTGCTGCTGGTCGGCTCCCTAATCATTGAGGGATCGTGGCCGTTTTTCGGGATGCTCGGAACTTTCATTTTGGGGGTGTTCGCCACGCTGGTCTGGCTGATGCGGATGCTGCGGAACCCGTCGGAGGCGGTGATGGTGCAGGCGCTGAGTGGTGTGGATGTTCAGAAGGCGCTGAGTGAGTTGTTCACACCAGGTATGGAGGTGAAGAATGATGACAAGAAACAGGTCAAGCGAACAAAGCACTGAGGCCGCCGAGACGTTGTGGTGGAGGTGGTTCATGCGGAAGGTCCGCGCAACGGCGCACTGGCTGGACGACTGGGGAGTGCCGGACATGGTGATGGGCATCGCGCTCGGTTTCGCGATCGGCGTGGCCGTGTCGGTGTCCTCGTGGTCCCCAGTTGTGTTTGAGGGAATGGTGAAAGACAACACATTCATCGGGTCGTTCGACATCCAGGGCGACAACGAGGACCTTGACGCGGGATGGTTCGTCCTACACGCGTATGTGATCCAGTGGGTCTGGTATCAGGGCGGGTACAACCCCGCGTGGGGGACAGTAGTTGATGCGTCAGAAAACATGACAGGAGGTGAGGAATTATGGTAGAGAAAACGCCAGAGACGGAGTTCAGGGACGCGTACGCGAGCGATGCAATGAAAACGATATGGGACGAGTTTCTGGGGCTTCACCAGCGCCTGCTGGCATTGGAGGCGCGCGTGGCTGAGTACCACCCTAACGAGGCGCGACTGGACGCTATTTTATCGCTCCTGGCCCAGGGGAAGCCGCAAGAGTAAGTATTTAAGAAAAGAAACCCCAGAAAAATGGATGCTTATGGCGTGTTCGGTGCGCAGGATGCGGAAGAGGAGGCGATGAGAGCGTGGCGTTTTTCAGGCGGAAGGGATTGACCGTGGAGCGACCGGACGCATCCCAGATGAGCCGGGAAGAGTTTCAGAAATGGTACGCTGAGGAGTACAAGAAGAAGCAGCTCGAATCGAAGGCCGTGAAGGAGTATGAGAAGCGGAACCCCGGCAGGCCACTGCGACGCACATCGTTCCGGCGCGGGGGAGGCGTTTTAAGTTCCATCGGCAGCATCAGGAGCGAGCTCGGAATTTTCCAGGGGAAGGGGGACGCCGGCATGGGGGCGCGGTTGTCCGAGCAGATGGTAGGCACGCAGGGATCCCGGCAGTCGGGCGAGATCCTATTGGGACAAACCGGCCCAGGGGACGGTGTTGACTACGGCCGCATCCAGCGGTACGAGGTAGCGCGCGCGATGGCGCTGGAGAAACGGAAGCAGATCAGGAGGGCCGCGAAAGAGATTGCGATGCGCAGGATGTACGAGCACAAGAAGTCCCCGCAGGACATCCTCATCGGGATGCCGCGCATGTTCGACGGACTGGGGCCGGAGGATATGGACACGTACCGGACTCTCGTTTATCGTGAGCCGAGGGAGAAGGGGAGGAAGCAGGCGAAGTCGTCGTTTGGACCTGGGGTGAGGTTCGTCCGTCAGCCGACAATTGGAGAGGTGGCGGGCGCGGCGCTCCTTGGCATCGGCCCATCACGCAAAAACGGGCGGAAACCAATCTCGTTCGTCTGAGGGGATGTTTTGCCGGAATGGAAGCGGATAGTATCAGAACCCACTCAACCTGAGAGACAGTGGCGCGTCATCGCCGGTACTGATGTTGAAAGGGGGGAGGCCGCGCCGGCACCCGTGCCGCAAAAACTTCCCGATGGGGAATGGCGCGTCATCGCCGGTACTGATGTCGGAAGGGAAGATGTTGAGAAATGGGGGCAGGAGTTCAGCCTGCACGATATGGAACAGCAGGCAGGCGAGGTTGGGAGAGAGGCGGAGGAGGCGCGGATTGCTGGGACCAGGGTTTACCTCCCTGCGAGGACGGGGCGTGGCGACGTCAAGGAGCTGACAAGGTACGAGTCGCAGTTGCGGATGCGCCAGTCGGAACTTGATGTGATGAAGAAGAGCGGCATATCAGACGCGGTACAATACCAATATTATCAACAATTCTATGTGCCTGCGTGGAGGAAGTATGAGGAGGAGTTCACGCTGATGTATGGAATGGGGCCGGAGACGTACGGGCAGTACGCGCAGGCTGCTGATGTCCGCATGCAAGAGTACGGGAGGGAGTACAGGCAGTATGAGACAGCGCGACGCAGTTATGAGAAAATGCTCGGACCACTCACACCCAGGCCAGGGGAAACGGTAGTGGTTGGTAAGGAGGTCGTCCCGACGCTGAAGTATTATGAGCGTGTCGAGAGAACGCTGCGCCCGTATGTGGAGGAGCATGGGGTGATGTACCCCAAATTTCCAGAGTCCGTCGCACACACGATTAAAAGCATATGGGGCGGGGAGGCGAAACCCAAAGACGTTGAGCTGGTCTATCGTGGGATTGAGGAGAAATTGCGACCACTCTCCGAGCCGTACTCAGCAGGAGTTTATCGTGCAGGTACGAGAGTCGGAGAAGTACAATTCATAGGCCCCGGGCTGTCAGCCGTCACACATATGGGGGCGAGGGTGATTGGTGCGCTCGAGGAGTTGTGGCAGTTTGGTGAGCGTTTATTTGGGGGGCGTCCGGGCACGAGCCGGCCAGTGTCCCCAATTTCCGGTTTGCTCGCGCCGACTGCGGCGGAGATGACGACGGATCCTATCAAGCGCGCGGTAACGTCATTCGCAGCAGGGGCAGTTTATTATCCTGTCGAGTACACGGCGTTCGGGGTGGTTTCCAAGGCAGCCGTGAAAGCGGCAAAATTGGGGATGGCTGTACCCCTTGCACCATACAGGGTGCTGGCGAGGTACGCACCAGTCGCGGTCAAGGAACACTTGCGGATCAGCACGCCAGTCACCAGGTTCATCGGTACAGCCGAACCGACAAAGCTAGTTTCTGCGCTTGTGCCAGAGCGCGGGATATTGCTGGAGAAGGTAAGGGGGCTGCCGGGAGCGGTCACGGAGGACACGAGGATAACGATAGGGAAATATATCGGTCCTGGGGCACGGATTATGGGGAGGACACCGTTCCGCCAGTTCTATGGTGCGGTGACGAAGCTACCAGGGTTCGGTCCGAGGGGGAGGCTGGGCGGCGCCCCGTTCGTGCTGAGGACGCAGATGGAAGCCCCGGCTGTCACCAGGACAGCGGGGAAAATTGGCAGGTCGTTGGTGGGGGTGAAGGCGGGGAGGAGGCTTATCGGGATTGACGACATATCGGCCGCGCGGACAATGACGGGTGTCGCCCCGTCGCGTGCGTTCTTCCAGTCGTTCGGGCATAAAGTTGTCGGGAAATTCCGCATGGGGGGTGAGTTTGCGAAGCGGCAGGTCGTGGAAGTAGCCCGTCGCGCCCCGATGAGCGCGGCCCACGACATCCCGGGGTTTGTGCGCCCTAAAATGTTGCGTGTCGCAAAGACGGTGAATCTGGCAGGAGAGAGGGCAGCGGGTTTCGTTGAGAGACAATTGCTTCGCCCGACGCTGTGGCGGGTCCGGGTCCCGAAAACTTTTTCGACAGCGAAAATTGGGAAGGTGTTCAAGGGGGAAGGGTTGGGGGTTAAGTTCTACGAGAAGGTTGCGAGAGTCCCCAAACAACGTAGGCTTTACGAGCGGGTGTTCGTGGGGGCGGGTCGTCCACCGTTGACGGATCCGTCAGAAATCACGGGGGGGATGAGAATTAGTAAGGGCGCACTGCCTCCGGCAACTGCCGGAGGCGTAGGGATTGGAGGTAGTGCGGGTACAATTAAATTAATAGATAGATTTCCTACTTTTGAACCTCCGTCTGGATATGGGCAGTTGGGACGCGTGTTGGGTCCAAGTCCACAGTTATCCTTTGCACTTGCTGAAACACCAGCATTTTGGATTGAGGCCGCGCCTGTGAGCGAAACTGCTTCGTGGATAGCGACACGCCTTCTCGGGGGGACAGCGGTGGCAGTGGGTGTTGGTGCGAAGGTGGCGAGTGCGACACGCCTTCTCGGGGGGACAGCGGTGGCAGTGGGTGTTGGTGCGAAGGTGGCGAGTGCGCAGCGGCAACGCCTCACACAGCAGCAAGAACTCAAACTGAGCCAGCGCGTGGACACAATATCAAAGGGGATGTTGGGTACGCGCACGGCAACTAGGACAAGCATGGCGCTCGGGTCGGGTGTGGCGCAAGCATCTGGCGTGGCGCAAGTACAGGCAGTAGCGCAAACGCAGATGCAGGAAATGAAGCATGAGGAAGTCTCCATATATGAAAGTCTGGGTGGGTTTAAATTGCTCGATGAGGATTACGTGTTAGGAGGGAAGAAGAGAAAGGGACGGGCTAGGCCGTTGCGACTCAAGCGTGGTGTTCGCGTCCACCCGATCGGGGACATACTTGAGACATTGGCCGGTAGCACGAAGAAAAAGCGCGGAGGTAAAAGATGGAACGCAATCTGAGAAAGGACCAGCGCGGTCTGGCAGTTTACTGGATCCGGGCGATCGTCGCGGTCATCATCTGCAATATGATTTGGTACATCGGGAACGTCGTCCTGTTCAGCGACCAGGGGTTGGCGACCATCGTCGATAACCTGGACAACAGCATCGGCCCGATCACCGACATGGGGCCCAACGTGCAGTGGTTCTGGACGTATGCCTTCCCGTGGATTATCCTGCTGGGCGCTGCCGTGTACGTCATATATTCCGCGCTGCTCCGGGAGCCGACGGAAGGCGGGATATTCTAGGAGGGTGGCAAATGCGCCGTACCTTGATGTTTGCCGCCCTCGGCGGGCTGCTGTTAGTTGCCATGTTCAGCGCGAGCGCTCCACCAGCTCACGCAGGCACGTGGTGGGACGCGAGCTGGGACTACAAGCGCGAGTTCACGTTCGACGGCACCCGCCCGGACAACTGCCAGGTGAAGATGACGCTCGACATCAGCGACAATTTTGGCGCGGGGCATGTGAACGCAGATTTTAGCGACCTCAGATGGCTGGAGAACGACGGACCTGGCGAACGCGAGCTGGACTGGTGGATCGAGAGCATCGCCGGGGACGCTGCCGTGATATGGTTGGAACTCACGGACAACTTGGACACGTCCGTCTTCTGCTATTACGGGAACGCCGGGGCGTCCCTCCCCGCAAACGAGAACGCAGACCAGACGTTCCTGCTGTACGACGACTTCGGGAGTTTCGACAACGTGAGCAAGTGGCTGGAGACGGATACACAAGCGAAAGTGTCGCATGATGCGGAGAACAGCAAGATCAGGTGGACAGGTGGAACGGGAGCTGACTACACCACCGGGATAAGTTCCGTGAGCACGTTCCCCCGCCCGATAGTTTTCGAGTACGAGATAACGTACTACAACGCGAGTTTTTCCTTTATGGGGATAATGGATGACGCGGGCGTGACGAACGCGGACTATGAACACTCAGTCAGCCCCCGGAACGACGGGACATACAATTGGTACGACCCGGACGTGACACCCATCCCAGGGATAGTACACACGACAGATAAAAAGTACGACTATGGGTTCATTGCGCTGCCGGCAAACGGGGGCGCATGGACTGACAACACGGACAACGGATGGGGCGACAACTACACGAACGCGGGGGGGAACGCGGTGGCCACATTGCGCGTCGGCATCGGCACGTTCGGTCATCAGATGAGGGCGGACAACGTGATAGTCAGAGTGTATGCCCCGCACGATACCGTCGCGTTCACAATCGGCTCGGAAACTGGTCCTTCGGCGATCGCCGTGAGTGCGCCGACGGTGACGGAAGCACTCATCGACAGGGACAATGACAGCGCACTCACCAGCCCGGATCTCTCCACGACAATCAGCGTCCAGGTGACGCAGGACATGGAAGGGGAGAACGTGGGGACGTTCGATGACAACTACGTCAGCCTCTACGTGAAGGACGACGATGGGAACGTGGTAGTCGACAATGGGCAGCCCGTGAGCAGCACGATCATCGACGAGAACACGAAAGAGTACACATTCGCGCCGTACAACCCCCCGGATGACATCGCGGACTCCGCGCTGGGGTGGTTCACCGCGTACGTCGTCGCCCTGGACAACGCAGGCATCGAGGACACTTGGGGGTACGGCGCGCTGTTTTTCGTTGACGACCTGATAGACACGACGATATCACAGGACAATACACCGCGGCACACGCACACGATAAGCGGGGACGCGTCATCCGTTGTGGGGTGTGATGTTGTGGCGCTGACGAACGCCTGGATCGTTGACAACAACAACGGGACGATAATCGCCGCGACAGCCGGGACCACATATGACAACAATTACGCCCCGAGCGGCAATGGGTCGGCGTACGCCATTTTTGAGAACGCGCACGTGGATGGTGTGAGTTCGACGCTGACGTACTTTTACCCCAACATCGTCGCGGGAATAGTGTCAATCACGGCAGACAACACCCTCATCGACAACCACGTGGACATTACGGGATCCGGGGCGGACACGACGGCAATCATCACCGTGGTCTGGGAGGACAACGACAATTACGATGACTTCCGGGAGGACCAGTTCTGGATAGCCATCCGGGACGCGACGGACGCGACGATAGACAACGAGGCTCCGACGACTGTTTCTTACGAGAACGAGAACAGGAGCATCATCAGCTTCACGTTTGATATGGAGAACTACGCCCTCGACAACACCTCGCTGGGGGAGTGGGATGCATCGTCCGGGTACGCGGACAACTGGGACGCCGCGAGTGGGTGGTTCACAGATAACGTGTTTTCTGTTGATGAAGCGTACAGCACCATAAACTACACACCCTCTCCGGTTTACTCCGAGTGGCCGATCACGGTGTCGGGGGCGGTTAGCAGGGCGTCCGGTCTGCTGGTGATCGCAGCGGACAACATATGGCTCATCGACAACGTCAACGGGACGTTCGTGCAGGGTGCTGGGAGTACGTGGTCTGAAACATACGACGTGGTGTCCGGGTTCGGCGAGAACATCGGGCTGACGGTTCGCATGATCGACGGCCCTCTGGACGGTGTGGTGGACAATCAATCGTACCTGGTTTCTGACAACATCATCTACCAGGTGGAATTGCGGTGGGAGGATAACGGCGAACTCATCGTCATCGAGAATTTTGCCAACCACGAGTTCAAAGTGAAATTCTGGTGGGACTTCGACAACATAAAGGAGAGTTCGTGGCAGCAGGTGTCCAACAACGTGGAGAATTTCAACTTCGATACCGGGGGCGAGAACGTTTTCCTGACGCGCCTCGCGGACAATTATCCCACGAACTATTGGCGCTCACGCATCCCGTCCACGCAGGGGGGCATCCTGGTGTTTCTGCTCCCGGCGGAGAACGCGACGGTGTACAAATACTCCTTCACCCTCATAGACTATACCACACATTTCTACGCAGGATGGATGCGAATGTATAGAGAGGCGGGTCCGGTAAACGATGAGCGGTGGGATGCCTCCCTGACTGGGTACTCGTTCCTGATCTATCAGGAATATTATAAGGTGCGGCTGTTCTCACAAAACGGGGAGGACGAGCACGAGATACAGCACTTCCAGGCGGAGAACGACCTGACGCCGGATCCGTTCACGGCAGAGTTTTACAGCGGCACTGGCAATGTGGTGTTCATGTACGACATCATAAGCGCGCTGGCGTGGCGGGACAATGCCGGGTACGTGGCAGTGCAGTGGACCGGGGACGCGGACACGCAGCTGGTGACGATACGGATATACGACAGCCGCAAGGCCGCGCTGCTCACGTCAGCAGAGTACCTCCTCCCGATCAGCGCCAGCTTAACCTGGAACGATGCAGACAACGACAACGCGTACTGGGTCGAGGTGGAGACGGAACATGACGTGTTTGGCACGTTCTCGCAATGGTTCTCGATCGGTTCGGTGTTCGTGGGGCACTCCGGAGGCGTGACCGGACTGCCGTGGGGGTTCCCCATCGCGCTGTCCACGCTGGCGGGTTTTTTCGCCGTGGCGGTGATGGCGATGTTGTGGACCCGCGAGCACGTGGCGATAGCCCCGCTGGGGCTGATGATGTTCGTGGTGATGCTAAAGATAGCGACGACGGCACTCGGCATCCCCATCATGCCGATCGCTGATGCGGCGATGGTGATAATGTTTGTGTTAGCAGTGTTATGGGCGCTGTCGGAGGGAGGAGAATGAAGGCGTACCAAATTTCAATGTGGGTCGTCCTGATGATCCTCGCCGTCCCTGTCGTCATGGCGATGGGTTTTTACGGCGCGATAGTGGGCGGGGAGGGGGCGTTCGGCGTGGACGACCTGGTCGGGAGGGCGCTGGGGGACTGGAGCTCATGGATCCCGGCGGCGGTCCCCGTCCTGGGCGCTGCGCTGGCCGCGAGGTTCGCCGGCCTGCACCTCCCGGCGGGGGCGGCGTTGTACGTCGTTATGTTCACAGTGACGAACATCCCCCTGGTCGGGCTGGTGGACGCCATATTCGACGTGATAGCGACAGAGGCAGCGATAGGGTTCCCAGTCGCAATGATGACGACGCTCGTGCTGACCCCAGTTCACATTGTGTTCGTCTTCGGTTTCATACAGCTGGCCAGCGGTTCCGCAAAGGGAGGAATGTATTGATGCTGAACCCGTGGGAATATATCATCGGTCCGTACTCCGTTGCGACTGGGGTGGGGTACTTCGTGGTGTTCTGGCTCATTTTGGCGACGGGAGCCATCTTCATACGCTCCAAGAATTACCAGCTCACATTTACCTTCCTGGCCGTTGGCACCCTCATACTCTCGCCTGTACTCACTTCAGTTGGGGGTTTGTTCGACACCCTGATATTCTTTGCAATTTTGATAGGGGTGACGAACACACTGTACAAGCTGCTCGTCAGGGGGAAGTCCAAGTGGGGATGAAGCTCCGGCGCTGGGAGCGCGACGTGCTCAGACAGATAAACGGAAAGAAACACGTTGCCGTCTTCGTGGACGGCGCCACTGCGCGGAAACTGGGGGAGATGACCGGCAGGCTCGGCGTCCGGGGGAATGTGTTCATCGGGAACGACATCCAGAAACGAATGTCCGTAGTGGTGGATCCCAGGAACACACTGGAAGCACTCAGGAAGAGTGGGAAAACCCAAAAATGATAGGGTATTTATAACACCGTTATCTAGTGAATTCTAGTAAAGTATAACCAGGAGAAAAAAACAATGGAATATAATAGCGGCATGATCAAGATACTTATGGTTTCGATGATTTTGCTGGTCGTCCTCGGCTGGACCGTGAACACAATCATGAACGCGATCCCTCCGACGTACGCTGACGCTGTGACAACGGAAGAGGCGAACGGCGAGTTCAGCACCATCCGCAGCTCGTGGGAGAACGCAAGTCTTGGGGACAACGTTACCCTGACATGGGACAACGGCGACCTCCACGGCGGGGCATCCGACAATATGGTGTGGGACAACATCGGGGACACTTCGACAGGCGCCGGCACGACGTGGACCAGGTGGTTCCAGACGATAACCGTCCCTACACATAGTAGAACGAACTCCGCGACAATAGTAGGAAAATTCCTCCTCGGAGACAATACCGGGGCTGAGAACGTGAGCGTGTACGTTATCCTAGAACGACCTGGCGGAGACAATGTATACATATTGAGTTTAGAGAACACATCAGCCTTATTCAAAGCTGACAACACGACTTGGATTGCTGTGGACAACACCATCACTGACAACATAAATGCATCCGGAGCCTACAAACTATTCTTGCAGGACAATGTGGACAGGATAACCACCGTCGCGGACAACTACCGAGGCGTCATCTGGGACAACTTCACCGTGACCATCGCGACTCAGGCGGAGTCGGACCGGATGGGAGTGCAGACGAAGCTACCTGTGTACGGACCAACCATCATAACCATAATATTCATCGGCCTGTTCATCATGGCCGTTGCCGTTCTGATACAGTATCTGTGCACTTAACGGCCTGGGAACTATAGGAGGAACAAAAATGAAACTACCGTCCCTGCGATTGGACTCACGCGGACAGGAAGGCGGCATGATCAAGGCGATCATGGTGGCCATGGTCATCATGATCGTGCTCGGTTGGGTCGTCAACACCGTGGCGAACTCGATAGGAACAGCGAACGACAATTTGGGCGTACTCACCAAGCTTAATACGTACGGCCCCACGATTGTCACGATGATCTTCATCGGGCTGTTCATCCTAGCCGTCGCCGCGCTGATCCAGTATCTACGGATGTAAGGGAACGTACCCCTGCCCAATCCTGCCAGCCCCAACACGCCCACTCTGGGGCTGGCCCCCCTTTTTTTTAAAAAAATAGAAAACTATTTATAACCGTTAGCACCAGTGTTAACGGTTATAAAATGACGAGAAATGCTGCAATGAAGAAAAACTCTTGGAAGAAGCACATTCTACTATGGCTGTTCTGGTTGACCGGCGCGATCTTCGGGTACGTGTTCGCGGTGATATGATGAAGCTGGAGAAGTTGAAAACAAAAACTGAGTACATCATCAGGCTTACGGATTCGAAGGGGGGCGTAAGCGAATGGAGATTCAGAAAAAAGAGATTCTGGAATTTTTATGTGGCATTATGGAGAACCATATGTGCCACGTGTGCGACACTTACGGCGGGGTTGATAGGATATATTGCGGGATTGTCAAAAACACACCCCTCATTTTTTCTCGATGACGGACCAGCGCTCGTGTTGATTACTGTATTACTCACCCTTGTCACATCATATTTTTTCGCAGTCGTGACCATTTCACTGGATTGGAGGCGCAAGATATGAAGACAATCCTGCTCTACAACGAGGACCATGAGTGGCTGACGAATTTCTGCCACAAAAATGAGAACTACCGGGACGGGTTCAAACGGCTGCGGAGCCTGATAGAGGTGCCAGAACCACACAGGAAGGAGACTACGAAATGACTGCCATCGTCACCGAGAACGCGTTCCTGATACTGGCCGCCCTCGCGTACCTGCTGTTCTTTTACGGGCTGTTCCACCGCAGCGCGACGGACGCGCAGATGCAGCAGAAGACCGTGGTCCTGGTCCTGAGCATGCTGTTCCTGTTCGTCACCGCCGCACTCAGCACCCCCGCCAACAACCAGGTCATCGGCCTCCTGAACGTCGGACTGGGGTTCCTGGCGGCTGCGCTGGCGCTGATCACCTCGGCGGAGTTGTTATAGATGCGCAGGAGAATGTTGCCGGCACTCATCGTCATCGTCCTGATTGGCCTCCCGATCGCCGGTGCGGTTGGCGACCCGTACGAACTGAGCGGGGTACAGGCGCCGGGTTGCATCGCGCCCCTCACCACGTTCCGCGTGTTTGAGAACCTGACGGCGCTGACGGACATAAAGGGGGTGTGGGCCGCCCTCCACGCCGACAACATGTTTGTGCTGAACGAGAACTATGTGGACAACATCCTGTTCGGGGATATGCTGTCCAGCGAAGTAGCCGAGGCCGAGTGGTTCGTCAGCGCCCCGCACATCGAGGGGGCGTACACAATCAGCGTCGAGTGGTACGTCTTCGCCCCGGCGGAGAACATCTACTACCTCGACAATCATACAATGAGCGTGTCGTACTGCTGTTGCACCACCCCTGTGGACCCCCGGATGACCGAGGACGGGTTCTATCTCCTGCTGATCATCGCGTACGCGCTCATGCTGTACGGCATGTTCGGGAGGATGGACAACAACCAGCAGATCGTGGTCCTAATGCTCGCCATGTTGTTCCTGTTCCTGAGCGGGGTCGTCAGCATCATGTTCGACAACCACGCCATCGGGCTGCTGAACATCGGCCTGGCCTTCATGGTGGCCGGGATCGCCGTCATAAAATACTCGGAGAGTCTGCCGAATGTCTAAACTGCAGCCGGAATACCCGGTATCGCCGGCCATATTGTCCCCCACGCCCACGGTGGAAACGCGCGATAAATCACCCCGAATCGAAGAAATGCCCGTACCTGCATACAAAAAAAGGAAGAAACCACTCCCACATATAATCGCACACATCCTAACCCCCGCCGGACTCACGCGCGAATACCCAGTCAAGAATCACAATCGATTCAACTACGAGAAAGGAACATACTCCGTAATGAACGTGTTTTCCAGCGAGGAAGGTGACAGGATGATGCTAGTAAGTATTGGGAACCCAATACCTGACCCAGACAATGGGGCGACGAGCGCAGACGCCATGGAATCACAATATTTAAGCACCCTCATAGACGACCTTAGTAGACCAGCCGCACAAGACTTTGGGGGAATATTCGAGCGCATCATGCACAAATTCGGGATAATCCCGCCTGCCCTGGTCGTCCTGCTCATCGTCGTCATCGTGGTACTGACGCAGGGGGGCCTGTGATGAAGCACACCGCCTACATATTGTATAATACTGCAGAAGACAGGAAGTACGAAATCGTCAACATCACTGGAAACAGGGACGAATTCAAACACAACGATATAACCTACAAGATACGAGAGAGAGGAAACTTCGTCAGAAAGAAGAATAAACTCATCGTGAAAAGAAAAATACTCCCATGGTTCATTCCAGACAATGAAATCCGATCGTACTACCAAGCCGGAACCCCGGAACCACTGGGATGGACCAAACCAAAAACAACCGTCATCGCAGGAAAACCCATCTCGTTTGGAGCAGAAGACCTTTACAATGCTTCAAGAGAACGTACCAGCTGGACCAGTATGTTCAAAATCGGCGGGGGCAGGTCCGGCATCCTCGGCTGGATCCTCATCTCAGCAGTGGTGATTGGTGGTATCGCCGCGATAATATTCGTCGTGATACCGCTGATGGGCGGCGGAAATATCCTTGGAGGCGGATGAGATGGGCGAACGAGAACCGGGCCACCCATACAACAGACTAACAGAATTTATAGCAGGCCTGGTCAACAGGACAAACACCAGAATCCAAACTACAGAAATGTTTAGGGTCATGTCAAGAGCGGAATTGTTTGGAGAACTCGGAGTGAGGACCGCACAAATACACGCTAAGATATTCAGAGAACACGCCGTATCTCTCACAGGATTAGGCAGGAGAGAAGCAGTTCAAGCGATGGAACAACCTGGGTTAAGAGGGGGGGATAATCGTCCCCGCTCGTTCGTTCCTGGAGAGTACGCACATTATGTTGGGCAGTCTCCTGAAACGGAAGAGTAACTATGATCCACTCGTCAATAAAAAAATGGGCGCCGTGGCTTACAGAACAGAAAGCAGACTTTAATAGAGTGATGGAAGAAACCAAAAATCCGCCCTTCATCCTGTCACAAAAAATAGCGCATGCCCACCCACGCGAACATGTAGCAGTCGTTGTTTACGGTGGGAAACGAAGGGGGAAAACCTCGTACGCACTACAAACCGCGAAACAAGTGTTTGTAATGCTAGGTTGCCACGCAAACGAAGCGTGGGATCTAACTCTCGCCTCCCTCTTCTGGAAATCTGTGGACTTCTTCGAGATGGTGGAATTCATCAATAATAACGGCTATATTTGGCCAGTCGTTATAATAGACGATGCCGGCAAAGCTCTTGGAAAACAGAACTGGAACATCCACCGGCGATCATACGAACAAACGAACAACTGCTTCGACGTAATCGGGGACCCTGTAACTGGGTTCATAGCTACCATCCCCAACCTGACCAGGATTCAGAATATAGTGAAAGACGACGAGAGCACAATAACCGTCAGAATAACAGAACACGCTCACAGTCCCATACTGCGTGATGCGTCGGGCCACGGCAGACATGTCCTACCGTCTGGAAAAATTAGAATAACTTCCAATCGAGATGCTTACAACTCGTTCGTAGACACGTACTGTATGATGTTGCCACAACACGAGTACGATGAATATTACTCCATACGCAGAGAAATAAACTCAATTGCAATAGGTGAAGCTAAACGAACTGCAGAGATAGATGACGAGAGGTTAAAATCTAGTCTATCTTATCCGAATACTTCTCTGCCAACTTCCCCGATACGTGCAAGTAGGCCTTCGCCGGACGCGCATCTCCCCACCCTGCCCAGTCCTGTAGGTCCAGGGGTGAAGCATCTCGAAGAGCGAGTTTCGTCAAGCGAGAGTGCCTAAAAATATGTGGGCTACAGTTTGCGTTTAACTTCTTTATCTCCCTCCAAGCAACTACCCGGGCCGTCCCCCACGTTCGGCCTATTGAGAACACGAACTCGTTAGGATCCTGAATACTCCTAATATGGCCCATCATCTCTTCTATGAACGGAGAGTCCTTGCTTATCCTAAGCTGGTGAGTCACGTGGGGGAATGGTCCCTTGGCGCGCCGTTTGGCTAGGGTGAACCGCGCATAAACATACTCTTCATCCTCCCACACATCCTGCCTCCTCAACCATAGGGCTTCAATCAGTCGGCATCCGAAGAGATACAGTATCGAGATTATGGTTTTCACCCAGGGTAACTGCGCGTTCTTGAGCATGGTTCCCACCTCTTCTTGTGAAAGTATCTCTGTGCGCTCGAAGCTGTACCGGGGCATGTAAATACCTTATATGGTAGTTATAAAACTGCTCTTTTATTAAGGTTTCTACTCCAATGGCGCACCGACCCTGTTTTTTAAATTTCTCTAATGGTGTGAGTGTCAGAAGCTCAAGTTAAACACTTTCGCTTAAGTTAACCACTGATGGTTAACAGCGTGTTAAACGTACCAAGCGTGTTAAACGTGCCAAGCCCGAACAACAAGCTATGCGTTCCGACCAGTTTTTGAGCGCCTTTTTATGAGTTACTTCAAGTAGAGGAAACATGTTTAGGCCGTTCAAGTCTTCTTCCAATAGTTTCGCTTCAATCGTTCCTAAACGTAAAATGGGGATATATCTCATAATATTTTCTATTATGGGATAACCATATAAACTAAACGTGTCCCAATTCATACATATGAATGTACTAAAAGCTACACATTTAGATTATGCTCTTGAAGGTCTGAGACTTGCAAAGGCAGAAAAATGGCTTTTCACAACCAAAGAGTTGAGGATAATAAAAAAGATATTAGATATGCAACCGCTGGATAAATTGGAAGCAAATAGATACTCCAGAACGATAAAGCCAAAAATTAACGCAATAATTGACTTTTATAGCATAGCTCGAACAACAAAAGGATATTTAAGACACCTGCTACAAACCAAAATCGTGATATCGATGGCATCACTCGGACCGGAAGATGTGACGAACGTCCTGTTCGCCGGCCTAACCATAAAAGCCATGGACACCATGATCACGCGGTCTGCGCCGCGTAGGTCCACACGGCGTGGATCGGTGTTCTGCAGCATCTGATGATGCTGCGAGAGCATAACGGCGTTATAGCTGACGCATAACGGCGTTATAGTTAACTATATATGCAGTATATACTATCCTATTTTTTGATTCGTATGGAAGAGAAAACCGAGAAGGAAGAGAACAGGAAGATCCTGATACCGCTGCCGGCATACCTGGACGACGCAATTGAGGAAGCCGTCCGCACGGACTCACACATCTCGAAGTCCGAACTTGTCCGCGACGCGGTGCGGCGCCTGCTCGAAGAGAAGGGGTTTTTGAAATGAAGCGTCTTTACAAGTTCCTGAACGGGAACAAGAGTAAGAACGGGGGGACGGTGTGGAAGGTCGGCGAGTGGAAGCGTGCAAATGGGAAATTGAAGATGTGCAAGAACGGGTTTCATGCATCGTGCTACATCCAAGATGCGCTCAGATACGTCCCGGGCTTACACCTTGCGCTTGTGGAAGTACGTGGCAAACATTTGAAAGATGATGATAAGGAGTGCTGGCGCGAGATGCGTGTAATTAAAAAATGGAAGTGGGGGAAACGTGAGAGCGTGAAACTCGCGGTGATTTCAGCGCGTGATTGTCTAAAGAATTACGAGGATAAATTCCCGGGTGATTCTCGTCCTCGTGTTGCTGTCGAGGCTGCAGAGGCGTGGTTACGACAACCTACGAGGAGTGCGGAGAGTGCAGCGAGGAGTGCGGAGAGTGCAGCGTGGAGTGCGGCGGAGAGTGCGG
>Ga0180007_10003681_pt1 | contig 16870 bp, 18 predicted proteins | sample MM_PC_MetaG_FD_121122 | JGI IMG/M metagenome (GOLD analysis project Ga0180007, IMG submission 121122) | Groundwater microbial communities from the Aspo Hard Rock Laboratory (HRL) deep subsurface site, Sweden - MM_PC_MetaG | ecosystem: Environmental > Aquatic > Deep subsurface > Groundwater... | reverse complement strand
CCGGTAGCTCAGTTGGATAGAGCAACGCACTCCTAACGCGTAGGTCGTGGGTTCGATTCCCTCCCGGTGCAAATTTCATACTCGGGGATCTCAGTTACAGTTATCACTAAATCTCTATATGTGTTTTAGAACGTATGACTATATTTTCAACTTCACCGTGTAAAGATTTGATGACTCCTTTGAATCTTTGAGAAGAATAACAAGAAATGTTTCATTGACCGAAAGTTTAAAAGACCCAGGATGAGCTAACTTGCCTGAAAACAGAAGAGTTTTATTCTGTCCGTCAAAATCGTAGGAATATAGGGCATTCTTTGTTTGATCTTCTACTACTAGCTGATTTGACTCCCGTGACCAATCGAAAGACAATTTCAGATTTGAATAATTTTTGGCCAAGTTGTAAGTATCAATTCGTATGCTTTTATTTGGCATTTCTCTTATTAATGCCGACTTGAGAGTGTTTTTCTCTATGTAAAGGAAATGCACTCCATCAAAAGACCATTTGAGGAATTCAACTTGATTCTCAGAGAACTTAATTGGATTCTCAAAATCGTTTTCATAAACAATTAGAGACCCTTTTTTACCAGTAAATGCCAGAACATTAGTCTCTTCAGAAGCAGGGCCAGATATTTGCTTGATCATATCGAGACTTATATTGGTCTTGATTTCCGTTATTTGAAAATATTCATTGATCTTAAAAAGGTTTCGGCTCTTGTTGTCATAACTGTTTCGAAGAAGAAACAAAGTTGAACCGTTAGATACTAATTGGGGGGCAAAGGCAGCGTTTTCTCTAGCTATTAATCTGAATTCTTTCGAGCCGAGGCTGTAGCTCGAAACTATTTGTTCGTCTGAAATGATGAGATTTTCGCTTCCATGCTTGAACGAGACATCTGTTGGGCTGAATCCAATAATTTGATTGATGTTTATTACGTCTTCTTCTGAATTTTCAAGATTTATTAACTTAAAGACCTTAAAACTTTTTGTATTACAAGAGAGAAGAGCATTCTTGTTGTCATTTGATATTGAAAAGTTATAGCTCATATTATCTTGACATTCTTCCGGGATAAGGTTCATCTTGCCAATCTTTGTGGGTTTTGTATCGGAAAGGGAAAAGATACTTTTTTCGAGTGGTATAAGCCAAATTCCTTGATTAGTTTTTTTGGATACAGTATAAAGGGCGGTGTTTCCATCATCGGAGAAAAATGCTTTCTCGACTTCTACAAAAGTAGCCTGTTCAACTTCTAGAGTTGAGGGAATCAAGGTTGCCGCAACACTCGACACAACAGCTGGTTCTACGGTTAATTCTTTTTTCCAAGTTTTATACCCGTCTTTTGCGATACTAACTTCGTATGTTCCTGCTACAAGCTCAATCTTCTTGGGGGTCGTTTCCTTAGCTATACCATCGATGTTAATGATTCCGCCTGCCGGTGTGGATTCTATATCTAAAATCCCACTTTCCCGAATTTCGTCCTCCTTTATCGTATATCCTTTTGCAACTATTATTGCAATGATGGAGACTGCTGAGATGAATAATGTAACAAAAATGATAATACTGATATGTCTTTTCATACTTCTATAAGCTAAAGTTCGACAAGTATATCACTTTCTATCCTAAAATTTAAGCAGAATTGTTGTTGATAATCAGAGGACATAAATATATAATGTGGCTGTAGTGCTAGACTATTTTTTTTCATTTTGGAATGTTGGTTAAAAGAATCGGGTTGGATTTAGGAACGTCGAATTCTCTTGTATTTGTAGAGGGAAGGGGAATTGTGATAAATGAGCCTACTGTTGTAGCGGTTTCAGTAGAAGATAGAAAAGTGCTTGCAATAGGGCAGGAAGCTAAAGAGATGATAGGCAAAGTGCCTGAAAACATCATTGTAAAGAGGCCTCTGCGAGAAGGTGTCATTGCGAGTTATCGGTTGACTGAAGCACTGCTTAAATATTTTCTAAATAAGGCAATTGGAAGGGTTAGAATCTTCAAGCCGGAAGTAATGATAAGTGTTCCGGCGGGGATTACTACAGTGGAAGAGAGGGCTGTGATTGAAGCAGCGTTGAGTGCAGGAGCAGGAAAGGTATATTTGCTCCCAGAGCCAATTGCTGCTGCAATTGGAGCTAAACTTCCTATTAATACCTCGGCAGGAAATATGATAGTAAATATGGGTGGAGGAACCACAGAAGTCGGTGTCATATCGATGAATGGGATTGTTTCATACGACAGTGTACGTACGGCTGGAGATAGTTTAAATGAAGCAATAATTTCTCATATTCGGAAGGAGAAAGGTTTACTTATAGGAGAGCAGATGGCGGAAAAGATAAAAATAGCAGTCGGAAGTGCTACCAAGATGGAAAAACCCCTTGAGGTTCAAATTAAGGGGAGAGACGCTTCAACTGGAATGCCCAGATCAATGATAGTGGATTCAAATAGTGTTGTAGAAGCGGTAACTCCTATACTGAAACAAATACTAGTCTCGGTGCGGGGTGTATTGGAAAAGACACCTCCTGAATTGTCATCTGATATAATTGATCGTGGTATGGTATTGAGTGGCGGAACGTCTCAGCTTCGAAATATTGATGAACTATTTACCAAAGCAATAGGAGTTCCAGCGCATGTAGTTGATGACCCTCTGTTTTGTGTAGTTAGGGGGACAGCGAGTGCTCTTCAGCATCTTGAGGTGATCAGGAGGAGTCTCAGAGGTAATTAGATCTCTACTCTAGCGTTTTTGAATCTCATCTTCAAGAGCCTCTTCTTCATAAAGTCGTAAATGAAGGCTTATCCACAGCTTGAAGCACAATTTGTTTTCTTAGATCCTTTGTCAATTCAGCTAAACTTCACTTTTCGATAAAATAACTTGATTCTGCTTGAATGCCTTTTAGTTCCATTAGTTTTTCTGCCGCCTAGCTACTCTGTAAAGTAATCAGTAAGGATTTTATCGCATGGAAGATTATGTTGTCTTTAGTTGAAATATGAGTTTTTCACACTAACTTGATATTTTCCAATTTCAGTGTTTTGATAGCTCTTCAAAGTAATCGATTATCTTTCCAGCAACATTTATTCCCGTTGTCGCTTTGAAACCTTCCCACTGTGGAATGCTGTTTGACTCGATGAAGTAAAGCTCTCCAGTATCTTGAGATTTCATGATATCTATTCCGGCAATTTCAAGATTCAACAGAGGAGTGATCTTCTCAGCCATTTCAATTAATCTCTTGGAAAAGTCTTCATCAGCAACTTTTTTGCCAGAACCCCCTTGTGATATGTTTGCACGGAAATCTCCTTTCGGGGGAATCCTTTTATAAGTTCCGATAGCTTTGTGTCCGACAACTAGGACGCGGTAATCCCCATCGTTAGGGATATACTCCTGAACGAGTGTTTTGAATATTCTTTTGGAAAGTTTAGCATAGTCACTCTCAGTTTTGACAATATTCACTCCAAATCCCTGGGCTCCTGTAGCTGGTTTCATGATAAAAGGATTTCCGAGTTTTTCAGTGAGTCTACTAAATGTGTCTTTTTTTGACTCTTTTAGAGAATAAGTTTTGGGAACAGCTATTCCTGCCCTTGCGACGATATGAGTCTGGTAAAATTTGTCTGAAAGTAGTGGATCTTTGAAATAACCAGAGTTGATAAATATCTTCTTGTTTTCACTGATTGTTTTCCCCAGGATCATCTTTGTGACTCTATCAGCACCATTTCTGAAAAGTACGATATCATACTCGAGCAGCTCTTTCGCGGTCTGGTCATTTTGGGGATCAGTTACGTTGACTTCTGAAAGCAGAATTCTTTTACAGGTATATCCTCTACTAGAAGCCTCCCTTTCTAAATCATCTGTTTGAAATGTCGGGTTTGGTGCGATAATTGCTATTTTCATGAAAAGCTTTTACAAATTTAAGTCAGGTCCGGGATATAGTGTCGTGAGATCTGAAAGAAGCAGAATGGCTAAGACATTTCTATGCTCGATCTTTTCAAGTGACTTTTCCTGTTTGTCTCGAAGTAGAATTCCGCCTTGGTTGTCAAGTTCATTCGAAATTAGAATTTTGATTTTTTTAAGCGATGCATTCTCGATCTTTGCTAGTTTATAGCAAAGGCCTATCTCAGCGATGATATCATTGTTCTTTAGTTTGAGAATATCTGGAATTTCATCTTCAAGAAAGTTGTAAATCCAGCTGTACTTTTCCTGATCTATAAATTGCTGATAATATCTTGAGTCAGATATTATTATATGTGTAAATGAGTAAAGTTTGTTTTGATATTCTTCCCTTGTCTTAGGTGATTCGAAAAGCTTTTTTATTAAATCCAGAGACTCTGTTGTATAATCAGCAATTCCCAAATTCTTTAAGAAGAACAAGGTATTTACAGTCTGAACAGGGTCGAATTTCATAAGTATCTGGTTATTAAAGTACTCTCGGAAATTGATACTCTTCAATTTATCCGCTGTATCTTTTAAGAGGGTAGGGGAGAAGTTCTTTTTGATTTTATAATCTTTTGCTCTGTTCAGAAACCAGATCAATTCCTGAAAATACTTGAATTCAGGGATTTCTCTATATATGGGAACTCTTTTCTGCAACCGTGGGGACTTATATTTCTTTAGACTTTCTACGTATTTTCTTCCTAGCGTTTTTTGCCTGCTATCATCATTAAGAGCATTTATCAAGTCATGAAAGCTTCGGGTTCTTTGAATCCAGTACTTCCGAATATTCTTGATATACTTTTTGTTCCCGGTTGTGCGGTACAACCTTTCACTATAGTGCCATTGTTTTCCTAACGGGAATTTTTCGAGCTCTGATTCAAAGCGCGATTTTAGCGTTTCTACTTGTTTGAGGTAGGATTTACTCATTTTCTAGCTCAAAGTAATATTTGAACACCTCCTTGCAGACGAAATTATCCATCTTTAAATCAGCATAATAATTGGCGCCGAGTTGTGGTGCTCTGTTTACTTCATTTATGATGGATCTACTTGTTTTATAGGATTTGTTTAGATCTGGTGTTATAAAATCTACGCCTGCAAATGTTAAGCCAAGAGTACTGACTACTGAAGTAAACAAGGCCATATTGTCCAGGTGTATAGAGGCTGTATCCATTCTGGTTGTTTCTCCTCCGGTATTCATATTGCAGTTCTTACGGAGAAGTATAGTAGCACCTTTTTCTGGTACGGAAGATAGATCCAGTCCATTTTCTTGAAGAAATTCAGTTAAAGTTTTGTCAAATGGTATCTTTTGAAGATTTACTTTTTGTCTAATGTTATTTTTAGCTTCTATTAACATTTTGATCGTAGAGCTCCCATTCCCTGCCACGAATGCAGGTGTTCTTTCGATAACATCAATTATCTTATCCTTGTAAACTATTATTCTATAATCTTTTCCTGGACAATACTCTTCAATAATTATTTGGTTATCATAGTTTTCGGCTGTTCTGACAGCCTCGAGAACTTTACTTGTATCTTCAAGCTTGACGCTGACTCCTGTTCCTCCAAAACCGCACTGTGGTTTTACCACTAGTGGCGGCTGCAATTCCTTAAGCTTACTTAGTATAATTGAATCTTTTGCGTCTTTCTTGATTAGTACTCCCCTGGGGACTGGATATCCTGCACGTGACAAGATTTGTGAACCAATAAATTTCATATTTGCGTACAAACTTGAGGCAGCATTATTTAGACCGATGATGTTCTTGTTTATATAAAGCTTCTTATTGCCGCGATGAAAATAGCCAACAGGTTTGTCTGTTATCAGATAAGTGAAATCTATGCCAAGATCTTTGGCTGCATCGAAATAAAGATCAAAGTACTTGTTCTCAGTTATTTTATTATAGATCTTCATAGTTATGCGTTGAATTTCTTAGTCGGGTCAATTATGAACTGAGACAGGTCTCTACGACCGATAATCATAGGGTAGATCAGTCTGCTGCGATCTACTACATTTGCCTTTACTTCATATTTGATTCCAGATATCGTGATCATGAAAAGTATCATTGGACGGAGTGTTGTGCCATGGCTTGAGTGTATAATTGACAGATCAACAATATCCTCGTGATTCTCAATTGTTGCCCCGTATCTTTTTGAGAGCTCTTTTGCTTGGGATCTTGTCAAGTTATCTGGGATATTAAACTTGTTGAAGTAGTCTAATGCCTCTTTGTAACCAAGCTTTACTGCAAGATTGGAGTCAACTGAAGTAATCATTGCACCTGTATCGATCTTCGCTTTTACTTTTTCTACTTCCGGTTTCTTTCTTTTCTCCTCTAAGTTCTCCTCTTTATGATAAAGATTTGCCCACTCTACAAATCCGATGACCTGCTTTCCAGTAATGTTCTCAACTTCCTCTTCTATTTCACCACCAAATAAATCTTTTCCGAGTCTAACACCTTGAGCCACGGACTTTACTCTCAAGCCCTGAGCCTTCTCTAGTCTCCATTTTAGACCATCTTTATTCGATAGTTGTATCGAAAGTCCTGGCCTAGCATTAAGCTCGACTATCATAGGTCCTTTTTCACGGTCCATTAAAAAGTCAATTGCTGCAAAGCCAAGCCCTGTAGCCTTTTGAGCTTCGATCGCATATCGAAGGATTCTGTTCCAGTAGGGTATTTTCAGACCACTCAGTCTTAGATTTGTGCCAGGTATGAATTCTACAGGCTGACTCTTCCCAATGATAGCATTTGTTGTAATTCCAGTGGAAATATCGATTGCAGCACCAATTGCTCCTAGTGCTAAGTTGCCCTTTCCGTTTGATTGTTTAGTCGGAAGCCTTACGTAAGACATGATGGGGATGTTGTTGAATACGACTATCCGGATATCCGGAGCTCCCTTGTATGCATAATACTTGAATATCTTGGGCATTTTAACACGCTCTTCGAAGAACACTTTATCGGGAGAGTTGTGAAGTGAGAACTTACCGTCAAGGATACTTCGAGCTAAGGTCTTTATCTGTTCCAAACTTACTCTGGTTCTATCAGCCTTAATCCAGTTCCCTTGTTTATCCCGATTATAGAAAATCTCTATTCCTCCGCCTTCTAAGCCAGTGACTGGTTTGATGACAAAAGAACTAGGGAGCATGTTCCAATCAAAACTTTCTAACTCTGCATAATTACCAATAGATGCAATTAGCTGCGGGACTGGAATCTCGTTCTTTGTCAATATGATCTTTGTCAGGAGCTTATTGTCGGCAATTCTTTTGGCCTTTCTTCTATTATAAGGCCTAATATACCTGAGATTTCTCTCATTAATGCCGAGGACTCTTTTTCTGTTTTGCAAGGCTTTAATCAGATTCACTTTGGCTCATGATGCTTTTAAATCTAAAATATTCTTTTAGTCTAAAACCAGTCCATTTACCAATTATCAAGTTTAGAATTATCCCCAAGAGTGCCAAATAAGGATAATTCAATATGAGTTGATGAATGACGTTCCAGGTGATCAATAGATATGAGAGAACAGATATAAATAATGTGCTGAGGGTCAAAATATAAGCAGCTTTTCTACCCTTTTTAATGTAAATACTGATCATCTGTTCAGACACAGTGATAAGCAACAGAATTGGAAGTGTGTCAACTGCAACAAACCCCTCATTTCCTAAATATGCAGCAATTGCAAGCATTCCAAATACTCCAAGTGCTACTGATGAAAGTACGATGGACATCTTGGGGAGGTAGTGAAGTTTTATCTTTCTAGTTGCCTCATGAGCTACAGAGGCGGTAAAAAACACTACAAGTGATAAACCCAATCCATATTTCAAACCACGAACAAGGTTCATGCCACTGTCTTCAAGACCAAGCTGGTAAAATGCAAAGATGATTGATATAGGAGCGTATATGCCAAAAGTTCTCAGTCCGATTATCTGTCTCCACACAGCTATTATTGTTGCCACAATCGGCAGCATAAGAAGCAGTATAATTGATGTCTCTGGTATGCCCTTTGTTTCAATAAGAAACTCGATTAGTGGATTCATAAATTCGTAATTGTTAACATTTTAATTGTATATAATAATACGGCTTGATCTCAGGGGTTTGGACAGTTTCAAATATGAGAGATTATACTACAAATATCAATGTGTAACAAATAGAAAACTGAACTTGAGATAGGATAAAAGGCTCTTTGTCGAGGGGGTTTCTGGAGAAGTAAGCCGCAGGAAAAAATCCCGCGGCTTATTCATTGCTGTTATTCTAATTCGACCTTTGCTCCAGCATCTTCAAGTTGCTTCTTCAATTCTTCTGCCTCTTCTTTCTTTACGCCTTCTTTGACTGCCTTAGGGGCGCTTTCAACGAGATCCTTGGCTTCTTTTAATCCAAGACCTGTTGCTGCTTTAACGGCCTTAATGACGGCAATCTTCTCGGCTCCAACTTCTTTCAGAATAACATTAAATGAAGATTTTTCTTCTTCATCTTTGTTATCTGCACTTCCAGCTTGTGGAACAGCTGCAACTGCAATTGGCGCCGCTGCCGATACTCCGAATTTGTCCTCTAGGGCCTTGACGAGTTGAGAAAGCTCGAGAACACTCATCTTCTCAACAATATCAAGAACCTTCTGTTGATCAGCTGAGAGCTTTACCTCTTTTTTCTTCTCAACTTTTTTCTCATCTGCCATTTTTACAAAATTAATAATTTAATTATAAGTCCCTATAAATTAGGATTTGTTTTCAGATATGTTTTTAAGGATGTTGACGAAATTAGTTATAGTGCCATTCATCACTCTAACGAAACTTGTTATCGGTGCAGCAATAGCACCTACTGCTGTTGCTAACATTACATCTTTTGAGGGAAGCGTTGCCAATTCTTCTACATCAGCTTGCGAGAGAGGAGTATCATCTAATAATCCGCCTGCTATTTCTCCCTTTTTTATCTCCCGAAGATATTCGTATAGAGTCTTGGCAGTCTCAGATGCGTCTCCTCTGCAGAAAAGTATTGCTTTCTGGTCCTTGAAATCAATGTCGTCGAAGTTCCGGTTTGCATTTTTTACTGCTATTTTGAAAAGAGTATTCTTAACAAAATTCAACGAAGCATCATTTAATTTTTTCCTCAGTTCGTTCGCCTCATTTGGTGTTATTTGAGTTGGAGTAATGACGAAAGCTGCATTTGCTTCTGTTAGATTCTTTACATAAGTGTCTACTAATTTCTGTTTATCCTGTTTATTTTTTGCCATTTTGGTAATCCTTAAAATAAAAAAAACTTCGCCAAAACGAGACGAAGTTATAAGATTTATCCTTCTGTCTCGACAGGAAATTAAGTTAACTCTCCCTTGAGAATTAACACCTATTTTCTTAGACAAATTGAACTGCCTGATGATATGACAAAATTAAGGTCATGTCAATCCTTTCATTAGGCTGTTTATATCTAATTGTATGCTCGGACCCATTGTTGGCGTGACAAACACACTTTTAAATGGAATCGCGTTCAACTTACTAGTTTCTTGATGAACAGCTTTCAGTAATATAGTAAGGTTCTTAAGAAGCTGCTCTTTTGTCATATTTGTTTTTCCAAATATCAAATGGATTCCTCCCTGCTTATCAGCTTTGAAATTCAGCTTCCCCTCTTTATAAGTTTTAATAGCCTTTTTCAGATCTGTTGTGATAGTTCCATTTTTAGGATTTGGCATTTTCCCTTTCGGACCAAGTACTTTTCCGAGGGATGCCATTTTGGGCATAACGTCTGGTGTGGCGATAAGTACATCGAATTCACTATAGCCATCCTCGATTTTTTTTATGAGATCTTCAAAACCTGTAACATCTGCTGCTTCTGCTTCAGCTGTATGTTCAGGTGTCGTGACAACTGCAATTCTTTTTGCAGCCCCTACCTGGTGAGGTAGAGTTGTACTTCCCTTTATGCTTTCTTTCTTTTGTTTGTCAGAAAGATGGAGAAGAAAATGTATCTCAAGTGCAGAATCAAATTTTGCAGTTGACACTTGGGGAAGTAATTCTAAAGCTTCTTCAATGGTGTACAATTTATTCTTTTCTATTAATTTTTCTGCTTCAATATATTTTTTTGATCTTTTCATAGTTATTTATTATTGCGTTCCAAATTTAATAATTTCAAATTATTCTTCAACATCAATCCCCATGTTCTTAGCGGTACCCTTGATAATTTCAACTGCTTGTTCCAGATTATTGGTGTTCAGGTCTGGCATTTTAGTCTCAGCGATTTCTTCAAGTTGCTTTTTGGTGATCTTCCCAACTTTGATAGTGTTCGGGGCTCCTGACCCTTTCTGAATTTTTACCGCTTTTCTAAGAAGATCAGATGTCGGTGGTGTTTTCAGTTCTATATCAAAACTTCTGTCATCATATACAGTAAGTATGCATGGAATGATAAAGTTCCCCTTGTCCTTCGTTTTGTCATTAAATTCAGTGCAGAACTGTTGAATGTTCACACCATGCTGACCCAAAGTCGGACCAATTGGAGGGGCAGGTGTTGCCTTACCTGCTTCTATCTGTAATTTTAAAGTTGTTTTTACTGGTTTTGCCATAATTATAACGATCGAACGAATAAACCTGATCGAACTTATTTTAGATAACTATAATTTCTTAACCTGTAAGAAATCTAATATAACAGGAGTTTCTCTACCGAAAACGGAGAGAAGAACTTTGAGTTGGCCTTTGTCTTGATTTATCTCAGAAATGGAGCCAACGAAATCCTTGAATGGACCGTCAACCACTTTCACTGCATCACCAATGCTGAATGATGCCTGGTATGTTGGCTGTTTGACTTCAGTAAAGGCGAGAATACTCTTTAACTCGTCAGGGTTGACTGGAGTAGGTTTTTTCTTTGTGCCTACAAAGCCAACAATTCCTTCAGTATTTCTAACTACCTGCCAAGTATCATTATTTAAAAGCATTTTTATAAGCACATATCCTGGAAAAATCTTTTCTTTTACAGTTTTTTTCTTTCCCTTTGAAATAACTATCCTATCTTGAGTTGGAACGACTATTTCGGTAATTACATTTTCAAGACTATTTGCTTTTATCCGAGCTGTCAGCTGAGTAGCAACTTTATTCTCATATCCCGAATAAGTATTAACGATATACCATTCTTGTCCTTTTACTCCTTTAGGTTTGCTTTTCTTAGGAGCGATCTTTTTCTCGATTGTTTCCTTTTTCTTTTTTTCTACTTTTTTGTCTTTTGCCATAGATAACTTAAAGTTCAATAATAATATTTCTACCTTCGAAAAACACTGTGTCGAGAGCGACGATTATTATACCAATAAACAATGATATTACAAGTATTAGGAAGGTATATTGGACTGTCTGTGTAAAACTAATCCACTCCACCTTCTTCAGCTCTTTCAATATTAGGTTTATCGGTTGTGTAATCTTCTTAAAGATTTTTTTCATTATTTATCTTTCTAGTACTGAATCTAGATTATACATTATAAAATAAATTTGGGAAAGTTTATTTGTAATATGAAGTTATGACCATCTATTAATTTCAGTATTCTCGTTTCCTTGTTACTGATATGCATGATTTGGGCAGAATGTTTAAAGAATTAACAACAAGATTGTTACGTTTTTGATATCCGGTTTCTAATGGACCCTTTGTACTTGTATACAGACTTAAAGCAGGCCTGCCTGGATTCGAACCAGGACCGACGGTTTTGTCCAAAGTAAAGCTAGAAATTTTAGAACAGGTCGACCTGGATTTGAACCAGGACTAACAGTTTTGGAGACTGTTGTGCTACCATTAACACTATCGACCTAAAATTTCCTAGTTTACTGGATGGTGTAAAACTATGTTTTGATTCCATCAAAACTAGTTTTTACTACCAGAGAACGTTATGCTACCACTGACACCACAGGCCTATGGAAACTAGAATAGACGCTTCTTTCATGTTTAGCAATAAACCCCTACCTAATTAGTAGTACGGTGTTTTCTTTTAGATTTTTACCATTTTGTGCTGTGTATGTTTCTTACACTGCTGACAGAATTTCTTCAACTCCAACTTTTTTTCCTTCATGTTCACTCTATTTATTGGAGTAGAGTAGTTTCGTCTTTTGCATGCAGGACATTCTAGAAGCACTATATGTCGATTGCCTTTTTTGGCCATAGCTTTAAACTACAATTTATTTTATATATGAATTCGCTCAGCGGGATAATTCCAATTCCTCCTGCTTTTTTGGTTGAGCGATTTCCTGCCGGACTTTTTCAAATAATGCTATGGCAGTAGCATTACTCATGTTTAAAGAGTTTATTTTACCAAATAATGGAATTTTTAGCACTAGATCGCATTTTGCCTGCAGAGATCTGCCTATTCCGCTGTGTTCGCCTCCAATGACAATTGTAATTGGTCCGGTGAGATCTGTTTCATAGAGCGTTCTTTGCCCTTCAGCTTCGAGTCCGACAACAGGAGTTCCTCTCTTTTGTAATATCTTGATAGCATTAAATAAATTCTCTTTTATGATCTGTACATGCTCAACTGCTCCCATCGAAGCTCTTGCCGCCTCCTCATTGACCAGGGTTTTTTTAGGTATGATCACTCCGTTACAACCTGCACATTCTGCGGTTCGGATGATTGCTCCAAGATTCTGCTGATAGAGAACTTCACTGATCATCACAAGAAAAGGGGTGGTGCCTTCATCATCGAGTTTATCGAGGATTTCATTTAGTGAGAGAAATTCTCTTTTGACCCTTGCTATCACTCCCTGATGGTTTTTGGTTCTTGAGAGCTTATCTAATTTATGTCTGCCTATTTTCTTAAGTCGGATTCCCTTTGTTTTTGCAAGCGAGACTATCTGCTTTATTTTATCAGTTAGTGCAACGTCGTTTTGCATGTAGATCACGCTGACTGGATTTTTTGAGTTCAGTAGTTCATATACTGGATTTCGGCCTTCGATCTGCACGATATTAAATGTAAAATGTAAAGTGTAAAGTTTAAAGCTGCACGGATAATTTGTTATTTGGAGTCTATCAGAAAGAGAGGGTTAAAACAATAATATGTTATTAGATGTTAAGATAGTAACAATAATTTAAGTGTGCGATCAAGAATGTGTTAGGTATGGTTTGGCTTTTTCCCAGAAAAAGTCAAAGTAAATTTTTTGCTGCTCAGCTACAACTTTATTCACGATTTCTACTCCAAAAATTTGCTTACTGTTCCATTGAAGTATGGAATATGTATCGTTAAATATTAAAACTTCGTGCTGTATTGGAAGTGCTGATTCAGGTATAGATCGGATCTTCCAGTAATTGGGTTTAAAGAACTTTTTTTTCGTTAATTTTTCCGATTGAAATTTCATTTTAAATGTTTCAGGATTTGCAATCATTCGATATTCAAAGCCACGAAATACCATCTCGTTCCACCATTTTAATAAGAAGTTCAGGCCCAACGCTTCTCTTGAGGAACGGAAACCAAACGCACGAAGAACCTTTTTGGCTTTTAAACTGTTCCAAAGAAGCTGTTGAACTTCTTTCTTTCCAGAATAATGTATAACGTTGATTTCACCTTGGTTGTATTTTGATCGAGCTTTCAGAATAGGAAGGTTTTCCTGAAATGTCTCGAAAGCTTTCTCCGTCTGCACCTTTTTCTCTTTGAGCCGGAGTTCTAACCATTCTAGACTAGTTGCTATGTATTCTAATTTTTTTGCCTTTGGGCTTTTGTGAACGAAGCCTTTTTTCTCAAGTGTGTCGAGAATTCGATATGTTGAAGTTCTGTTGACTTTTGATAAACGTGAGATTTGATAGATGCTCAGACTCTGTTGTCCAAAGAGAGAATGATAGATTCGTGCTTCATCTTCACTCAGACCTAAGCTCATAACTAAGTTGATAATCAAAGTGTTCATGTAGAGGACAACAAGATTACAAAAATGATATCAGATACTAAAATCTATCTCAAATTTATGATCTACTTGTCGTATGGATTTGTTTAGTCTGTGAACTTTTTAATTGTTAAAAAAACATATAGTGAAGATAATAGTAGTTAAGGACAAAAAGTCATTTAGAAATGAAGACCTATTCCGATTACGAGGTGTAGGTGCAAAATTATACGATAAAGCAGCATTCGAATATATTCAAGAATTGTTCACAGATGAAGAGAAAGTGTTTGCTGTTCAACCGGCTTCGCTTGAGGGCAGATTCGAATCGCTACCTTGGGATAAATTACGAAAGATAAAGAATTTGAAAGGCCTAGTACTTGCGACAACAGCATTTGGCTGGGTTGATATAGATAAACTGATGAAGCGGGGTACTATAGTTTGCAACTGTCCGGACAAGGCAACTAATGCAGTAGCAGAAGGAGGTTTCCTATCAATGATGTCTTTATTACGAAAGATTCCAATTTTGATTCAGAATGGTTTCCAAAGAAGCTCAGATATTTATGGAACAGAGATTATGAATTTCAGAGTTGGAGTAGTGGGATTTGGCAGAATTGGGAAAAGGTTTGCAAAGATTTGCAAAGAGCAAGGGTGCGAGGTCTTCTACTGGAATCGTAATCGTCGAAAAACGGAATATAATTACATCTCTCTTCAGAAATTATTTAGAACTTGTGATTGTATATACTTATCGTTTGCTACGAACCGGACATTAAAAGGATTTATAAACAATAAATTGATAGACTCTATGAAAAGCAGTGCTCTAATCATAAGTTGCATTGACAACCTAGTATATGACAAAGAATATATCATCAACAAGGTAAATAGCGGAGAACTAGGAGGTTTCTCTTATGAAGAAGAGGGAGATAGTGTGCCTCGAGTCAAAGGCAATATCTGGGTGGTCCCGGACTCATTCTATTATTACACAAAGGATACATTAGAGAATGAATCAAGGATATTTACAGATACTATTTTATCAGTGATCAGGAATCAGCCGATAAATTGTGTGAATGATTAACGTTCGGAATTGAAAGAGCCGAGGGCGGGAATCGAACCCGCGACCTTTCCCTTACCATGGGAATGCTCTGGCCATCTGAGCTACCTCGGCGAAAACAGTATTGACTTTGTTAAGTACTCACGATTGCTCTGGATCCTTCTTCTTGGGATTAATTCGGGCAAGTTCTCCCTCGACTTCACGTGGTATCACTAACCCCTCACCTGTCTGCCGATCTATCTAAAAATGGATAGGCAGGTTGAGCAACTGCTAGCAAGAGGCTAGTCCGCCTTTGGCGGAAGCTACCTCGGCCTAAATAACGTATAGCATAAAGCAAATAGCTAACTATTCACAGTATTCGATTGTTAGGGAACAATAGATCGGAACCTATTATATTATATTAGATAATCTTTCTTTAGTGAAGTGAGAATTAATCTCAGTTATATTCATAGTGCAATTTATATAATTAAGGGATTGTAATCCTAGGTGTATAGGTTGGGTACATGTTACGAATTCGGGTGGTCGTTTTTCGCGAGGAGATCAGGAATATCATACAGCTGATGTGCTAACAGTATTCGATTGTTAGGGAACAATAGATCAGAGCTTATTATGTTAGATAATAATGTATTAGGGAAGAGTCATTTAGAGGTCCTAGCTATCAAGTACTAAGAATAGTGCCAATAAGAAATCCTAAATTGCGCATAATGTTATTAAAGGCCATTGAAAAACCCCAATATTTTTGAAGATTTTAAAAAACATAGAATTGCCGTGCTTAGATTTGGTAATAATTGTGCCTGAAATAATTGTGAATACTGTTAAAAGAAGAATAATAATGTTAAGAATTACGATAAGATTTGGTATTATTTCATTATAAATAATTGGGCGGATAAGTGTGATAGTTGTAACTATCGTTCCGAGTAAACTCCCTCCAGCTAAAATACTGTGTACTGTTCTATGCTTATCGTAGGTAAAAATTCCGTTGAGTAGAAGTGTTATCGATATGAGGTATAAACCGCTGACTCCTAAACTGGATAGCAAAGATATATCAAGAATGTTGCCTAGATAATAAGTAAAAAAGATACTGGATGAACCAAAGAAGATAAAGTTAAAATTAAAAAGCAATTTCCACTTGGAACATCTTTCACCTAGCCTGCAAATTACTGTTGAAGTAAATAGGTGATTTTTGTTGGCAGAAATGCAATAGAAAAGTAGGCATAGAAAAATAATGCAGTAAGACATATAAAATAAGAGAAAAGCCTTTTCCATTTTAATATCAATGACTTAATTGCATAACTAACGATATTTATTATACCATTTCTCGATATTCTCTAAATCCCGTTTCAGCAGTTTATCAGCATTGGGGTTGTTTCTTATATCAGCAGCTTGAGGAAAGTCAATAATGTATATTTTGCCGCTGGAGTAGAGAATGTTAAATTCTGAGAGGTCACCGTGTACTATCCCGTTTTTGTAGAATATGTCAACATTCTTGAGGATTTTCTTATAGATTCTTGCCGCTCCAGCTTTGTTGGCCCCCAAGCTCTTTAGTAGTTGGGCAGGGGAGTTATCGTTCCCTATATATTCCATTAGGATGGCATTTCTAGTCATAGAAACTGGCTCAGGAACGTCTGCCCCCGCATCATATAACTTTTTTAGCAGGTAGAACTCTCTCTTTATCCAGAGCCGGTGAATGAGCTCCTTGCCAAGCTTGCTTCTTTTCATCATGGCTTTTCTCTCGCTTGGTCTTCGTACATATTTACCAGCAAGGTATTCTTCGTTTCTTTTAAATGCTCGCGTGGCATATTCTTTATAAACTTTCAGAGCGTAAGGTTTCTCTTCCCAAGATACTATATAGACCCGAGCCTCCTTTCCGGAGGTAAGTGCTCGAACTAATTCTAGGTTGATGCCTTTTTTAGTGAACTGTTCGATTGCAGCAGAAAGTAATTTGTCCATTCGGATGATTATATAATACAAGAGGAAGCTTGGAAATAAGGCGGTATCTTTACTTACAAATGCGACAAGTAGCTATTTCATTCGGTATTTGCATACCTAATCTCAAATGTGGCCTTTCATTATTATAGTATTTTAAGTATTCTTTTACACGTTCCTTCATAT
>Ga0180007_10003680_pt1 | contig 16870 bp, 15 predicted proteins | sample MM_PC_MetaG_FD_121122 | JGI IMG/M metagenome (GOLD analysis project Ga0180007, IMG submission 121122) | Groundwater microbial communities from the Aspo Hard Rock Laboratory (HRL) deep subsurface site, Sweden - MM_PC_MetaG | ecosystem: Environmental > Aquatic > Deep subsurface > Groundwater... | reverse complement strand
TACAAAGGCCATGATCCTGGAAACAAGACTCAACAACCGTGCATGAAAAGGCCTGTATTTGGAGTTGTATCCCGGAACAAACCGGATCATGAGCCGTGAAAATAACCGTAACAGAAACAAGACACCCAGGCAGGCGATAAAAGCGATAAAAAGAAACAGACCCCGTGTTTTAAAGAAATTCTTTATAGATTTTTGAGAGGTCTCAATGATGGATTTTTCCTCGTTCTCAATTTCAGCCAGACGCATGCCTGTGATTTCAACTTTATTCAGAAGTTGTTTTTCGATACTCTTCCATTCAGGCAAAAGCTTTTTCAGATTTTTTTCCATATCCCGATCTTTTGTCTGGGAAATCAGCAGGTCAATATTTTCGATTGCCTGACTGGCAATCGGTAAAAGATCCTGGTAGTAAGACAGCTCATCCTTTAGTTTTGTTTTGTATCTTGCCCTGACAGTAAGCCTTTTTATTTCCTTGATCCCGGGTTCAATCAATCCAACCAGCTCATCTTTCCAGTCAAATACTTCGGCTTTTTTTTCAACGAAAAGGCCTGTATCAATCCCCGTGGCAATCCTCTCAAAGTCAATAACAGAATCATTGAGCTGCTTGTCCAGTTTTTCCAATTCTGTTTTTAATAATTCCTTTTCCGTATCAGAACTGCTTTTTTCCAGAAGTTGATTTTTTTCCTTGATTCTCTGATCCAGATTTTTTTTTAACTCAACAATGGAATGGAGCATTTTCAAGGATGCTTCACCCTTGCTCTCAACAGGTGCGGGCTTTTCTTCCGTTTGTTCTTGATCTGGCGGCAGGGTTTCATTTTTTGTCTCACCGGCCAGGACAGTGGTAAATGAAAAAACAAGAAATAAAAGGATAATAAAGACATTACGGCTGTGTATCATAAAAAGGCTCTCCCATTACAATATCTATTTTCCACTTTTAAGATTGTTTTCTGAACCGGTCTGGCAGATGAGTTTAACTCCCTTTGACCGCATATCAAATTTTTCCAACGGTATAATCTTTATCGGTTTTAACCATCATATTCAAGTTAAAAGTATCAAAAATCCAAGGCAGTATATCCATTTTGATTGGATACAAAAAGATGTGGATGCTGAAAGCCAATACAATACAATCGTAAAGTCGTTTTTGGTTATTTTTGGTTATTTATTTATATTTTTTTAATTGTATATTTTTTTTTAAAAAAAATATTGACAATTAATTACCATTTATATAGTGTTATTTCTGACTCGGACAAGTCATGTATAATGATGCAGCATATGCGAAAAACTATGTTCACTAAAATAAAAACCATATTTGATCATGGATAATGACAGGAATTTGTTTACCTCAAACAAACCCCATCTCCTTGGCAAGCATTATCCAGCAGGCTGTTCTGTCCCGACCCTGACAGGGGCAGCCTGCATTTTTCTTATAAATTATTCCCTGCTTACGATTCTCCTCCAGGGACTTGAACGACCAACCCGCAATTATTAATAATGAGTCGGCCATCCATAAACAGTGCATCAACAATTTTTCCCAGAATGGCTGGCTTTTCAAATGGATTACCGTCAACAACCACAAGATCGGCTGTCTTGCCCGTCTGGATGGAACCGAACCGGTTGTCAATGCCCATGGATTTGGCGCTGTTAATAGTTGCTGTCCGAACGGCTGCCGCGCCATTAAATTTTTTGTCCAAGACCCCATCATTTATGAACAGATCAAACATGGCAAGCTCATGGGCAATCATGGCAGGGGTGCAGGACTGAATTCCGCCATCATTTCCACAGGCCATGATAGCACCCTGTTCCACAAGCCGCTTTGTGTTTTGAATCCCAAAGCGTATCACTCGGATAAAATGTGCCAGCAGTTTTTCAAGGTTAAAAATGCCCAACAGTTTATACTGACCTCTATTTGCCTTGTTAAATCCTGTCATTACACTCTCTTTAAGCTCAGGTATCCAAAATGTTTCTACCAGGCGGGCAACGTTTTTGTCTCTGAATTCATACAGTTTTTCCAGATTCGGATCAGCAGAAAATGGATTCCCCTTTAGCCGCCAGCTCATGTCATACCCAACGGACAGAGTTGGTTCAATGATGCAATCTGAATTCAGACAGGCATCAATATCCTTCTGCGTCAATTCGCCATCCCGGGCCATATGCGCCAGAGATGAAAATCCAACCATTATGGCGCGTCGAAAGGTATCAACGGAAACACAATGGATTGTGCTCTGTACATTCCGCAGTCGTGCCTGATCTGTTATGGCTTGCATCTGTTTTATGGACATTGTGGCTGGTTTTGAATTGAGCAGGCTTTCTTCCAGGGATTCACCCACCTTGATAAGGTCAGCCCCCCTTTCATCGATGGCCCTGTTCACAGCATCCCGGACCTGCTGCTCGCCTGCATCAGGCAAAAATGTGACCACACCTGAGTTGAAATCCCCATAGGCGATATTTCCAAGTCCCAGCTTCTTCATCAGGATTTTTTTGATCCCCTTAAACTCCGGGCTAAGGTAACCGCCAAGCGCACCGACAACGACAGCCTGCAGAATACGTGGACCTGGTATTTTCTGGTTCCGGATATGCTCGTTCAATTGTCGATTGGGTCTTAAATCATCGGAATAAGTGTCCCTGATATGGGTGATACCCCTGACAAGGCAATCTGCCATATTTTTTCTAACCTGGTGATCATGATATTTTTTCCGGGTTTTAATCGTTTTAAAATCTGAAAAAAGGGTTGGGTTGATCATTTGAGTGTGACAATGAACATTAAAAAAACCGGGCAAAACCGTTTTCCCTTTTAAATCAATGGCAAAATCAGATTTGATGGTGCTTGTTTCGCTCTCCAGTCCGGGCATGGATATAATTTCCCCGTTCCTGATCAAAACACTGACATGTTGATCAAAGAAACCGTCGTTCATCACATCCACAAATCTCCCGTTTGTAAGTTCTACAACGGCATTGAGCCCTGGCTGATAATTTTTGACAAAATTTATCTCAGATCTATTTTCCATTTCCAACATCTTTGGCAGAATAAACTCTTTTTTTACTTCAATTGCTTGTGCTACCCACGTTTTCCTTTACTATTTCGATAGCCTGACCTGCCTTATCTTTAACTGCGTCAGCTATTTGACCAGTCTTTTCTTTTACTACTTCAACGGCATCTCCCGTCTTTTCTTTCACAACTTCCACGGCATTACCAGTTTTTTCTTTTACCGTTTCCACGGCATTGCCTGTTTTCTCTTTTACCGTTTCCACGGCATCTTCGGTTTTCTCTTTCAAGGTTCCGACAGCCTGACCCGTCTTTTCCTTAACGGTTTCCAAGGTCTGGCCCGTGGTCTGTTTAACCTTCTCAGCAGACTTATCCGTTGTCTGTTTAACTGTTTCAACCGTTTGCCCGGACTTTTCTATTGTGGTGGCAGAAGGCTTTTCAGTTTTTTCGTCCTGCCCGCAACCGATAAAAAACATCATACAGAGTATTGTTAATAAAATTACTGCATGCTTCATGGCTTTCTCCTTGATATCAGTTCATTTTTTACAACTCTTGGACTCAACTTTCAGACTTACGCCTTCTATCTGCGGGGTCAGGCTTTTTTTAGTGTATTTTTTATCCACAATTTATTGTCAAACTGTTAAAAAGTACAATAAGGAAGGCCTGACCCCATTTAAATTTGCCAACTTTGAAAATTGAATCCTGAATTTATAAGTATATGTTTAACGCATAATTATTACAACTGCAACTTTGGGTTTTGATTTATCTCTTGATCTTAATTTTCGATTCTGTTAACTAAGTTATCTTGATATGGTTAACAAAAAAGAAAATATTAAACACCGCATATTAAAATTCCTTTACCTGGCCAAAGGTGAAACTGTTTCCGGCGTTAAATTAAGTAACGCCTTAAATGTTTCCCGGGTGGCCATATGGAAACACATCAAAGCCTTAAAAGAAAACGGGTTTGATGTTGAGTCACGACCAAAGGGATATGGTTTGCTAAACCATGATGATCTTTTGCTGCCGTTTTGTTTTAAGGACGATACGCAAAACAAGATTTTCCATTTCCAGGAACTTGAAACAACCATGGATAAGGCAAAATTGCTGGCAAAAATGTCCGCCCCCCATTTAAGTGTTGTGATTGCTGAAAACCAGGCCAAAGGAAGGGGAAGGATGAATCGAAAATGGTTTTCCTCAAAAGGCGGATTATGGTTTACCTTGATTTTAAAGCCGGATATCCCTCCCCCATTCGCCTATATTTATAATTTTGCAGCCTCCCTGAGCCTTTCGACATCGTTAAAGCACTTATTTGATATAAAGGTCAGCGTCAAATGGCCCAATGACCTTTTGCTGGAAGGTAAAAAACTGGCCGGCCTTCTGTCTGAAATGGAAACCCGGGGGGATATGGTCGAATTTATAAATATAGGTATCGGTATCAATGCAAATAACCATCCCCAGACGGATGAACCCAGAGCCATTTCGCTAAAAGATGTCCTGCATCAGAATGTGTCACGGAAATTAATCCTGGAAACGTTTCTGGATGATTTTGAAAACCGGATACAAACAATAGACCGTAAAAAGATCATTCATCAATGGAAAGAACAGACCTCCACCATTGGCAGTCAGGTCAGGATTGAAACATTAAACAATATTTACGAAGGGCTTGCCGTTGATGTTGATGAAACCGGTGCTTTAGTGATTCAACATAAAACAGGTGACATAAAAAAAATAATTTATGGAGACTGCTTTCATACCTAAGGGAAACAACATGGATAATTCAAATCAGCTTAGAATGACCGTTTATACTTCTTTATTTGTTGCCCTCATTGCCATTGGTGCCTTTATTGTCTTTCCCATTGGCCCGGTTCCCATCGTTCTCCAAAACATGTTCGTTCTTCTGGCAGGAATTATTCTGGGTCCGGTCTGGGGACTTGCCTGCGTGGCCATTTACCTTTTAATCGGTCTTGCTGGCCTTCCTGTGTTTTCAGGAGGCGGAAGCGGTATTGGTAAACTATTCGGTCCCACGGGTGGTTATCTGTTGGGATATCTTCCCTGTGTATTTGTCACTGCCCGCATTTCAAATGGCCTGGGAAAAAAGTTGTCTTCAGACATGATTGCCATGGTGATCGGATCCTTGATTGTTTATGCGGCAGGAGTGCCCTGGCTCAAGGCAGTCACTGCCATGTCTTTTGAGAAAGCACTTGTTGTCGGCATGGTTCCATTTTTAATCGGAGATGCGCTTAAAATTATTGCAGCGGCATTTATTGCTAAGGCCTTACGCCCCGTCATCAAACTATAACACAAACCTGTAAATCAACCACATGAAAAAGATTATCGAAATATCCGCTATCAGTCATACCTTTGACGATGGCTACCAGGGAATTAAAAACGTATCCCTGTCCATATATGAAGGTGAATTTATCATTCTGGCCGGGAAAAACGGATCTGGAAAAACAACCTTGTTAAGGCATTTAAACGGACTTTTATTTCCTGATGCAGGTCATCTTCGTGTAAATGGTCATGATGTTAAAAACCACCTTGTTCAAACAAGGAGAACCATCGGCATGGTATTCCAGGATACGGATACCCAGATCGTGGGCGACACCGTATTTGATGAAGTGGCCTTTGGCCTTGAAAATTTAAAATTCGACCGTGCAGAAATCAATGACAAGGTTACCTGTGTCCTGAAAAATCTCAGTCTTTTCCATTTAAAAGACAGGACTCCGTTTACCCTTTCCGGGGGTGAAAAAAAAAAGCTGGCCATTGCCGGGATACTGGTGATGGATCCCCAGGTGATTGTGTTTGATGAACCATTTTCCAATCTGGATTATCCTGGAACCCGCGAGGTTCTCACCACCATCCTTGCCCTGAACAGATCAGGCCAAACCATTATCATTGCCACCCATGATGTTGAGACGGTTATTTATGATGCAACACGAATCATCATTATGGATAAAGGGCTTATCAGAGAGGATGGGGCGCCTGCCGATATTGTCAGACGTCTGGAGTCATGGGGGGTCAGGCAGCCTTGTTCTTCAAAATTCGGACGGGGAATAACGCCTTGGCTTTACTGACACCTTTCTCATACCGCAATGGAGAATCCATGCTCCACCTGCTTGATGTAAGATGTAAATTCTTCATCATATGCCTGTTGAGCATGGCCTTGCTATCGGCACATTTTTTTGCCTGCTGTTTTTACGGTTTGATTTTATTTTTTTTCTTTAAAAATTGTCATCTGAATATGGTCACAACCTTGAACCATATTAAATATTTCATGTTATTGCTTTTTTTTATTTTTCTTGCGCGTTCGCTCTCTTTGAAAGGGGATATTCTATTTTCCGTTTATGACCTGTCCATTACAAAACAAGGACTTGAGGAGGGGATTTCAGTTGCCCTGAAATTCTTTCTGGTGATGATAACCGGAGTGCTTTTTTCTTCCACCACCAAGCCCTCTTCCGTAAAAAACGCTGTCCAGTGGTTTTTAAAACCGATTCCATTTATTCCGGAAAAACGGGTGGCAATCATGATCAGTCTTTCCATGAGTTTTATGCCGGTCATACTAAACCAGGCCCGAGAGATATCAGAAGCGCATAAGGCACGATGCGGTGATTTTGAAAAAAATCCGGTAAAAAAAATCATACGCTTTGTTATCCCCCTGCTAAAAAAAATTTTTTTATCTGCAGATCATCTTGTTCTTGCCATGGAATCAAGATGTTATAGCGATGACAGGACAGAGCCTGAATTTTCACCATCAGGAAAAGAACCCTATTTCCTTGCCGGAAGTATGATCCTGTCCTCAAGCCTTGTCTGGCTATAAGGGACTCGGAAAAATATAAATCTCCAAAATAGGACGCAGATAGTCGCAGATTTTCAGAAGCCCTAACCTGCAACTATCTGCGCAAATCTGCGTCCATAAAACATTGGCAACGTTAAGGCTTTCCGAAATTGTAGATATAGTTATTTCCGGGTGCCTAACTTCAACATTATTTTTAAGTAATCTTTAACATTTGCCATTGATCATAGGGTATTTTTAATGTAAAATTTGAGTCATAATATATATTCATTACTATTTTGAATGAAATAAATTAATAATATCCGATCCGGAAAGGAGACTTTTATGTCAGAAATAGAGGACCAATTACCCGGATCATCCATGTTTGAACTGAGGGGAAAGCAATCTGTCCGGGCGACATTCAAAATTTCCCAGAAAGCCATTGATGCCATTGGCCTTGTTGCTATTCACATGGGGATAAAGCAAAAATCCCTTTTTGATCATATTATTGAAGACTCTGATGCGTTGGGGAGCCTTGCCAAAACCATTCGGATCCGGCAATTTAAAAAAATCCCCCGGAAACAGAAAACATTTGTATTGAGCCGCAAAACCATTGAATCGCTCGGCGCCATTTCACTGGCCTATGGAACTCCAAGAGATGCCCTTGTTGAATATTCGGTTAAAAAACTTGAATCGATTATCAACGCTGAAAAAGCAAGACACAAAGAACGAAAAATCCTGTTAAAGGAGGTTATTGATCATTTCTACCAGGGCCGCGTACTCTACAAAAAAGCCATCGCCATTCTTGGCAAAGATGATCCGTTTACCAGGAGAATTGGGAAAGCAGTATTTGACTGCCAGAAAAGGGAAGTAGAATTATCTGAGTTTATTGAAAAAAGTAAAGTTTTAGAAAATTTTTAAGATTAAAATATGAGACTTCTCGTGCGAACAAAATTTCACACCTCAAATCTCTACACCATTAATTAAGGAGAAAACGTTGATTGAAGTTCAAAACCTGACCAAATATTTTAAAGACTTCCGTGCCGTCAACAATATCAGCATGACGATCCGAAAAGGTGAAATTTTAGGTCTTCTGGGTCCAAACGGTGCGGGGAAAACAACCACATTAAGAATGTTAACCGGGTATTTCAGGCCAAATTCAGGCACCATGAAAATAAAAGGATTGCAGATGCCCAAAGATGCCATCCAGATAAAATCCATGATTGGATATCTGCCTGAATCCGCTCCCCTCTACCACAACATGCTGGTCTATGACTATCTTGAGTATGTGGCCAAAATAAAAGGGATTGACGACAAGGAAAAGCGGTATGACAGGTTTCTCCAGTTATCAGATATCTGCGGGCTTTCCGCCATTATGGACAAACCCATTGCCAATCTTTCAAAAGGGTTGAAACAAAGGGTCGGCATTGCCCATGCCATGATGACGGATCCTGAAATTTTAATTCTGGACGAACCGACTTCAGGTCTGGACCCGAACCAGATTGTCGAAATAAGGGATATCATTAAAACCATAGGTAAAGAAAAAACCATTATTTTCTCCACCCACATTTTGAGTGAAGCCGAGGCAACCTGCGATAGAATTGCCATTATTCATAATGGGAAACTGGTTGCCGATGATACAACTGCCAATCTTAAACTTGGAGCAGAGCAAAATTCCTTGATCAAGCTGTCCCTGAAAGGGGCTTTAAAAGAGGATGCTGCCTCCCTGTTAAAAAGTATTCATTCCTCCCTTGATATTAAAACTATAGATCCCGTTGAAAATGATCTTCTCTCGTTTGAAATCACTTGTTCAGATGATGTGTCAAAGAATCATGATTTCAGATCAGACATCTACCTTAAAATAAAAGAGACGGACTGGATAATTGTGCAACTTATAAAAGAATCCCAGACCCTTGAAAAAATATTCCGGGAATTGACAAGGGAGGAAGCAAAAATATCATGAAACAGATAAAAACGATTGCCATTAAAGAATTTAAAGATTATTTCATTTCACCCATTGCCTATATCGTGATATCCTTATTCCTGATTGTAACGGGATGGTTTTTCTTTTCCACCTTTTTTATTTTCGGACGGGCTGATTTAAGAGATTTTTTCTCTCTTTTGCCCATTATTTTTTCCTTTATCATCCCCGCCATTACAATGCGGCTTTTTTCCGAAGAAAAAAATGTGGGTTCCTATGAAACCCTTTTAACAATGCCTGTATCTTTTACGGATATTGCCCTGGGTAAATTTTTTGCCGCAACTTTGTTTACAGCTGCCATGCTGCTTCCAACCCTGGCTTATCCGATTTTTATTTCCTTTATCGGTGAGGTTGATCCAGGACCCGTGATCGGCGGATACCTGGGGGCGATTTTTCTTGCTGCAGCCTATTGCTCACTTGGATTGTTTGCATCGGCTCTGACACGAAATCAGATCATTGCCTTCATCATTGGCTGCTCTCTGTGTTTTACCTTAACCATTCTTGACAAGCTCTTATTTTTCATGCCGTCAAAAATCATATCTGCCATAGAATACATTGGCGCAAACTTTCACTTCACTAATATTTCCAGGGGCATTATCGACTCCAGGGATATCCTTTACTTTGTGAGTGTGATCTTTATTTTCATTTTTTCAACCCATATTGTCATGCATGAAAAAAACTAAGGAGAAACCATGGGAAATTTTTCAATAAAAGAAAAATATTTGAAATTTATTTTGTATATTATTGTCATCGGCTTGATAAACATTGTCGGGATCACCCTGTTTTTCAGGACAGACCTGACAAGGGATAAAATCTATAGTTTATCACAGGCAAGCCGGGATGTTGTGGAAACCCTGTCAGAGCCCTTGAGCATAAAGGTATTTTTCTCAAAGGATCTTCCGGCACCCCACAACAATACAGAACGATATCTGAGAGATCTTTTGGAAGAATACGCGGCACTGGGCAAAAATTATTTTAATTATACCTTTTATAATGTAACACAGGAAGAAGGTGCTCTGGCGCAAAAGTCTGATGAAAACCGGGATATGGCAAAAGATTACGGCATACAACCGGTCCAGATCAGAATCATGGAAAATGATGAGGTCAAATTTAAAAATGCCTATATGGGACTGGTCATTCTCCACGGGGATCTGATGGAAAAAATTGAAGCCATTACCTCGACAAATGGTCTTGAATACAAGCTGACAACAGCGATCCAGAAAATGAACAACAAAGTGAGTGCATTGTTGAGGCTGAATGAACAAGTAAAGGTCACCATGTATTTATCCTCTTCCCTTAACACCATAGCCCCCCTGATCAATCTCAATCAATTGCCAATGATGGGGAAAGCCGTCGCTGATACCATTGAAAACCTCAATAAAAAAAGCCTTGGCATTCTCGACTTCAAGCAGATGGATATTTCCGATAAAAACAAGATTGATGCCCTTGGTAAAAAATACGATTTAATGGCACTTTCCTGGCCTGGCATCCCTGAAAAAAAGATTTTGCCTGGTAGCGGCGCTGCAGGTCTTGTCATTGAATTTAAAGATCAAAGAACCACATTGCCTCTGATCAGTGCCATGGAATTGCCCATCATCGGTACCACTTACCAGATGGCAGATCCTGCTGTGCTGGAAGAACAGCTAAACGCAATTGTGGAAAAACTCATCGGCATTAATAAGGATATCGGCTTTCTCTCAGATCACGGCACCCATTCCCTTATGCCGGACAGAATGGCCATGATGCAGGGAAGACCGGGTGGTGGCCTGCAGGCATTTAACACCCTTATATCTTCCCGGTATTCCATCAAACCCATTGGTTTAAAAGATAGCGCCATCCCAGAGGGGTTAAACTGCCTGATCATTGCAAGACCCACGGAAAAATTCTCAGATTATGAATTATTTCAGATAGACCAGGCATTGATGAAGGGGACAAACCTTGCCGTTTTCTCGGATTCATTCGATGAAATCATACCACAGCAAGGTCAAATGGGAATGCCTCCAGGATATGAACCCATTGATACGGGCCTTGAAAAGCTATTAACCCATTATGGCATAACCATAAAAAAAGCCTATGTTTTAGACAAAGCATCCTATACGCATCAGGCACCTCAAAACATGGGTGGCGGTGAACAAAATATTTATTTTGCTCCCATGTTAAAAGAAAAATCCATCAACAACGCACCTGAATTCATGGATAATATAAAAGGCCTCATTGCCTTACAGATTTCACCCCTTGAACTGGTGACTGAAAATATTGATAAAGACAAGGTTATGGCAACAAAACTTTTATCTTCATCTGATGAATCCTGGCTGATGGAGGGGATGATCAATTTAAACCCAATGTTTATCACCCCACCCCAATCAAAAGATGAAATGAAATCCTATGATCTTGCCTATATCCTTGAAGGGACCTTTACAAGTTTTTTTAAAGGCAAAACCATCCCGGAAAAAGAGTTGGGAGAAAAAGATATTAACGACAATGATGGCAAAAATCAGGATGAAAAAAATAAGCTTGAAGGCTTTACTGCCAGGAATACATTCTTAGAAACATCCAAACCAGCTAAATTGTTTGTTCTTCCGTGTTCCCAGATGCTTGAAGACAATATGCTGGACCCGGAAGGCAGATCAAGTAATGCCACCTTTATTTTAAACGTCATTGACCATCTGAATGGGGGAGATAAAATTGCCCGCTTAAGAAGCAAGCAACAGACATTGAATCCCATTGCCCAGACCACACCCTTTGGCAGAGGTATCATAAAGGCTGTTAATATTATTGGCCTGCCCATTCTGGTTATCCTGTTCGGGCTTGGTGTCTTAGCCAAAAGGACATCCCGGAAAAAGAAAATTGCCAACCGTTTTAACGCATAAGGAAAATGAATTCATGAAAAAAGAATACCTGATACTGGTTGCACTCATTCTGATCCTTGGTGCATACCTTTTGTTTCATAAAGAAAACAAGAACCATTACGTGTTGCCTGACATTGCAAAAATAGACATCTCCAAAATCACGGGATTGGTTATCGAAAAGAAACAAAACCCCATAGAATTTACGAAAAAAGAAGGGACTTGGGTAGTGAGTGACAAAGGATACCCTGCGGATTCATCATCTATTGAAAAAATGCTGGATACCTTAAAAAAATTGAAGTTATCTGCACTGGTGTCACAAAAAGAAGATTTAAATCGATATGAACTGGACAATGACAACCTGATTCTTGTTAAAGCCCTGACCGGGCAGAAGATCATTTTTGAATTTACCATGGGCAAAACAGCACCAAGCCTCAATCATACCTTTGTAAGATTGAAAGACAATAAAAATATCTATAGTGCCAATGGTAATTTCAGATCTGATTTTGACAATTCCCTTGAAGATTTCAGAGATAAAAAAGTCTTGGAATTTAAGGAAGCATCAATAAAACAGATCTTTATTGAAAAAGATGAAATATCCAAAACCATTATTTCAAAAGAGGGGAAAAAAGAAAAAGAAGAAACGTCCATCACCTGGACGTCTGATGATGGGACACCTGTTGATACAGAAATGATATCAACTCTGATGTCTGCTGTTTCATTTCTAAAGTGTGAAAAATATCTGGATGATGATACCAGAAATAAACTTGAAAAAGAAAAACCCTTGTGTAAAATCATTCTTAAAAATGAAAATACCATAGAATTAATGCTTTTTAAAATCGACACACAAGACAATTTCATCGGGATTTCGTCAATGAATGAATATGCGTTTGCAATCAGCCAATTCACGGGCAAAGAAATCCTATCGACCATTGAACGTCTTCTTGGCATAACAAAAGAAGAAAAAAACAAGGATTGAACCCTTTATTAAAAATAGCATATCAACCTTATAAATGGATTGTTGTGATTCCCTTTCTTTTCATCAATACCATGATCTCAGGGTTGATATGCATTATTACAGGGGCTTTATTGAAACAGGATGCAGCCAATATCATCGCCGTCATCTGGTCAAGACTCTGCTGCGCCATTGCTCCTGTGAGTGTTGTCATCAAAGGCCAGACAAACTATAGTAAACATAAATCCTATGTGATTGTTGCAAACCACCAGAGCATGGCAGACATCCCTGCGCTTCACGGCCATCTTGGTTTGAATATTAAATGGATAATGAAAAATGAACTGAGAAAGATCCCTATTTTCGGATATGCAGCCCATCATCTGGGCTGTATCTATGTTGACCGGTCCAACCATGATGCTGCCATAAAATCAATTGAACAAGCCAAAAAAAAATTATCCCGAAAAGGATGCGTCCTTTTTTTTGCAGAAGGGAGCAGAAGCCGGGATGGGAATCTCAAACCCTTTAAAAAGGGAGCATTCAGGTTTGCCCAGGAGGTAGATCTGCCTATATTGCCGATAACCATTAAAAACTCCTTTCAGATACTTCCTTCCGACACCATTGATCTTACACCGGGCACCATCGAAATCATCGTCCATCCCCCCATTCATATTTTAAATCACCACATGGACAATCTTGACAAGGTTATTGAATCCACCCGACAGACCATCTCCAGCGTCCTTTAAAAAACAACTCCACTTTTCTCCATTTTTTCCAATCAGCTCGTAAAATCTACCTATACATAGCTATATATAAATATTTTTAAAAAAATTGTTTTTTTCTCTTGACATAGTCTTCATTTTTCGTAAAAGTATGGAGCAAGGTGGTGGAAAGTGGATAAGTTAAACTATTTAACTAAGGCTTTAATAAGTGTTTCGATCAAGCTCCTTTCATACAATTGATGCCAAAGGCAGGGTAATTATCCCGGCACGATTCAAGAATATCTTGAAGGCGGATAAAGTATATGGGGTCATGGTCTCTAACAAGGACGATTGTCTGTATGCGTATACTTTCAGTGAATGGGAAAAAGTTGAAACCAAGATTTTGGCTGCAAAAACAAATGCCATGGGAGAATTCAGAAGATTTTTTCTGGGCAATTCCTGTGAGTGCATGTGTGATAAGCAGGACAGGATACTGATCCCTAAAAGCTTAAGAGAATATGCACATCTTGAAAAAGATATTGTTCTTGTGGGGAACCTGGATCGTTTCGAGATCTGGGCCCGGGATCAATGGGACACGATCAACAAAAAAATGGAGCAAAAACTTAAAAGAGAAGAAGTAAGAGAGGAAATCGCTTCTTTAGGGTTGTAAGCAATGGGATTTGAGCATACGTCTGTAATGTCTCAACAGGTGCATGAGCACCAGAATCTTAAACCCGGAAACATCAGTGTGGATTGTACTCTGGGTGGAGCAGGACATGCTCTTGCAACCATCGCGGCAACCCTGCCTGACGGTTTACTCATCGGCATTGACCAGGATCTGGATGCCATTGTCCATGCTGAAAAAATGTTGCTTCCGTTTAAAAAAAATGTGCGGTTATTCCACAACAATTTTTCCGATCTTCCAAAGATTCTGAACGAGACCGGGATAAAAGGGGTAAACTCCATACTCCTTGACTTGGGCTTTTCACTCAACCAATTGAAAAACGGCAAACGCGGATTTAGTTTTAATAAGAATGAACCATTGGATATGCGAATGGATGTTCGAAACGATCTGACAGCCTTTGAAATTATCAATTCATTCCAGGAGGATGAACTGGTAAATATTTTTTTTAAATTCGGTGAAGAAAAATTCTCACGGCGGATTGCAAAAAATATTGTGGAAAAAAGAAAGGCTGCACCCATTCACACAAGCTATGAACTTGCACAGATTATTACAAAAGCGATACCGGCAAAATTTGTATATGCTCAACGCATTCATCCGGCAACAAGGGTATTTCAAGCACTGAGGATTGCTGTAAACAGAGAACTTGAGCAACTCGAAACCTTTATGGAAACAGTACCATCCCTTCTTTTAAAAGGGGGCCGGCTTTGTGTTATTTCTTTTCATTCCCTGGAAGATCGAATCGTGAAACAGGCCATACACAAATTTGAGGAGGGCTGCACCTGCCCAAGAGATCTACCCATTTGTCTGTGTGGATTTGTTCCCCAGATGAAATCTGTTTTCAAGAAACCGCTGAGACCAACAGAAGAAGAAATTAAAATTAACCCCATGGCAAGAAGCTCAAAATTAAGGGTAGCGGAAAAAATTTAGCCTATGACAATTTCAAACGACATATCCCCCAAAGCCATACAACCGCAAAAAGAAGGATTTATATGGCTTGTCATCATCGGCCTTATTTTTTGTGAGCTTCTGGTGTATACCTGGGTCAGGACAGAATCTACCCAGACCATTCTAAGGGTGTCCAGAGCACAGACCGAAGTCATGGAAAAAACCTCTTACTACAAGGCACTTTCCGTTGAAAGAGACCGGCTTAAATCAGATGAGAGGATTACCCGTATTGCTAAAACCCGGTTGAATCTTTCCACAGATATATTGAGCAAAACCATTTATCTTTCAGGAAAAGACAGTTGATGTCAAAAAATTCTAACAATCAGATAAAACAAAGAATCCTTGTCATTCAGATTTTAATGGTCCTGTCGATCTTTCTTCTGGGTGCCAAATCCTTTGACATTCAAATTTTCAAAGCCAAGGATCTGTCCCGGAAAGCTGAAAACAGTTATTCCAGATACATTACCGTTAAAGGAGAAAGAGGGCAGATTTTTGACAGAAACATGAACAAACTTGCCACCAGCATTGATGCCATATCCATCACTGCATGCCCTTCAAAAATAAAAGATCCCGGGAATGCTGCAAAAATGCTTTCCAAGATACTGGGAATGGACCGGAAAAAACTTCAAAAAACACTTTCATCCGAACGAATGTTCGCTTGTGTGGCCAAAAGCATTTCTCCAGATCACGCTGAACAGATAAAAAAACTGAACCTGGATGGTATTTATTTTGAAAATGATTCTAAAAGATTTTACCCCAACCGGAATCTTTCAGCACAAATCATCGGATTTACAGGAGCAGACAATTCCGGGCTTGAGGGCCTTGAGTTCAAGTATAATTCCATTCTGGACGGCAGTTCTTTAAAGATACGGGTTACAAAGGATGGGAATGGTGGGATACTTGATCTTGACAAGGAAAAAAGAGTTGAACTGAAAGGAAAGTCCATAGTACTGACCCTGGACAAAAAAATTCAATATCTGAGTGAACAGATACTTGAAAAAACCGTGGCACACCATCAGGCAAAATCTGGGATAGCCCTGGTGATGAGGCCACAAACCGGTGAATTCCTTTCCATTGCCCATTTCCCCCAATTCAATCCAAATAATTTTACAAAATTTAACCATATCAGCTTTAGAAACCGTGCCGTCACAGATGCATTTGAACCGGGATCTGCAATGAAGGTCTTTACGGCAGCAGCAGCATTGGAAAATGGATTTGAACCCAAGTCAATCTTTTTCTGTGAAAATGGCACTTATAAAATAGGCTCTTTTACCATTCATGACACCCACCCCTATAACTGGCTTTCCATAAACCAGATTATCAAATTTTCAAGCAATATTGGCGCCACGAAAATCGGTCAAAAGATTGGGGATAAGACCTTATACAATTATCTGACCGCCTTTGGGTTTGGAAACAAAACCGATATTGAGTGCCCCGGAGAAACTTCCGGCAACCTGATGCCCTATCAACAGTGGTCTAAAGTCGATGCCGGCGCTATCTCTTTTGGCCAGGGGGTTTCAGTTTCTGCCATACAACTTATCAGTGGTATCAGCGCAATTGCAAATAATGGCATTCTGATGAAGCCTTTCTTGATAAAGAAAATCATTTCCAGCACAGGTGAAGACTTAACCGTGTATCATCCGGAAAAAATCCGCCAGGTCATCTCCCCGAAAAGCGCTCAACAGGTTAAACGGATGATGCGCTATGCTGTCGAAGATGACGGCACCGGAGGAAAGGCAGCCATGGACGGATATGCTGTTTGTGGAAAAACCGGAACTGCCCAGAAAGCCATGAAAGATAAAAAAGGGTATTCAAAAGACGACTATACATCGATTTTTGTCGGATTTGCACCAGAGTCCGATCCTGAACTAGTCATTCTCGTGGCCGTTGATGAGCCGAGGAACCAGTATTATGGTGGAGATGTGTCTGCACCTGCTTTTAGAACCATCCTGGCTGAATCGTTCAACTATTTAAACATACCCCCGGAAAAAAACAATAATATGGTGGT
>Ga0180007_10003679_pt1 | contig 16873 bp, 17 predicted proteins | sample MM_PC_MetaG_FD_121122 | JGI IMG/M metagenome (GOLD analysis project Ga0180007, IMG submission 121122) | Groundwater microbial communities from the Aspo Hard Rock Laboratory (HRL) deep subsurface site, Sweden - MM_PC_MetaG | ecosystem: Environmental > Aquatic > Deep subsurface > Groundwater... | reverse complement strand
TACGACATATCGGTAGATGTGAACGACGAAGAAATGCTGGTGACCTGGAAGCGCCACGGCGAAGGCCTGATCTCCGGTTACAATATCTATGTGAGCAAGGAACCGCTCGCCGCGAAGTATCCCGATCGTACTCTGGACGCCGAGGTAAAAGCTCACAATCATCCCGTGTTCCCCGGAGATACGGATCCGACCGACGGTATCGAGCGCTACCCGGCAGGTAGTCTGGAAAACGGTGTGCGGTATTATGTCTCCGTTCGTGTGGTGTTTCCCGACCGCACCCTGTCAAAACCTACTCGGGAAATCGAGGTTGTGTGCGGCCCCAGGGGCGATGTCAGTCTGGTCCCGCGGTACAGCGGGGATGACGACGGTTATTCGTTTGAACAGAACAAACACGTGCGGGCGGATGCCTCGGCCAACGATCTGTACTTCTATACCAAGGACGGCCAGGACTTCCTGGCATCGCCGACACGTCTCAACGGCTTCCTCCGCTCCAGCAAATTCGTGGTATTGCCGTTTTCCGGCGACTATGAGTCGGTTGCAAAGGAACTGGCCGCTACAAAAATCACGCCTACCGAGGAACGTGTCGAGATCAAACGCGGTGACTGGGTGCTGGTCAAGTGCGATGGCGACACCTACGCTCTCCTGAAGATCAAGATGATGCAGGGCACGGGCGAAAAGCGGCGAGTCGACTTCTGGTTCGCATATTCCACGCTGGTTGGTGAATTGTATTTTTAGTGGGTCGGGAAGCGACTACCGGCAGGGAGCCAGGGGTTCGAAGGTGATAAACAGATAGTCGATTACCCGTTGCAGGTCAGCGATATCAACCATGCCGTCGGCACTGCCGTCGGTATTGGCCGCGTCCAGACACTCCGGCACACGGAACGTAATGAACAAGTAATCGATAATCTGCTGCAGATCCGCTATATCCACGATGCCGTCGGCACTCATGTCAACATTGCCGGTGGTATCCGTGCAGCAACTGCCCGCCGACGCTGTGATTATGGCCGATGGGGGAGAGTACACGGCACTGTTGGCCTCACCAATTAACACGTAGCTGTATGCGGTGGCATCGGACGTAAGGTCAGCATAGGTGCTGTCAGCCACGCCCCTGTCGGACAGATCGCCGGACACGTTGTCGATGCGCCGGAAAGCGCCGTTCGAGGCGGTCTCGCGTCGGTACACATGCCAGGTGACATCAGCCACCCGACTCCAGCGAAGCCGCGTTGTGCCGTCGGGAAGCAGCTCCCCACTGAAAGCCGTAGCCGCAGCCGGCCAGGCGCCCGCGGTAAGTCCCACGTCTTCCTGCTGAAATGAATTGTCGGGTACCGGACCCGTGAGGAGAGCCGATTCGGCCGCCACAACATCGAAGAAGTAGAAGTGATACGGTACGCCCGCCGAGGCACCCTCGTAATTCTGGAAATCATCGTACCAGTTGCCGCTTTCGTAGCCGGCGCCGACCGATGAAACCAGGCGGATCTGGTTATCGGTACCATTGACGAAGCCGAAAAAGAGCACCGCCGAGTCAGGCGGCACAGCCATGTCGACGTTGCGCAGTTGCCCAAATATGGATCCCTGGCTATGCGCTGACAGCGGCAGGCCGACACAAAGCATCAGGCACAGCAGGGCCGTCAACAGGGACATCCGGTATGTAGGCACTATTGGTTGCATAACTTCACAAGCGGGTTGGTACGGCTGAGGTAGCTGCAGACTCATCTCAACATACCACAATCCGTCCGACAGGCAAGAGGGATCTAATCACTCTGACCGGTTGTTACTCAAGGTGTCGGTAGGACCGCCATAGACTTGACGTGTCCCGGAGGTAAGACGTTGGGGGGGAAGTGATTATTTTATCTTGCCCGGGGCTGCAGCGACCGACAATACTCACATGTATCAGCACAGGTAGGAGAAGAGGTGTAGTGATGGCACGAGGAACACTAATCGCGCTGGCGATTCTGTTTGGCTTTTTGTCGGGTAATCCAGCCACGGCGGCAGACCTGGCCGAATTCAATGAACTGCAAGCTGTTATCGATTCCGCCCAGGTGCTGGAGGTGGGGGTGTTTGCGCCCAAAACCTGGGAAAAAGGTATCAAGAAGTTTGCCGAGGCCCAGCAAGCCGTGGACCAGGGCAAGAACCAGAAAACACTCAATCAGAAAGTCTCGGAATCCCGGGAGTTCGTTGAAAGTGCAATAAAAGCCACCGAGGTGTGCAAGCTGTCCCTTCAGGAGTATCTGGATCCTCGCGATCGGGCTCGCACCGCTCAGGCTCCAACACTCGTGCCCGAACTGTACGCGAAAGCGGAAGACCAGTTCATGAAGGCAACGGAAAAAGTGGAATCGGGCGATGTCAAAAACGGTCTCAAGGAGGCCGAGAAGGCTCGTCCGCTTTTTGACACCGCTGAAATCGAGGCGATTCGAACCAACGTTCTGGGCGCCGCCGACCGCCTGATTGAGCGCGCGATTGCCGATGAGGCCGACAAGTTCGCTCTTTCGACTCTGGACAAGGCCCGGACGGCGCGTCAGAAAGCTGATGCGATTATCACCAACGATCGGTACAATCGCGATGATGCCGTGGACGAGGCCATGCGGGCTGAGTACCAGGCTCGGCATGCCTCGAACATTGCCCAGTCGGTTCGTTCACTCAACCGCAACGATCAGGCATGGGAAAAACTCATGCTGATTTACGAAATCCAGATGAATCGGGTGGGTGAGGCAATCGGCGCTGAGTTTCTGCCGTTCGACGAAGGGGCGCTGGCGGCGGCCGATACGCTCATCAACTATGTCAAGGGCCTGCAGGCACAGAATGATGCCTGCCAGAAACAGTCGGCCGAGCAGACCGAGCACTTGACCAAGGCACTTCGCCAGACGGCTTTCCAGCTCGGCGTGGCACCCTCCGATGAAAGCCCGGCCGAACTGGCGGATATGGTCGACAAACGGGTGACCGAAATGCTTTCGGAAAACAAGCAGCTCGCCCAGCAGATCGAGAGCGGCCGGGAAGAGCTTTCAGTGCTGACTGCACAAAACAAGGAAATATCCGGTGAACTCTCCACGCGGCTTGATCGAGAGAAGAAATTCAAAGCCGCCAAAGCGCTGTTCAATCCGTCTGAGGGAGAAGTGCTATTCAACGCCTCCAATGACATAGTAATGCGCCTCAGCGGACTGTCGTTTGATGTCGGCAAGAGTGACATTCAGGATGAACACACCGCTCTGCTCGGCAAAGTCAAACAGGCGATTGAGATGTTCCCCGACGCTCAGTATGTGGTTGAAGGGCACACCGATGCCTCCGGCGACCCCAAGGCCAATCTGACCCTATCCGAAAAACGCGCTTACTCTGTCATGCAGTACCTCAGGCAAAGCATGCTGATTCCGGCGGACAAGATTCAGTCGATGGGCTATGGTGCCGACCGTCCGGTGGCGTCGAATCAGACCCGCGACGGCCGCGCGAAGAACCGTCGTATCGATATTCTCATCATGCAGTAGACAGCATCGATGCGTACAGAATCAAAAAAGGCCCGACAATGTCGGGCCTTTTGCGTTACGGCGCGTTTTGTGATCAGGCCGGGTTGGCCAGCACGATCCGGTATCGTGCCTCGTTCTTGCGAACCTTATCAATAGCTTTGTTGATGTCCGCCATCGGCATGACCTCGGTCCTGGCCTTGATGTCGTGTCGGGCGGCAAACTCGAGCATCTCACGCATGGCCGGTCGTCCGCCAATCGGACTGCCGGCAATGGCCTTTCGTCCCATAATCAGGGTGAAGGCATGGACGGAAATGCTGCTGGGTGGCACGCCCAGAAAAACCAGGGTGCCTTTGGGGCGCAGGGCGTTGATGTAGCCGCCCCACTCCAGGTCGTTGTTGATGGTCGAGAGTATCACGTCCTGAGTACCCGCCACGCCGGCTATCTGGTCGGGATCGGTAGATACGACGAAATTGTGAGCGCCGAAATGACGCGCTTCCTGCTCCTTGTCGGCGGTCGATGAAAACGCCGTCACTTCGCAGCCAAAGGCGGCGGCGAATTGTATTGCCAGGTGTCCGAGACCGCCCACACCTATTATTCCAACCCGCGATGACGGCCGGACACCAAACTCGCGCAGCGGCGAGTAAACCGTTATGCCGGCACACATCAGCGGTGCGGCATCGGCCGAGTCAAGCGTATCGGGCAGTTTGTACGCAAAGCGATGGTCCAGGCGGATGGCATCGGCAAAACCGCCGTGGTGCCCGACACAGGTGGCTTTGTTGTTGGCGCAGAGGTTTTCGTCGCCTCCGAGGCACCACTCACAGCTCAGGCAGGAACCTCGCTGCCAGCCCACAGCCACGCGGTCACCCGCTTTCAATACTGTCACGCCGGGTCCGGTCTTCCGTATCGTACCCACGACTTCGTGACCGGGAATGAAAGGGTAGTCGCTCACCCCCCAATCGTCGTTTATGAGATGGATGTCGCTGTGGCACAGACCGCAATGACTGATAGCGATTTCAATATCCAGCGGCCCCAGCGGCTCTGGTTCGTAGCTGAACTTCTCCAGGGCAGCCTTTGGCGCCACGGCGGCATATCCGGTAATCGACATGTGATATCCTCCACAAATGGTTGATCCGTTCGGTTTGGGGACTGTCTATGTACAACTGTGCGGAGCTGATATTAGGTCCCGGAATATAGTCTGCCCGCGGGCGGGGTTCAAGCCGGCGCGCCGGGACCAGTCGCAGAAAATTCGTTGCGTCGGCCGGCTCATGTATTACCTATCAGGCAGAAAGCATGCGATCAGAAGAAGGAGTGAAACGGATGAAAACAGGCTTTATCGGGCTGGGAAGCCTGGGGCGGCCGATGGCCGCGCGGTTGATCGAACAGGGCGAGGACCTGGTCGTCTGGAACCGGACCCTCGAGAAGGCCGACGGTCTCGCTGTGGAAATCGCCGGGAGTCCCGCCGATGTCATTACGCGGTCGGACACCGTTGTCCTGAACCTGTTTGACAGCGAGGCTGTGGAACAGGTTATTGTTGGTGACGACGGATTGTTGGCTGGGGAATGCGACGGAAAGATTGTCGTTGACACGACCACGAATCACTTCAAGGCCGTGCCCCATTTCCATGATCTGCTGAGGGCCAACGGGGCAGGGTATGTGGAGGCGCCCGTACTCGGCTCGGTGATCCCGGCCTCGAAGGGGCTTCTGACAATCGTGGTAAGCGGTGCGAAAACCGACTATGAGCGTGCCCTGCCGCTGCTGGAGAAGCTCGGCAAGCATATTTTCTATCTGGAGGCGCCCGGGCAGGCAACGCGTATGAAACTGATCAATAACCTGGCGCTGGGGTCGTTTATGGCCACAATCGCCGAGGCGGTGGGGTTAGGCGATGCAATCGGCCTCACGCGCGAGCAAACGCTGGACATCCTGGCGGTCGGCGCCGGGAACTCCGGCGTGCTGAATGCCAAGCGCGAGAAGTTGATTCAGTGCGACTATTCAACTCACTTTGCGGTGAAAACGATCTACAAGGATCTGCATTGTCTTCAGGACCTGGCGAGCGAACTGCAGCGGCCGCTGTTTACCGGGAGTATCACCAAAGAACTGTTTGCGTCGTCGATAGCTCGGGGCGGGGCCGAGGATGACTTTTCGGCGGTAATGCGGGTGGTGGAGTAAGACGCCCATTCGATGGCAATTGAGAAGGCCGGAGTCGCGAGACTCCGGCCTTAGCGCGTTGTCTGTGTGTTCGGCTCAGAGGCCGTGGATCATTCGCAGGAGGGCCCACGGGTCGTTGTTGATGTCTTCCATGGGCTGTTCGTTAGATCTGAGAATCGGAATAGGATAGTCTCCGGTGTAGATGGTGAAAGACTCGCCGCGACTGAGACCATTCATCAGCCCCTTTAAAACGCCGCCGCGGAGATTGCCGGATGCGGCATGCCTCGATGGACCGGTCCCGGCGGTTATGTTGAAGTAGTAACTGCCCGAATCAGCTCCGTCGGGCACGACCGTGAAAGTCGTGTCAGTTACGATCAGCGTGTAACTCGTATCATGTTCCACTCCGCCGACATAGTATTCTCGGCCCACGTTGATCTGGAACCAATCGGCGTTTGGCACCGCGCGCCAGTGCACTGGGAAGCTGAGGTCCGAATTGACAAAGTTGTCATAGGGATAGTCCAGATCCCAGCCAATGACCAGGGGCATATCGAGGCTGTCGTTCAAGACCTGCGTGGTGCAGCGACTGGTACCCTGGGGGGCGAAAAACTCCAAGACGACATTATCGCCGGAGACGTACGAGTTCTCCATTACCATAGAGCGATACTGGAATATGATGATAGGAATCGGTCCTTCACTTTCGTACATGATTTCACCGCGGTTGCCGTCAACCAGGACTGAATCTATCGTGATGTCCGGTTTGTTGGTCGGGAAGATGTACGCGAAGGCGGTGAGCGTGTCCTGGTAGGTGGTTCGCACTGAGACCACTCCGTATACTACGCCGATCTGGCTGCTGTCGGGGCAGGTCGGGCAGTCGTCATCGCTGCAAGCGCCTACAAGCAGGGCCGCCAGCAGCAAAACGCTGCCCAAATACAATAGTCGTTTCATGTTCCCTCCTGGAACTGTATGGGTTGGCAGGATTCGTACTGATATGACTGCTTTGTACGTCCCAACAAAGACAGAATCAACAATTTTTGTGGTCATCGGAGTCGTGGATGGCAACAACCCCAAGAAAAGGAGGCCGGTATTCATGAATACCGGCCTCGCGCAAAAGCAGCCAACTGCGGACTATCGGTAGAAATCCATCATGATATCGCGTTTACTGGCATTCTCCTGCTCGTACGCCGCGGTACCCGATACCGGCGGATTGTACATGCCGTTGCCCACGTAGACGTAGATGGCATTGCCGCTTACCGAACTCGAAATCACACCGCCAAAAGCGGATCCTGCGACGTTTCCGGATTGATCCGGACGTGGTCCGGTCATGGAGTACACGCGGAAACGATACCGTCCGTTATAGCCCGTCAGGCTGCCGGGTAATGTGTAGGTTGTGTCGGTTCCAACAGGAAGGTAGATCGAATTACCGTATACTGTAGTGCCGGCGGAGTCATAGTAATAGTAGTAATACAACATATACCACTCGGCTGCGTCAGCGCTGCTCCATGTCAGTTCTATGGGGTCATCTATGGCGACAGTGTCCCAGGGCGTCACCGGCAGCGGCTCGATCAGTGCTGCCGTGTCAACGTCTTCATCGAGAGCGCTTATGACACACAATGCGGAACCGTAAGGAGCAAAGAACTCTATCTCTACTGAGTCCATCGCCAGTTCGGCTGCCGCCACGCGCATCCCACCGCCCTCGTCCAGTCCGGCGTAGAGAGCCATGCCGCCTTCGCCGAAGTAGTTCACTTGCATTTGGCATTTTATGCCGTTGACGAGGACCGAATCCACATCCGGGACCATAGCCTGCGTATTCCACATCACAGACCAGTACTCGAGTTCGCCGTCGTACACATCCACGTCGCCAAACACAATGGTGCGTTGTCCGGCCGGGCAGGTCGCGCAGTCGTCATCATCGCTGCACGCGGTCGCCAGAATCATGACGACTAGTAGCAGAGCGACTGTATACAAAATCTTGTTCATGTTATCTCCTTAGTGTCAATGTGCCAGTTCGTTTCGATGCTGAATACGCCCGGCATCTAGTACTGACCGGTCCCGACATACACGGTGAAGCTTTCGTTTACGCCACTGGCGACCACGCCCCGGATCGTTCCACCGGTGAATGAGCCAACAGCATCGTCTGGATTCGGTCCGGTTGCTCCCACCACATTCATGTAGTACCGGCCGTTGAAGCCGGTGTTGGCTCCGGAGATACTAAAGGTCGTATCGCTCAGCGTCCAATGGCTCGTGTACGGGCCGTACACCGTGGTGCCGGCGGAATCATAGCTGTAGCTGTAGGTCACGAGAAACCATTCGGGGGCATCAGAATAATGCCAGATCACGTTGATGGGATCGTTGATGGCAACAGTGTCATAGGGGCTGGCCGTATCCGGCACAATGACAACAGGTCGATCCTCGGGATACTCCATAACCGCGCAATACGCCGTGCTTACCCCTCCCGGCGTGTATACGCGAAACGGGATTGAATCGACCGTAGCCGGTTTGGCCGCAGATCCCATAATCATGCCACCCTCACCTATGTCGACATTGAAAATGGGCATTCCGCTGGAGTAGCTGGCCTGTAAGTCGGCTTTCTCGCCATCCACGACCACCGAATCAACGGCAGGAAGTCTGCCATCCATGCCAACTATCATTGCGTACCCGTGGATACCGCCGTCTTCAAACGAAAGGTAGCCGGTGATTATCCCGGTCTGAGAACCGTCCGGGCAGGTTGGACAATCCTCGTCGTCGCTGCATGCCGTGATAAGCAAAGTGGCCAGCAGCAAAACGCTGCCCAAATACAATAGTCGTTTCATGTTCCCTCCTGGAACTGTATGGGTTGGGGAAGATCTATCTATGTGAGTGCTTTCTAAGTTCAATCAAAGACAAAATCAACAACTTTTTGTATCTTCGCAGTCGCTATCGGGATGATCTTAATTAAAAAAGGCCGGTATCTCAGAATACCGGCCCGTACAGTCACTAAACGAAGGAAGACTACTTGAAGAGACTGTAAATGAGATCAGACTCTGGGAATTGGTCCCGCCTGCTGGCCTGTCCCACGGATGGAAGCGACGACCCGAAACCGGTGCCAACTATCACGCTTATCTCGGGACCGTGTACTGAGCTTATGATTTGACCGCCAAAAACGGTGCCCTCAATGTTACCTTCCTGCTCCGGCTGCGGCCCGGTCAGCGTCAGGATTCTGATATGATAACGTCCGTTGAAGCCGGTCATGCTGCCGGGGATGGTGTAGGTGGTGTCGGTTCCGGAAGCAATGTAGCGGGAGCGCCCCCATACGATCGTCCCCGATGAATCAAAGTCATAGTAGTAACTGATCATATACCATTCGGCCGCGTCCACACTGTTCCAGGTCACGGCAATGGGATCGTTGATGGCAACCGTGTCCCAGGGGCTGACGGGCAACGGCTCCACTATCACAGCGGTGTCAAGGTCGTCATCCAAAGCCGTCACATAGCAGGAGGCCCAGCCGTCGGGGGCGTAGAACTCGATTTCAACCGAATCCAGCGCCAGACCGCCGGCCGCAGTTCTGACGGTCGTTTCCTCTATTCTGGCGTGAAGGGCCATTGGTTCCAGGTCGTAGTAATGATCCTCCAGCACACACTGCTGACCATTGACAAGAACGGAATCGACATCCGGTATCGTGGCATCGGTGGTTCGCAGTATGGCCCAGAAGGCAGGTGCGCCGTTGGCTATACGCACGCTGCCGTACACCATGACCTGCTGTTCGACAGGGCACAGTGGGCATACATCATCATCGTCGCTGCAGGCGGTCCCGAAAAGCGCGACAACCAGGAGCAAACCGACGATACTAAGCACTTTATACATATCGTCTCCAGGACATCTGCGGGTGAAGTGTTCACTTCGTGGGATCGTCATCATAATCCCGCTCCCACGGTAACGTTTACGTAGCGGTGCGACGTACTGGCAATAACACCCCGAATCGTACCGCCGGTGAAAGATCCAACATCGTCGCCCGGATTCGGTCCGGTCGCGCCGATGATCTCGAACGAGTAGAAACCGTCGAATCCGGTGTTGTCACCACTGATTGTAAACGTCGTATCACCGACCATCCAGTAATATTCATTTCCGATAAATCCCGGCGTTCCGGCCGAGTCGTAGGCGTAAAAGTAGACAATCGCATACGAGTCAAAGGCATCTGATTGGTGCCACACCAGCTCAATCGGATCGTTTATCGCGACCGTTGTGGAAACGGTTGTATCCGGCGCAATCACCTGCAGGTGATCATCGGGATACTCCAGGGCTTTGCCGTACGCCGTACTCACTCCGCCCGGGGTGTAGACACGAATGGGGATCGAGTCGAGGACAGTCGGTTTGGCGGCTGCACCCAGAATCATGTCGTCCTCATTGAAAGTAATCTCAATGGTGGGAACTCCGCTGGAGTTCCTCACTTCCAGATAGGCACGCTGGCCGGACACCGTCACCGAGTCTACGTCCGGCAGTCGGCCGTCCATGCCGACAATATCGGCGCTCATATGAAGCAACTCATCTTCGACCCACAGGTAACCGGAGATTATGCCGGTCTGATTGCTCTGGGGGCAGGTCGCGCATTCGTCATCGCTGCACGCTGCGATCAGCATAAGAGCCAGCAGTAGAACACTGCCAAGATACAGGGATCTTTGCATTTTCCCTCCCGGTGAAGTTGTTTTTGAGCGATGTTAGGAATGTGTACTACATGTATACACTCAAACACAGACTCATGCAACAACTTTCGTGATCGGGTGGTCCCGGGTGGCGTTTTTCTTTGAGGTTACTCGCGTGGATACAGAAGCGGCTTCGCACGGGTGACCGCGCGAAGCCGCACACTGGCATTGCTGTTGACCGTCAGCGGTACAAGCGTAACAACCTGTCGCGCGCGCTCAGCTCGGGCACCGGTTCACCGGGCGCTGAATCCGGGATACCGTCGCCAACGATTACACGGACGAATCCTCGGTAGACAGCACTCATAATATGGCCCTGGAGATTCGGGCCGATCAGATTGCCCGTATGGCCTGGACGTGGCCCGGTCACGGCCTCAACGGCCAGGTACAGGTGGCCGTCGTCAAACGTGCCCGCTCCGGGGATGGAGTAGGTTGTATCTGAACCGGTGATTGCATAAGTGTAGTCGTTGTACACGACTGTCCCGGATGAATCGTGGCGCAGATAGTAGTACAGGTAGTACCAGTCAGCTTCGGCCACTCTGTGCCAGGTGACCGTCACCGGGTCGCCGACGGCGACTGAATCGTTGGGTGCAATGGTGCTGGGCGTGATGATGGCCAGGGTGTCAAGGTCATAGTCCAGAGCCGTGACGGTGGCCTCGGCGACGCCATCCGGGGTGTACACAGCAATATCAATGTCGGATTGGGCTGCCGGCGCCCGTCGGGGCATCTCCTGTTCCAGCCAGGCCTCAACCGTCATACCCATTTCGCCCTCGTAGTACGTCGTCAGTTCGCAGAGATAGCCGTCGATCATTACGGAATCGACCGTGGGCAATGTGGCCACGTTGTTCCAGAAGTAGCAACTGAATCTCAGCTGTGACTCACCTATGTTGGTGTACCCGGCCCCAATGGTGCCGTATGTGATCGGTGGCGAACACGTGCAATTTTCATCGTCGCTGCATCCCGCCGCCAGAGCCATGAGAATCAGCATTCCGCATATCATACATCGTTTCACAACGTTGTCTCCTTACAGTCAGTATTTGTGCAGTATATCAGAGAGATTGCCCCGTTATTTGCTCGAATCCTGCAGCTCTCGCACGAACACGCGGAACGTGTGTTCGGTGACGCTCACAATCGATCCCTTAATCGTCCCGCCGGAGAGCGATCCTTCTTCTGAGTCAGGCAGGGGACCGGTAGCGTAATGAGTGGTAAACAGATAGTCCCCAACGTACGAGTTGTCAGCACCCAGTATCGAAAAAGAGGTATCGGTGGTCCAGACCACAAAGGGACCCTCGCTCACATACTGGCCGCTATCGGTGTAATTGTGATAATAGGAGAAACCGTACCAGTCGGCGGCGGCGTTGGAACGCCAGACCATATTGACTGGTGCCCCGGTGGCTACCGTATCGTACGGCGTATTGGCGGCAGGCGAAACCAACAGCACCGTATCAATGTCCCTGTTCAGGGCCGTGCATACGGCGCTGGAGATACCCGACGGCGTGTAGATATTGATCCGTACGGAATCCTGTGCGGCCGGTATTCGTCTGTCAAAGGTAACGTCATAGTCGATTTCAATATACGGGCGTCCGTCACTATACGCAGCGTACACATCGGCCGCACTACCATTGACCGTGACCGAATCAACCACCGGGATGGCGGTGCCGACCGGCGTGATGTAAGCCTCGAACGAGAGGCGGTCGTCCCATAGCCGCAGATCGCCCGACAGAACGCCGGTCTGGCTGTCGATCCTGGCACAAACAGGACATCCCTCATCGTCGCTGCACGCGGCACAAAGCAAACCGACAGCCAATAACAGGCCGCCGAGGATTAACAGGTTCTTCATGTTCCCTCCTGGAACGTCTCAAGGTTGCTGAAGTCAGTGTTCTTTTTCCTGAAGTATTACAAAACAGAGACTAATTCAACTAATTTTGTGGCATGTTAGAATACTATGTGTCCCGAAAAAGTGCTATCTTAGCAACGCAGAAGGGAACCTCAGCACCAAAAACATGTTGATCGGGTATGAAACAGACACAAACCACTGCTCAGACATCCGGCCTGCGCCGGCGCAAAAATACGGCTCGTGAACTGCTCTTCGCGCGCGATGCTGATGGACTTCAGAAGTGGGCCGCAACCGAACGCAATCCCCTTCGCCTGCTCAATTCGCTCCTGTATGATCCGGACCCGCTGGTCCAGTGGCGCACCATCGAGGCCCTGGGGCCTGTCTCGGCATTCGTCGCGACTGCCGACATGGAGAAAGTCCGCCGCCATATACGCAAGCTCCTCTGGGGGATGAACGATGAGTCGGGTGATATCTGCTGGAAGGCCCCCGAGGCCATAGGCGAGACCCTGCGGGCAATTCCCGAGCTGATTGCGGAGTACGCCATGCTTCTGCCTGCCTATTTTGTCGAGGAACCCTTTGAACGCGGCTCGCGCTGGGCGGTGGCCCGCGTGGCGGAGGTTGATCCGGCGGTGTTTGCGGCCATGCCCGCTCACCTGACCGCATCCCTGAGGGATGCCGATCCGTACATTCGCGCTTATTCGGGACTCGTGATTCGCACGCTCAACCGCGACCTTGCAGCTATTGCCGTACTGCAAGATGACCGGGCGCCGATCACGGTTTATGATCACGGCTCGGGCGACCTGGTTGAATCGACTGTGGTCGAGGTTGCTCTGGGTTCGTCGCGGTCAGTCTGAAGCGCTCCCGTTTTGTGTTGATCGCCGGGTTATATTCCGCCATGCTGCGTCCAATAAGGAGCAACCTATGTCAAGTGCGATTGTGTTTCAACCCATCGGTATCATCCATACGCCCTTCTCGAACACCGATGACTGTCCGATCCAGCCTCGTTTCGCTCGCGATGTCGCCGGGCAGATCGAAATGCTCTCAGAGTTTGTTGATGGTCTTACTGATCTTGGTGGATTTTCGCACCTCGTGCTGCTCTTCCAGTTCCATCTGTCAGAGGATTTCTCCCTCCGTGTGAAACCGTATCTCGATGACACCCCACGCGGCGTGTTTGCCACCCGCGCGCCGCGGCGGCCGAATGCGCTCGGTATGTCAATTGTCCGTCTGGAGCGGGTGGCCGGCCCGGTGGTGCACATCAGAGATGTCGATATGGTCGACGGAACCCCCTTGCTTGATATCAAACCGTATGTGCCGGAGTTGAATCCCGACGGTGAGATTGCCACGGGTTGGCTGGGGAAGAAGATGGCCGGGGGAAAACGAAAAACGGACCGATCGCCAGATCAATCCGTTTAAGGTGTCCGTTTTCGGTCTCGTTCGCTCAGACCGGCGTGGTCTTCTTGGAGTTGATGTACTCACCGTAGAGCTTGTCAGTCCCCATGATATGTTGGATGAGCCAGTCGTTGAGGAATTTCATCATGTTATGAGCGGCCGGAGCATGGTCATCCTTGAGTTCCGTCTTCATGTCCATGACCTTTTCGACCAGCTGCTGGTGTTTGATCCGATGCTGTTCGATGTCAGGGTAGCTGTGCTGCGCCAGCAGCCGTTCCTCGGTGCTGAAGTGTAACCGGCAGTAGGATATCAGTTCATTCACTATTTCGCCGATGATAGCGCGCCCTCTGCCCTTTTTCATGGCGCCGTGCAGATCATTGATCATATCGATGAGCTTCTGGTGCTGACGGTCCATGGCATCGACACCTACACTGTACTTATCACTCCACTGAATCAAATCCATAGTATCCTCCGAACAATGGCCAACGTGCTGTCTTTTGTGCTTATGTCGGCTGTCCGGCTGATCGCTTTACATTGCTAGAGGGGGAGCGAGGATTCGAGTGAATCATCCAGTACTGGCACTGCCGAATTCCACGTGAAGCGCTTCATACTCGAAAGGAGGGAAGAAGTATGATCTGTCCACAGAGTGCCCACGTCCGCCTCGGCGATAAGCAGCCGGAGACGATCCTTCAACTGTTCATGGGAGCCGTCGTAGAAGAATGAGGCCCGCTCCGGGACCGGTATATCGGCCAGGATCTCGGGGTATGCCAGGCGGTTCGGCAACAGGGGGTAGGCCCCCGAGGCAATCGCCTCAACTACGCCGATGCCGAAAAACTCATGGTTGGCAGTGGACACAACTATGTCGGCCTCGCGCAACGCTGCTTCGTAATCCCGTCTGTCGGTCTGATACCCCCAGCGATCAATCCGGGTCCCGAGAGACTTTCGGGCCTGCGCAAAAACCGGAGGGACATCGGAAAACTGCTCGCCGATCACGCTGACCCGGAAATCAATGTTTTCTTGAGCCAGTTGCATCACGACATCAAAAAACAGTTCCGGGTTTTTGTCATGGTCCCAGCGTGCCGCCCAGAGAATTCGGGGTGGACCCGGACGACGGTTCTCCGGCGGGGTAAGGGGGGTGATGCCCGGGGGATGGACTGCAGATTTCTCCCGAATTCGGTCGACTGCACTCAACTCCTCATAGTCGGGCATTCGTTCAAGCAGGCCGCGCAGGGCGGTCAGAAATTCCTCCCGATGGAACCCCGAGTTGAACCATACCGAATCAGCCGCCAGCGCCGACGTGAAGTTGGTATATGCGAAGTGCATGTCGCGCTCTTCACTTCGCCGGTTGGGATAGGTGAGCTGGTTCTCATGGAAGTACAGCACCGCCGGCAGGGCGCTGATGCCCGGATCGACCAGTCCTTTGAACTCGGCCAGATTGAGCATATCGGAGCAAAAGAGGCGGTCCCAACGTTCTCCGGTGTCGTACCGTTCCGTCACCTGTCGGGCAAGGGTGACTGCGCTGTGGCGCATCCGCCACTTCCATTTGTAGGCAGGCAGGCCGAGGATGGTCCAATCATGCCGGCTCGCTGCCGCCCAGCCGTCGAGAAAGGCCCGGTGACTGCCACCGTAGTACGGTTCCAATGCCAGGATTTTCATATCAATCAAATAGCACCGACATGTGCTCGCTGTCAAGGAGGCTGATGGATTCGCGCAGTCACTGTTGGTTTTTGATCTCAGCAATTGCCCGGGGACAGCTGATGTTGTACTTTCTGGAATCAATGTGCACGGGATGTCCGGTATATCCCGTACCAGCATAGGAAGCGGATTATGATCATCCAGGTGTTCGGAACCAAAAAGTGCAAAAACACGCAGAAGGCTATTCGGTTTTTCAAAGAACGACGGATAAACATTCAGTTTGTGGATTTGTCACAGAAAGGTGTCAGTCCCGGAGAGCTCCGAAATATCTGCCGTTCGGTGCCCCTTGAAGACCTGATAGACACCGGGGGAAAAGAATACGAACGTCAGAATCTCATGTATCTCCAGCACAATATCGAGGAGCGACTGCTGGACTATCCGCTGCTGTTTCGCACGCCGATCGTACGCACGGCAAACGGGGCCACGGTCGGCTACGAACCGGACGTCTGGAAAGCTTGGGTGAAACCGGGCAACTGATAGATCGAATGACCGGCTCCGGCCGGCAAACCTGAGGATACGCGGTGCCACGTATAAAGATCTACTCCTGGAACGTCAACGGAATCAGGGCGGTTCATCGCAAGGGTGCGCTGGCCTGGTTCCTCCGGGATCGCCCGGATATTTTGTGTCTGCAGGAGACCAAGGCTCAACCTGACCAGCTGCCCGATGAGCTGTCCGACATTGCCGGCTACCGGAAGTGCTTTGTATCGGCGGAGCGCAAGGGGTATAGCGGGGTGGGCGTGTTCACCCGTCGCCGTCCCGAAGCGGTCATCGAGGGGCTGGGTATTGAACGGTTCGATCGGGAGGGGCGCACCGTGATCATCGACTACGGCAAATTCGTCCTGTTCAACATCTATTATCCGAACGGCAAAGCATCAAAGGAACGCCTGGCTTACAAGATGGATTTCTACGAGGCGTTTCTTGAGGTGGCCGTGCGGTACCGTGATGAGGGTCGGAATCTCGTCATTTGCGGCGATGTCAACACGGCGCATCGGGCTATTGACCTCGCCCGTCCGCAGGCCAACATCAAGGTGTCCGGCTTTTTGCCCGAGGAGCGGGCCTGGATGGACCGGTTTTTGGCGGCGGGTTTCGTGGATACCTTTCGCATGTTCAACGACAGTCCCGACAACTATACCTGGTGGGATATGAAAAGCCGGGCGCGGGACAGAAATGTCGGCTGGCGGATAGATTACTTCTTCGTCAATGAGGCCTTCCGTAAAAACGTCCGGGGGGCCGCTATCCATGCTGACATCGAGGGGTCTGATCATTGTCCTGTCAGCATCGATATCGCTGTTTGACTATGATCGGGTTCCCCCGTATGCGCGCCTGCTAGCGGATCTGAGCATCTTCAGGATTCCCAATCGGATGCAATTTGCCTCGTCCCGGGCGCAGCAGGGCCAAGTGGCCGACCGGTCCCGGTCTGAGGACGCGGTCCTGGAGATCAATTCGCCGCTGGCGCATTGCTTCGGGATCAAACGGTCGCCAGATGATCTTGTTCCGACCGCCTTCCTTGGCGTCGTAGAGGGCGCGGTCCGCACATTCCAGCAGGGATTCGGCCGACGTTGACAACCGGGGGATAGTGGTTGACAGTCCAAGACTGACCGTCACCCGCTTGCAGGTGGGCGAGCGGCGGTGGGGTATGTTGAGATTGCTTACGGCGTCCTTGATTTGCCGGGCAACCT
>Ga0180007_10003678_pt1 | contig 16877 bp, 10 predicted proteins | sample MM_PC_MetaG_FD_121122 | JGI IMG/M metagenome (GOLD analysis project Ga0180007, IMG submission 121122) | Groundwater microbial communities from the Aspo Hard Rock Laboratory (HRL) deep subsurface site, Sweden - MM_PC_MetaG | ecosystem: Environmental > Aquatic > Deep subsurface > Groundwater... | reverse complement strand
TGACCCGCGAACCGGCTTTGGCCAGGGGCAGGGTCAAGGTGCCGGGGCCGCAGCCCACGTCCAGCACCGTCTTGCCCGGTCCGGCTAGGCCGTGGGAGATGAGCAGGTCGGCCACCCGGCGGCCCAGTTCGCCGTCGTAACCCCACAGGTCGCCGTAGATGCCGCTCACCCGGCTGTAAAACTGGTGCCAGGCCTGGGGCGAGGCTTCCTGGCTGGCCTTGAGAAAAGAGTCGCGCCTGAGGCCGCGCCAGGCGTCGCGCCAGAAATCTTCCCGCAACAGGGTCGCCGCGCTGGGCGGGGGAGGGGCTTGTTTGGTCATGGTGTCTTGCTCGCTGAGGCAGGCCGGGCGCTCAAAAGCGCGGGCCTGAAAAAATAGTCCATGGAAAACTCCGCCAGGCGGGGGCCGTGGGCGTAAAGGGCCCTTTCGTGGAACAAAGGCCAGATGGGGGCTTCGCGGTTCACGATTGCCTCCACGCCCTGTAGCATCAGCAGGCGGCGTGTTGGGTCCATCTCCCGGCGGGCGGCGGCGATGAGCCGGTCCGCCTCGGGGTTATGCCAGCCTGGGTTGGCCGGGGCGTCGGAGGCCAGGTAGTAGGAGTAGAAAAAGTCCGGGTCTCCGGTCATCAAGGTGTTGGGATTCATGGCCAGGTCGTAGTCGCCTTTTTTAAGGGCCTGGTAATAGGCCCCGGCCTCGGCCACCTGGATTTCGGCGGGCAGCCCGGCCTGGGCCAGCATCTGCTGCATGGCCTGGGCCAGGTCCAGATAGGGCCAGCGCTGCACCGTGCCGCCGTGCAACAGGATCACCAGGGGGCGTTCGGGCGGTGCGGGCGGCGGGCCTGCCTCCGGCGGAGTGCGCAGCAGGCCGAAGTCGTAGTCCTTGGCCAGGCGGCTATAGGTGTTGTGGGCCGGGATGGCGATGCGCCCGGCCATGCGTTGCACCAGGTTTTGCCGGGCCATGGCGGCCAGCAGCCAGCGCCGGGCGGCCACCTCATCAAAAGGGGCGCGGCGGCAATTGAAGGTCAGGTAATGGGTGGTGGCCACCTCCCGGCTCTTGAGGATGATGCCAGCGGCGTGGTTCAGGTCCGGCACCTGCTCGGGCAGGATGGCCCCCACGTCGGCCACCGCGTCCACGTCTCCGGCGATCAGGGCCATCACCCTGGTCTGGGCGTCCATGAGCAAACGGAAGGTGACCCGCCGGAAAGCCGGCTTGGGGCCCCAGTAGCCGGGGGAGGCTTCCAAACGCACCTCGTAGCCGGGCAGCACCTCCTTGAGGCGATAAGGCCCGGTGGCCACCAGCCGGGTGATGCGCCCCGCCTGGTCCACCGCGCTGGGCTTGACCATGGGGCTGTTGTATTGCGCCACCAGGCCGGGGAAAAAGGGACAGGGCTCCTTGAGGGTGAAGCGCAGGTGCAGGGGGCCCAGGGCCTCCACCTGGATCAGGTCGCGGTAACTGTCCACTGGGTCGTACTTGGGGTTCTTGCGCACGCGGTCTATGCAAAAAGCCGCGTCCGCCGCTGTGAAGGGGGTGCCGTCGTGAAAGCGCACCCCTGGGCGCAGGAAGAAGTCCCAAACGCGCCCATGGTCCGAGCTGCGCCAGGACTGGGCCAGCCAGGGCCGAGGCCGCAGGTCGCCGTCCAGGTAAGTGAGCGCCTCCCAGGTGTGGGTGGAGCCATGCAGATAGGTGCGGTCGTCCGGGCCGTAGTACAGGTCGCGGCCGATGCCGATGACCAGGCCACGATCCCCAGAGGCAGCGCCCCGATCCTGGCCGCAGGCCGCGCAGGCAAGCAGGGCCAGGAGCAGGCATAGGACCGGGAGGAGCGAGCGCCCCTCCCGGCCCCGTATGGTGAGCGGGCGTTTCATTAGAACAGGTAGCGCAGTCCCACCATGAACTCCACGTAGCGGCCGGGGTTCACGTACACGATCTCGGTGGCGTACTGCTCGTCAAAGATGTTCACCGCAGAGAGGCTGGTGTTGAGCACCCAGTCCTTGCTGAGCTTCCAGTCACGCCAAATCTTGGCGTCCAGGGTCTGGTAGGCGTCCATGTGGAAGTAGGGCAGGTCCTCGTTGTTGTCGTCGTAGTAGCGGTCGTCGGAGAAGCGGAACACGATCTCGCCGTTGATCAGTTCCGGATGCAGGTAGCGCAGGCCCAGGCTGCCGAAGTAGTCCGGCGAGTTGCGCAGCTGATTGCCCACGTTGTCCGGGTCGGTCTGGTCCTCGGTGATGCGCGAGTGGTTCAGGGTCAGCGAACCGGTGAAGAACAGGTGCTTGGTCAGGGGCTGTTGCAGGTAAAGCTCCAGGCCGTAGATCTCGGCCTTGCCGATGTTGCGGCTCTTGATCAGGGTGGTGTCCGGCTCGGTGGGGTGCACCTCGTAGGTGTAGGCCATGATGTTCTTGATCTCGCCGTAATAGGCGGTGGCTTTGATCAGGGTGCCCCATCGGCGCAGGGTGATGTCGCCGCCGAAGTCCACCATCCAGGTTTCCTCGGGCTTCAGGTCCGGGTTGGCCTCGCGCCAGGTGGAGCCGGTGTTGAGGTTCTGGAAGAACCATTTGGGGTTGCCCGGCCAATAGGCGGTGCCCGCGTTGCTCCTGAGGCTCAGGGTGTCGTTGACCTTGAACTTCACGCCGCCGCGATAGGTGACGTGGTCCTTGGTCACGTCGTCGGGCTCGGGGTTGCTGGAGCCGGAGTCGTAGATGTCGTGGTAGCGCCAGTAGTCATAGCGGATGCCCGCCAGCACGCTCAGGCGGTCGTCAAAGAAGAAGGCCTGATCCTGCAAATACAGGGCGAACATGTCGGTGGTCAGCTTGTAGCGGTAGGTTTGCAGGCTGCTGGTGCCCTTGTAGGTGTCGTCGGTCTCCTTCTCTTGAGCCGCGGACACGCCCACGGTGAGCACGTTGTGCTTGCCCAGGTAGAAGTCGCTCTGCACCTCCAGGGGGATGCGCGTCCGGTCCCACTCGCTGTGGTTGGAGATGGTGTCGTCCACCACGACCCGGCCGTTGACGTACTTGGCCCCCACGTTTTCCTGGTCGGGGATGGACTGATACTGGTAGCCAGTGGTGGCGCTCAGGCGGCCCCAGTCGCCCATCTTCTGCTCCAGGCGCAGGCTGGAGACCACGGTGTTGCCGTGGTCGTTGATGATGTAGTTGGGTTGGCCGCCGTAGAGGTAGCGGTTCTGGTAGTTGATGGCCATGCTCAGGCTGGTGCCCTTGTTGTTGTCCCAGCCCACCTTGCCCGCGAACCAGTAGTACTCGTAGCGGTTGTCCTCCACGCTGGCCTGTTTCACGTACTGGGTCTTGCCCTTCTTATATAGATCCACCATGCCGTCGATGGGCTTCATCTGATAGCCGTCTGATATGTCGCCGCTGTAGGAGAAGAAGTAGTCGAAGTTGCCTTCCTGGTTGCTCACCTCGGCGTGGGAGCGGAAGGTATTGTTCTGGCCGTAGGAGGCTTTCATCTGGGCGCCCTCCCCGGTCTTGCCTTTGCGGGTGATGATGTTCACCGCGCCGCCCGCCGCGTTGGCTCCGTACAGGGCCGAGGACGGCCCCAGCACCACGTCCACCCGCTCGATGTCGTTCACGTTGATGGCGGTGGAGAGGAAGGCGTGCAGGGGTACGCCGTCGACCAGGTAGACAGTGCGCTGCAAAAAGTGACCCGTGCCGCGCAAATGCACCCAAGGCGGGCCCCAGGGGTAGTACTGAGCCACGCTTACGCCGGGCAGGTCGCGGATGTACTCCCCGAAGTTGTTCATGTAGTAATTGGGCTGGGCCTTGATGTCCTCGCGGTCCACGCTGTAGGCGTCAACCGGCGACAAATCCGGGTCCACCTCGGTGCGGGTGGCGGTGACGGTGATTTTCTCTAGAATGGCCCGCTCCTTTTGGGCCTGGGTTTGGTTTTGGCTCTTTTCCTCTGACGCCTTTTCTTTGGAGGTTTCAACCGCCCATACCAACTGGGGGACGCATATCCAGGTCAGGATGGTAAGGCAAAAAACAAATCCGGCACTCAATGATCGAAGCATAATCGGACCTCCCCGCAATAAAAAAAGCCCAGGTGAAACCGCTTCCGCAGTTCCCCCAGGTTTTCTTCACCTAGGAATGTCCTGGATAATTAGAATCTGTGATGTCTTGGTAGTGTTTGTCTGTGTCGCTTCCCCTCTTCTTAAGGGGAATTTGTGACAACTCTTAGATTAAAAGACAGAGGATGTCAAGCTTGCATGGGAGCCTTGCCGCTTCCCGCGACGGTTTATCCCCGCGCCCGAGGGGAACACAGGCGCATCACTCGAAACCGGCTCCCAGGACCTGCCTCCGCCGCGCCCTGGGCGATGCCGGAAGGGGGCCGGGGAAAGAGCAATGGTTTGGCTGAAAACGCGCACTTGAAATTAAGACCGGAAGGCCACCGTCACCGCAGTGTTTCAGTAACAGTAATGACTGACAACCGGCTCACCCTAAATTAAGATAAAATGTTAGACGATGCGGAGCACCATATCCCTTACCTGAAAGGGCCAGACATTATGGATGAGCAGAAATCTTTGGAGATCGGGCAGGTAATTTCAGTCATCGGTTCCAAAGTGGCCGGCATCCTGGCCAACCTCAGCGATGCCCAAGAGGCGGAATATGTTTCCAAGGCCACCCAGGTAGGGGCCATCGTCACCATCGCCACGCCGTGCTCCCTGGCTTTCGGCATGATCGCCAGCCTCACCACCCAAAACCCTTCCTATCCCTTGTCGGCGGACAAGAATCGGATCATCGAGATCGACCTGATCGGCGAGGCCCTCAAAAAGGGCGAGGACGGGCAATTGATCTTTCAGCGGGGCGTGTCGGTCTATCCGGGGCTGGGCGCCTCGATCCTGTCCATCACCTCCCAGGCCCTGGCCCGCATATACGCCCAGCCTTCCACGCCCTGCATAAAGGTGGGGGCGCTTCGCCAAGACCTGTCGCAGCCGGCCTACCTCAAGGTGGACGAGCTGGTCGGCCAGCACTTCGCCATTTTGGGCAACAGCGGCACCGGCAAGTCCTGCGCCATCGCCGTGCTCCTGCGGGCCATCTTCAAGGATTACGCCAACGGGCACGTGGTCCTCTTGGACCCCCACGATGAATACACCCAGGCCTTTGGTGACAAGGCGGAGGTCATCTCGCCCGAGACCCTGCACCTGCCCTACTGGCTGCTCAACTTCGAGGAGGCCACCGAGGCCCTGTGCAGCAAGGAGCCCGCCGACCGGGAGGTGGAGGCGCCCATCCTGAAGGCGGCGATCCTGGCGGCCAAGCAGGCCTACATGGCCGGAGCCGGCGCGCGCTCGCCCATCACGGTGGACACTCCTGTCCCCTATCGCTTGTTCAAGGTGATCGAACACATCAAGGCCGAGATGGGGCGGCTCAACCGGCCGGAAAAGACCCAGCCATATCTGCGGATCATCGCCAAGATAGAAAGCCTGGACCGGGACAGCCGCTTCAGTTTCATGTTCTCCGGCCTTCAGGTGCAGGACTGTATGAGCGAGGTGCTCTCGCAGATACTGCGCATGCCGGTGGACGGCAAGCCCATCAGCATCTTTCGCCTGGCGGGCGTGCCCTCGGAGATCGTGGACGTGGTGGTCTCCCTGCTGTGCAGGCTGATTTTCGATTTCGCCCTGTGGGGTGGCAAGGACCGCTCGGTGCCCATTTTGCTGATATGCGAGGAGGCCCACCGTTACGCGCCCAGCGACAAGGACCTGGGTTTCGCCCCCACCCGGCGCTCCATCGCGCGCATCGCCAAGGAGGGCCGCAAGTACGGCGTGTCCCTGGGCTTGGTCACCCAGCGCCCCTCGGAAATATCCGAGGTCATCCTGTCCCAGTGCAACACCCTGTTCATAATGCGCCTGAGCAACGAGCGGGATCAGCGGTTCGTGACCCACGTGTTGCCCGAAAACGCCGCGGGTCTGCTCCGGGCGCTGCCGGCGCTGCGCACCCAGGAGGCCATTGCGGTGGGGGAGGGCGTCAGCCTCCCGGTGCTGATCTACTTCGAGGACATCGAGCCTCAGAACCGCCCTTGCAGCGACACCAAGCGCGTCTCCTCGGGCTGGCAAAGCGATGATCCCGGCCGGGAGTTGGTGGACACCATCGTGGAACGGTGGCGCCTACAGGATTGATTGGTCTTGCCCCAGCCAAGCGGGGTTTGTGGCGCCGCGCGGCCTCCTTTGGGTCATTCCGGGTGACCGGCCGGCAATGTGGGCCGTAGTGGGGCCAATATTCGCGTCTAGTGCGCCAAAATGGCCCAAAAGCCGTAGTATCCTAATATAACAGCCTAAAACACGACCCTTCCCTGGATAGGGGACAATAAGGCCCCGCATGGCCGACGGTGTCGAAACAGCCTCGGAAGGTCATGGTGATCGACCGGGACTGCGCTTTGCCGCATATGGCGCGGAAATACGCTGGCGAAGGATACTTGCCGACGTTCAAAAAGCTTATCGAAACGCGATCATTATAGATGATAAACCCAGGCCCTGAGTTAGAGCTGGGTAGGTGGCTACTTGCCGGGCTTCTTTTGCTTGGGGCCAGGCCGGGGCCTCTTGGGGTGGCTTCCTAACCTTCTTTCAAAACGAGCCTTGTTCACGTTTGGATAAATAGGTTAGTAAAAACTGGCAGTTGCGCGTATCGCACTTTTTGTATTCAGTTTGTCACTTGACATACATTCATGGATGTATATCTTTACCGCACGGACCGGACCCCAGCGCGAAAGGAGCCACATTGGCCCGCAAGACCAACGAACAAGCCCAGGAAACCAGGAGGAAAATCCTGGCGGGCGCTCTCAACGTGTTCAGCGAAAAGGGCTTTTCCCGCTCCACCCTGGGCGACATAGCCAAGCGCATCGGTATGACCAGGGGGGCGGTCTACTGGCATTTCAAGGATAAGCGGGAATTGCTGGTGGAGTTGATCGAGGCCATGCACCAACGGGAAGCCGGTCTGCTGGCCGAGAAAGTCCCGTCCCTGGATTCTCTGGACGACCTGCTGGCCCAGTTCATGGCCCGAGCCGATTTGTTGGAGGAAGATAAGGAGTGCAGAAAGTTCATCAACTTCATGTCTATGCAGGTGGAGTGGGCCACCGAGGAACAAATTTTTGCTCGGTTGCGCGACGGCCATATGCGCAATGCGCCCTTCGAGGGCTTCGACCTGGTGCTGCACAAAGAGCAACAGCGCGGCCAGATTCGCCCGGACGTGGACGTGGAAGAGATACTCGACATCTTGGCGGGCATGTTTATCGGCATGGTGAAGCATTATTTGAGCGGAATGTCTAACAGACCCCTGAAGGCCGGCCTGAGATCGGCCATGCAAGCGGTTTTCGACAGCATCCGCGCCTGAACCATTTTTGTGAAGGGGCGGTGTGTATCCCCCCGGAAGAATCAAGGAGACTTTTACGATGCGAGTTCTAAAACCCATCGTCATCGGTGTTGTTTTGCTGGCCCTGGTGGCCGTGGGTTGGATCGTCCGCGGCCTGATGCCCGATGAGCAGGCCGCCGGCAGCAAGAGCGGTCCGGCCATGGCCGGGCGGGGAGCGGCGCCGCAGGTGGTGACCGCCACGGTGGGTGAGGTTTCCCTCAAGCCGCCCAGCAAGTACGTGGGCCACGTGGAGGCCATTCAAGACGCCGAGCTATACGCCCAGGTGTCGGGCACTATAAAGAAGGTGCACTTCAAGGAAGGCGCCATGGTCAACCAGGGCGACCTCCTGTACACCATCGACCCCGACCGCTACGGGGCCAAGGTGGAGCTATACGAGGCCACCCTGTCCCAGACCAAGGCCAGCCTGGCCGCGGCCAAGGCCAACCTGGAGTCGGTTCAGGCCCAGCTCACCTACGCCGAACAGTATCTTAAGCGCCTGAGCAACGCCGGCAAGCGCAGCGTGGTGCAGGCCGACGTGGACAAGGCCAAGAGCGCGGTGCGCCAGTACAAGGCGGCCCAGCAGGAGGCTAAGGCCAAGATCGAGCAGCTTAAGGCCCAGGTGAAACAGTCCGATGCAGACCTCAAGGTGGCGCGCATCGACCTGGACTACACCCAGGTTCGCTCGCCCATCACCGGGCGCATCGGCAAGGCCGAGGTCACCGCGGGCGACTACGTGAGCCCCGGCGCGGTGATGATGGCCCGGGTAGTGCAGGTGGACCCCGTGCGGGTGCGCTTCGCCATCAGCGACCGCGACTACCTGGACCTGCTCAAGATAAGCAAGCGCGAGGGCATCGAGGCCATCAAGGCCCGCTTGGTGCTGCCCAACGGCGACTCCTTCCGGGGCGAGGGCGCCTTGGACTTCGTGGGCAACCGCATGAATCTCAACACCGGCACCATCGTGATCCGCCTGCGCTACGACAACTCCGGCGGGGAACTGGTGCCCAACAGCTACGTCAAGGTGTTCATGGAGACCCCGGGCACCGCGCGTAGCGTGGTATTGCCCCAAGAGGCGATCATGACCGACCAGAAAGGCGAGTACGTCTACGTGGTGTCGGCCAAGGGCGTGGCCCAGCAGCGTTACGTGAAGTTGGGCGACAGCGTGGACGGCAAGCGCGTCGTCATCTCGGGCCTCAAGGCGGGCGAAACCGTGGTGGTCCAGGGCCTGCAAAGGGTGCGGCCCGGCCAGCCGGTAAAGGCGGCGGGGAACGCGGCCGGAGCCTCCAGAGAGGACCGCCAGTCATGATCTCGCGCCTTTTCATAGAGCGGCCCCGCTTCGCCATGGTCATAGCCATCGTGCTGACCCTGGCCGGAGCCTTGGCCCTTTCCTCGCTGCCTATCGAGCAGTATCCCCAGGTCGCGCCGCCCACGGTGCAGGTCGAGGCCTCCTACCCGGGGGCCAGCGCCGAGGTGCTCTCCAAGACGGTGGCCACGCCCATCGAGCAAGAGATCAACGGCGTGGACAACATGATCTACATGGAGTCCAAGAGCGACAACCAGGGCAACTACACCCTGACGGTCAGCTTCGAGGTGGGCACCAACCTGGACATCGCCCTGGTCAAGGTGCAGAACCGCCTGCAGCAGGCCCAGTCCAAGCTGCCCTCCGAGGTGACCCAGCAGGGCCTCACCGTGGAGACACGCTCCTCCAGCGTCCTGGGCTTCATGGCCGTCTACTCGCCGGACAAGTCCCGTGACGTTCTCTACCTGAGCAACTTCGTGCACGAGCGCCTCAAGGACGCCATGAAGCGAGTGCCCGGCGTGGGCGGCGTCACCATCTTGGGCGGCCAATACAGCATGCGCGTGTGGCTGGATTCCAACCGGCTCCAGGCCCTGGGCCTCAGCAGCCAGGACGTGGTGAGCGCCATCTCCACCCAGAACCTCCAGGCCTCCATCGGCTCGGTGGGTTCTTCCCCCGGCGGCAAGGACATCAAGCTGATCTACACCCTGCAAACCCAGGGCCGCTTGAACGACCCCAAGGACTTCGGGGACATCATCGTCCACTCCGATCCTCAGGGCGGCCAGGTGCGCCTGGGGGACGTGGCCCGGGTGGAGCTGGGGCGCGACTCCTACGCTTACAGCACCACCTACAACGGCATGCCCTCCGTGGCCATGATGCTCTCCCAGACCCCGGGCTCCAACTCCCTGGCCACCATGGAGGCGGTGCAGGCCGAGATGAAAAGGCTCAAGGCCACCTGGCCCTCCGGACTCGACTACGCCATGGCCTATGACGCCACCCTGACCATCACTGCCTCGGTGCAGGAAATTCTCTTGACCCTGCTGTTGACCTTCGGCCTGGTGGTGCTGGTCTGCTACGTCTTTTTGCAGGACTGGCGGGCCACCCTGATCCCGGTGGTGGCCATCCCGGTGTCGCTGTTGTCCACCTTCGCGGTGCTCATGGCCCTGGGATACACCATAAACCTGCTCACCCTGTTCGCCCTGGTGTTGGCCATCGGCCTGGTGGTGGACGACGCCATCGTGGTGGTGGAGCGCGTCTATCACCTCATGGAGCACGAGGGCCTGGGGCCCAAGGAGGCGGCCATAAAGGCCATGCAAGAGGTCAGCGTGGCCATCATCGCCATCTCCCTGGTGCTCTTGGCCATCTTCGTGCCCGTGGCCTTCGTGGCCGGCCTCACCGGTCAGATCTACCGCCAGTTCGCGGTAACCATCAGCACGGCGGTGCTATTCTCCACCATCGTGGCCCTGACCCTGAGCCCGGCCCTTTGCGCCGCCATGCTGCGCAAGCAGCGCCCCCCCAAACGCGGCCCCCTGGCCTGGTTCAACCGGGGCCTGGACAAAAGTCGGGACAGCTACGTGGTGTGGTCCATGTGGCTGGCCAAGCGTCTGGCCTTCCCGGTGGTCATCCTGCTGGTGTTGGCGGCCCTCACCGGCTTGTTCTTCAAAACCACCCAGACCTCGCTGATCCCCCCCGAGGACCAGGGGACCATCTTCACCGACGTGCAGCTGCCAGAAGGGGCCACTTTGGCCCGCACCGAGGCGATCATGAAGCGCCTGGCCAGCGAGGCGCGAGAGATCAAGGGGGTGGAATCGGTGATGGATGTCTCCGGCTACAGCCTCATCGGCGGCAATGGCGAAAACGTGGGATTCATGGTCACCCACCTGGATGACTGGGATAAACGCAAAACCGCCGAGCTGCAAATAGGCGCCTTTGTCAGAAAGCTGCAAGCCTTCGCCGACCAGGTGCCCGAGGCCAGGGTCAACATCTTCACCCCGCCCCCCATCATGGGCCTGGGCATGAGCAACGGCCTGGAGATCCGTTTGCAGAGCATCACCGAAAACGATCCGCAGCGCCTGGCCCAGGTGCTTCAGAATTTCCTGGCCCACCTGAATCAATCGCCTGCGATAATGGTGGCCTTCAGCACCTACACGGCCAACACGCCCCACCTTTTCCTGGAGGTCGACCGCGCCAAGGCCGAGGCCCTGAAGGTGTCGGTGAGCAGCCTGTTCACCACCCTGCAAAACTACTTGGGCTCGCGCTACGTCAACGACATCAACATCGGCAACCAGGTGAACAAGGTCATGGTCCAGGCTGACTGGCCCTTCCGCAAGAGCATCGAGGACATCGGCGAGTTGAACGTGAAAAACAGCGACGGGGAGATGGTGCCCGTGTCCAGCCTGGTAAAGATCAGGCCCACGGCCGCGCCGCGCATGCTGCTGCGCTTCAACCAGTACCCCAGCGCCTCCATCACCGCCCTGACCGCAAACGGGGTGAGCACCGGCGCGGCCATCGCGGCGGTGGAAAAGATCGCCAAGCAGAGCCTGCCCCAGGGCTACAACATCGACTGGTCGGGCATGAGCTACCAGGAGCGCAAGGTGCAGGGCCAGGGCATCATGCTCATAGGCATGTCGCTCATCTTCGGTTACCTGCTTCTGGTGGCTCAGTACGAAAGCTGGACCATCCCCGTGCCGGTCATGCTCTCCATCGTGGTGGCCATCACCGGGGCCCTGGCCGGAATCAAGCTCATGGGCCTATCGCTGAGCATCTACGCCCAACTGGGCTTGATCCTCCTGGTGGGCCTGGCCAGCAAGAACGCCATCCTCATCGTGGAGTTCTGCAAGACCCAGCGCGAGAAGGGGCACTCTATCCTCGAGGCCGCTCGCATCGGCATCCAGGAACGTTTCCGCGCCGTGCTCATGACCGCCTTCACCTTCATCCTGGGCACCCTGCCCATGGTCTTCGCCACCGGCGCGGGAGCCAACAGCCGCCAGGCCATCGGCCTGACCGTCTGCGCGGGCATGGTGGCGGCCACGGTGATGGGCATACTCATCGTGCCGGCCCTGTACGTCTTGTTCCAAAGGCTGCGGGAATACCTGAAGGCCAAGCTCTCGACCGAGCAGCCGCAGCCAACCGAACCAGAGGCCGCCAAGGGGGACCTCTCATGAAACTGAAACTGTTACTCATACCTACGTTGTGCCTCAGCCTGGCCGGGTGCGTCACGGTGGGCCCCGACTATAAGCAGCCTCTCGCGCCCAAGGCCGACGTTTCTGGCATCGCCGGCGCCGCCGCCCAGGAGGAGGGACGCCGGGCGTCCATCAGCAAGCAGGACCTGGTCTCCTGGTGGACGGTCTTCAACGACCCCATGCTCAGCGAACTGATCCAGGAAGCGCTGCAAGGCAACCTGGACGTGCGCGAGGCCCGGGCCAAGGTGCGCGAAGCCAGGGCCCAACTGACCATCAGCCGGGCGGGCCTGTTCCCATCGGTGGACGCCACCGGCTCGTACCAACAAACCCGCGCCATCACCAGCTATAACGCCAACGACGAGGCCATCCGCGCCGAGAACACCTATTACAGCGCGGGCTTCGACGCCACATGGGAGATCGACATCTTCGGCGGCACCCGGCGCGGGGTGGAGGCGGCCCAGGCCGACATCCAGTCCCAGCAGGCGTCGCTTGAGTCGGTGTGGGTCTCCATGGCCGGCGAGGTGGCCCAGACCTACGTGGCCATCCGCTCCTACCAGCAGCGGCTGGCGGTGGCCGAGAACAACCTGAAGGCCCAGGCCGACACCCTGGAAATCCTGGAGGCCCGGCAAAATGCGGGGCTCAGCGACGAGCTGGACGTGCAGCAGGCGCGCTACAACCTGGAGAAGAGCCGCTCCACCATCCCCACCCTGCGCAGCGGGCTGGAGCGTTCTTACAACGCCCTGGCGGTGCTGGTGGGCAAGATGCCCGGCCAGCTGCAAAAGCGCCTGGAAAAGGCCCAGGCCATACCCAGAGCGCCCTTCAGCGTGGTGCTGAAGATCCCGGCGGACACCCTGCGCCAGCGGCCGGACATCCGCATGGCCGAGCGGGCCCTGGCCGCCCAGAGCGCGCGCATCGGCGTGGCCACCGCCGACCTGTACCCCAAGTTCTATCTGATCGGCTCCATCGGCCTGGAGTCCATGAAGAGCTCCAAGCTGTTCAACGCCGACAGCAACGTGTGGAGCATCCTGCCCAGTATCACCTGGCCCATCTTCCGGGCCGGGTCCATCCGGGCCAACATCGAGGTGCAAAACGCCAAGCAGGAGCAGCTGGCCGCGCAATACGACAAGGCGGTGCTGGTGGCGGTGAAGGAAATCCGCAACTCGCTCACCGCCTTCAACCAGGAGCAGCAGCGCCTGGCCGCCCTAACCGCGGCGGTGGACGCAGCCCAAAAGGCGGCGGACATCGCCCAGGACAAGTACCGCCAGGGGCTGGTGAACTTCAACGACGTGTTGGACGCCCAGCGCTCCCTGTTCTCCTATGACGATCAGCGCATCACCAGCCAGGAGGCCATCACCGGCGACATCATCAGCCTGTACAAGGCCCTGGGCGGCGGCTGGCAGCACATGCGCACCGAAGCTACCCAACAAGCCACCCCGGCCGCGCCCAAGACGGTCCAGGTGTCAGGCAAGCTCGCCCGCCAGTAATCCAGCTTGATCGAACATCCGCGCGGGCAACCCACGGGGGGCCGGGAGCAATCCCGGCCCCCTGTTTTTTGGGCGTGGGCCGCCGCCCCTCTTTTCCTGGGGCCTCGCGCCCGCCTCGGCCCTGGCCCAACGCCAGGCGCCGCAGTTCGTGCTGGCCAATCTGCAGCGGACCTGCCAGGAGGCGGCCCAGAGTGGATGCCGGGTGGAGATGGTGGAGCTGACTCCCGAGGCGGTCATGGCCCTGGCCGGCTCCCAGTACTGCCAGGTGAGCACGGTGGCCATCTACACCCTGGGCCAGATGGGCGATCCGCAGGCCTGCCCGGCCCTGGAGAGAACCGCTCGCTCCAACAACGTCACCTTGAGCGTGACCAGTCGCGAGGCCGTGGTCAGACTGGCGGAAACCGGCCGGACCTTCAACAACAGCTTGTGAGATAGGGGTGGGGTGGGAGTCGCATCCCCGGCGAATGTGGCGCCGGGGATGCGTTTTGTTTGGTCTAAAAGGTGAACTTGGTGGTGAGCTGCAACCGGGTGTCGTCGCCGCTGGCCCCGTCCTTGTCCTCCCGCTCGCCCCAGAGCAGCTCTCCGCCCAGCAGCCACCAACTGGTGGGCTGCCAGATCAGGTTGACGCAGGAATATTGGGTGGAGTGGTAGGAGTCGTAGGGCTGGTTGTCGGCGTTGTCCACCCGGAGCCCACCGTAGAGGATCACCGAGCTGAGGGCCTCGGTCCATTTGTGCTCGTAGGCCAGGTAATATCCCCAGACCGGCAGGACCTCCAGGCTGTTGTTCTTGGAGTCGTAGAAGGCATCGGGCGGGGAATCGTTGATGGTGGAGCCCATGCCCTGGCCGTAGGCGATGGAGAAGGTCAGGTTGTCCCCTTGGTGCAGGAAGGGTAGACCCAGGTTGCCGTTGGCCAACAGGCCCCAGCCCACCGCGTTTTCGGTGGGGCCGTTGTTCTGGCTGGCCCTGAGGTCGCGCACTATGGCCGAGCCCTGGAACTTCAGCGGACCGGCCAGCCACTCCAGTGAAACCACTCCGTCGGGCCAGGCACTGAGCACGTCCGCGCCCTGGATTTCGTGGTCGCCCGGAGACTCGATGCCCAGTTTCAAGGTAAGGCCTTCGTTCAGCGCTCGGCTCCAGCGGACCTGGGGCAGGCGCTGACCCACCTCGGCGCTGGGCCCCTCGTAGTCCAGGATATTGGGCCAGGCGTTGCCGTACCAGATGGTGGACCAGGACTGACCGACCAGAAGGTCGCCGCCCAAAACGAATTTGGTCAGTTCGCCGTAGGCCTCACGCAGCCTGATGTCCGGGTTGGCGGTCTGAGAGTTGGCGAAAAAGTCCATGGACAGGTAGGTCCTCAGCAGCCCTTGCTCCACCGGGGTCCGGGTCTCGAACCAAAGCTGGGTGGCCTTTACGCTGAAGTTGGTCTGGCCGTCCGAGCCCTGGGTCTTGGTGGCTCCCCTGGTGACGATGTTGGCGGTGACGAAGTCGCCCGGCGTTGTGATGGCCCCGCTATCGTGGATCACGTCCAACTGGGCGAAGCCGCCCAGGGCGAAACGGGTCTTGGTGCCCTGCACCGCGAAGGAACCCTCCCAGTCGCTGGGGGGCTCCTTGGCCGCCGGTTTGGCCGCGGCGGTCGTTTGCAGCTCCTTGACGGCGGCGGGCTTGGCCCCCACCTTCACCAGGCCGCTCACCTGCTCTTGCAGCGACTGGAGCATTTGGCGCTGCTGCTCCAGTTGCTTTTGCTGCGCCTCAAGCTGGCGCTGCTGCAGCTCGATGACCTTTTGCAGCTGCCGCACCTGCTCTGAGTAGTCCGGCGCGGCGGCCTTGCCGCCCTGCTGGGCCAGGGCGCTGGGGGGCGCGCCCCACAACATTCCCCCAAGGGCCATGATCCCCAAAAACAACAGCGCCTGGGAAAAAGGTTTCCGCCCGGAGGTAAAAAGCGTCTTTTTGAGCATCACACCCGATCTCTTTCGGCTTTGGTTGTCATTGGTTTCCCCCACCAGTTTCATGAAGCCTTCGAGGGATGACATAACTTGTCCCAGGCCCCGGCGCGGCTCCCTGGCTGCGCATACAGTAGGCCACTTTTGGCCGCACCGATCAACACAGGATTTTCCCCGGCCCGGTGAAAAAGGTGTTTTTCTCCGCCTTTCATCGACGAGGCCAGGGCCGATGTATTACAATCGGGCTCGATTTTATCCTGATCCCGGCGCTGGGAGGCGAGGCGGCGGGCAACATTATGCAGAAGCATGGGGTGTTTTAAATGAGCAAAGAAGCCGATTTGCAGGGCGTTGGGGCAGAGGCGATTCCCGTGGCGGTGATCGGGGCGGGCATCATGGGGCACGGCATAGCCCAGATCTTCGGTCTGGCCGGGCACCCGGTCAGGCTCTACGACCCCAACCCCGAGGTCTTGGCCATAGCCAAGGACCGGGTGCGCGGCAGCCTGGACAGCTTCCTGCAAGTGGGCATGGTGAGCGAGGCCGACGCCGCCCGCTGCCTGGACAATATTGCGGTTCAGCCGGATTTGGCCGCCGCCTGCCGGGGCGCGGGCCTGGTGGTGGAGGCCGCCCCCGAGAAGATGGACCTCAAGCGGGAGCTGTTCGCCCAGATCGAGCCCTTGGTGGAGCGGGGCGCCATCCTGGCCACCAACACCTCGGCCCTGGCCATCAGCGAGGTGGGCCGGGACCTGGACCATCCGGGGCGCTTCGTGGGCACCCACTTCTGGAACCCGCCCCAGGTCATCCCCTGCGTGGAGGTGATCCCCGGCGATCGCACCGATCCCCAGGTTTGCGACCGGATAGTGGCCTTGCTCCAAGGCGCGGGCAAGGTGCCGGTGCGCCTTAAGCACGACATCCCCGGCTTTTTGGGCAACCGTTTGCAGCACGCCCTGCAACGCGAGGCCCTGGCCCTGGTGGAGCAGGGGGTGGCCGAGCCCGAGGACGTGGACCGGGTGGTGCGCTACGGCTTCGGCCTGCGCATGGCCCTGATGGGCCCCCTGGAGCGGGCCGACTTCGCTGGGCTGGAAACCACCCTGGCGGTGCAGCGCTACCTGTTGCCCCTGCTGGAAAAACGCATCGACGGCTCGCCCTCGCTGGTGGCCCAGGTGGAGCAGGGCAGGCATGGGGTGAAGTCCGGCGGCGGCTTCTACGACTGGCCCCCGGAAAAGGCGGCCAAGCGCCAGACCCAGCGGGACCGGGCCCTGCTGGAGATCATCAAGCTGACCCGGGATATGTAGCCCGGCGCTTAGTCGCGCACCGATTTTTTCAGCTCGATGCCCAGGCGGTTCATGCGGTTGTAAACCGTGGCCCGACTCACCCCCAAGAGCTTGGCCGCCTTGGTCTGATTGCCCCCGGCGGCCCTGAGCGCCTCGGCCAGCTCCCGGCGTTGGCTTTCGTCCTCCGGGGTGTGGCGGTGCTCCAGGGCGGTGGGGGAGGGGGCGGGCGCGGCCTGGGCCGGAGCAACGGCCCGGCCGTCCAGGTGGGGCGGTAGCTGGTCCAGCTCGATGAGGCCGCGGTCGGCCAGGACAAAGGCGTATTCCAAGCAAGTGCGCAGCTCGCGCACGTTGCCCGGCCAGTG